>Ga0209345_10001736_pt1 | contig 25378 bp, 30 predicted proteins | sample Cruoilmetagenom7_FD_187294 | JGI IMG/M metagenome (GOLD analysis project Ga0209345, IMG submission 187294) | Oil polluted marine microbial communities from Coal Oil Point, Santa Barbara, California, USA - Sample 7 (SPAdes) (version 2) | ecosystem: Environmental > Aquatic > Marine > Oil seeps ...
AGCCCTCCAAAACCGTAACGCGCAGCGCGGGCAATGCGCGCAGGGCGATGAGCAGATCGGCGAGGCGTTGGCTTTCGACGGCGTCGGCGAGCGAGATCAGCAGCGGGGTTCCCTCTTCAGCCTCGGCCAGCGTGCTGGCGGTCAGGCTGTCGAGCGTCAGCGCCTCGCCGTTGAGGCGCAGGCTGTCCGTTCCCAGTTGCAGGAAATAAGGCTTCGCATCCGCCGACGCCCCCGCGCCGGAAGTGGCGGCGGTGAGTTCGATCTCGCTGAACTTGGAGAAGGTCGAGGTCAGCATGAAAAACAGCAACAGCAGGAAAATCACGTCAATCAGCGAGGTCATCGAAAGACGATTGCGCCGTCGGCGTGCCCTAGCCATGGGCGGCCTCTGACGCAGCGGCGCGGGGGGAATGTCCGGGGTGCAGCACGGTCAGGATCGCTTTGTCCGCGATAACGCGTTCATGCTCCATGCGTTGCTCAAGCCAACTCAGCACCAAGGCGGTGGGCATCGCGACGACCAGCCCCACGGCAGTGGTCAGCAGCGCCACCCAGATGCCACCCGCAAGGATTGAGGGATCCACCTGGGCGCCAGCGTCCTGCATGGCGCGGAAGGCTTCGATCATGCCCAGAACGGTGCCGAAGAGGCCTAGGAGCGGGGCGAGCTGGGCCACGGAATCCAGCAGGCGAAAGCCGCGTTCAAGCTTGGCGAAACGCAACTCGGCTTCGGCTTGCAAACGGGCCTGCCCGGCGTCGGGCGTGGTCATGGCCATTTCGACAACCGGAGCGAGGTAGCTTTTCGACCGACCCAAGGCGGCCTGAGCGCTTGCGCGGTCGCCCTGCTCCCATGCGCTCACCGCCTCGGAGAGCGCACGGTGGCGGCCCACGGCGGCGGCGCGGAACTGCCATGTTTTATAGAGCGCCACCGCAAGGGCCAGCACCGCGACGGCCATCAGGATAACCACGACCGGACCGCCGGTCTTGGCGATATCGCGCAGCGGGGACGCCAGTTCGGTGAGCCGTTCCATCAGCCCAGCACCTCAATCTCGGTGCGCGAAGTGGGGGCAAGGTTTAAAATGCAGGCATCGGGGACAATCCCCTCCCCTTCGCAGGTCTGCGCGCCGTTAAACAGAACGCGGCCAAGGTTTTCACAGGTGGTTTGCGGCACAACGAATTGGCGCACGCGGGGGCGGCCTATAGGGAGGGCGCCAAAGTCAAAGAGCGTCAGCCGGTCTACGGTGCCATTTCGATCAAACAGGACAGTTTCAAACACTGCCTTGTCTAGCGGAGTGTCGAGACTGTTGGTGATGAGGAAGGTGAGTTTGCAATCGGCCTCAATGGTCTCGGCGGCGTTCAACTCAACCGCGAGGCCCGTAGGGGCGGTTGCGGCAGGCGCCTCAGCAAGAGCGCCTTGGGCGAGCGATAGGAACAGGGCCGCAAGGGCAAAGGATCGAAGGTTTGGCATGGAAGGCTCCCTGAGCAGCGGTGTTCGGCAGATGTCGGGGCGCGCCTAGAATCGTGCCCGCCCCCGGCGCGCTTGCAGCGTTTTATGGCGGCTGCGGCACGAAAGCGAAAGCCTCTGCGCCCTAAAAGGGCCGGGGCGGATCGGCGGATTTCCCGCCATCTGGGGCGGGAGGTCTTTGGAACAACACCCTAAGCAGCAGGGTTGGCCCGCCAAAGGAGGACGTGATGACCCTGCGATTTGAACAAATCCTAGCCGATGGCGTCGCCGAATGCTCCTATCTGCTCGGCGACGATGCCACCCATACCTGCGCCGTGGTCGACCCGCGGCCCGATGTGGGCATCTATATCGAGACCGCCCGTCGTTTTGGCATGGCGATCACCCATGTATTCGAGACCCATATTCACGCCGATTTCCTCAGCGGCGCGCACGAGTTGGTGGACCGTTTGGGCGGTCAGGCCAAGCTCTACGTCTCAACCGAGGGCGGCGCGGGATATGGTTTTGACCATGAAGCGGTGCGTGATGGGGATGAGTTTACCTTTGGCGGCATGCGGATGAAGGCGCGCTTTACCCCCGGCCATACGCCCGAGCATATGTCTTACATGCTCTACGATGGCGACAAGGACACGCCTTGGGGCGTGCTGTCGGGCGATGCGTTTTTCGTCGACAGCGTGGGGCGGCCTGACCTTCTGGGCGATGATGAGACCGAGGAGTTGACCGAGAAGCTGTTCCACACAGTGCGTGATGTTTTCATGGCGTTGCCGGACGATGTGATCATCTACCCCTGTCACGGCGCGGGCTCGGCTTGTGGGCCGGATATTGGAGACAGGATGTCTTCGACGATTGGCTATGAGCGGCGGTTCAACAGCTATTCCAAAATCGAAGACCTTGATGAATTCAAGGACACCATGCTGAACAACGCGCCGCCGGTGCCCTCGCATTACCCGCGCATGAAGAAGGTGAATGCCAAGGGGCCAGAGGTGCTGCGCAACCTGCCGCGCATTCCGCCGATGACGGTGGAGGCATTTGCCAAGGTGGCCGACGATGGCGCTCAGTTGCTGGATGTGCGCGACATGATGGGCTTTGGTGGCGGCTTTGTGAGCGGCAGTCTTAACATTGGGTTGCGACCGGAACTGTCGGTCTGGGGAGGCTGGTTGCTAGACCCTGAGCGCCCGATCTATCTGGTGACAGAGAATGACGCCGAGGTGGACGATGCGCTGCGCCTGCTGTGGCGCACGGGGTTCACGGAGTTTGGTGGTTATCTCGCGGGCGGCATTGGCGCATGGCGCGAAGCGGGGCGTGAACTGGCGCAGATCCCGCAGATTTCGGTGCATGACTTAAAGGACTCGGACGATGTTACCCCGCTCGACGTGCGCAAGCCTGATGAATGGGACGGCGGGCATATCCCCGGTGCCACCCATGCGTTCTTGGGCGAGCTGCGCGACAAACTTGGCGACCTCGACAAATCTGCCCCCTACGCCACCTATTGTGCCAGCGGCTTCCGCGCCAGCATCGCGTCGAGCCTGCTCGCGGCCAATGGGTTCACCAATATTCGCAACGTACCGGGAAGCTGGAAGGCTTGGACTGCCGCCGGTTATCCCACTGAAAAGGAGAAAGAGTAATGACAGACGACGCACAGAAGATCGCGACGATTGACCCGAACCACACGGTGGCGCTGTTCACGCCCGAGACCGACACGCTGAGCCAAGCCGCTTCGGCGGGGGCGAAATCTTTGGTGAACTTCCGCGCCGATGGTGAAAAAGGCGGGCTAACGCCTGACGAAGAGCGCCAGCAGGCCGAGCGTTTGGGGCTGAACTATCTGCACCACCCCGTCACGGCTGACAGTCTGGACGCAGCACTTGTGGATGACTTCCGCCGTTCACTTGATGACCTGCCCCAGCCGGTGTTCCTGCACTGCGCCTCAGGCAAACGTGCGGGCGCGATGACGCTGATGGCGCTGGCGGCTGATAAGGGTTGGGACGGTGACACCGCCCTGCAAGAAGGCAAAGCGCGGGGCATCGATCTGACGGAAGAAAAGATCGGCCAGTTCGTCAAATCCTATGCGGATGACAAGGCGAACGCGTAAAGTGTCCAGCGCGTCCGGTTTGGCCGGGCGCGCTGACTTATTCCTCGCGTGCGCAGTAGAGCTTGTGCAGCGTTTCGAGCACCGCCGCGGCCTCATGGCCCTTGACGCTGTAGTAGATCGTCTGCCCGGCACGGCGGCTGTCGACCAGCCCGGCCTCTTTCAGCTTTTTCAACTGCTGCGACATGGTGGACTGTGACACAGCACAGGCTTGGGCGAGATCGCCCACCGACCGCTCCCCATCCAGCAGACGGCAGAGAATCTGCAAACGCGCCTCGGAGGCGAGCATCGTCATCAATGCCGCCGCCCCTGCGATATCGCCATCCAGAAAGTCGTCCGCGTTTTTCATATTACGTCCATTGAATATTACGTATCACGAATATATAGTTCTAGACAGACTGATACAAGGCCAGCCCGTGACATACCACGGGCGCATCACGGAGATGAGACATGGAAACCGAATTTACCCCTTGGCTGTCGCTCGGCGGCGGCATGATGATCGGGGCCTCGGCGGTGCTGCTGATGGCCACCAACGGGCGCATCGCGGGCATCAGCGGCCTGACGGCCAAGATTTTCACCCGCAGCAGCGATGGCGAGGCGCGCGGCGTCTCGGCGCTGTTTGTGTTGGGGCTGCTCTTGGCCGCGCCGCTCTGGCTGCTGGTCTCGGGCGATTGGCCGCAACAATGGGTGCCGTCGAGCCCGGTTCTGATGGCCGTCGCGGGGCTGCTTGTTGGCTTCGGCGCGAGCTATGGCAACGGTTGCACCTCGGGCCACGGGGTCTGCGGGATCAGCCGTGGCTCGGCACGGTCGATCGTGGCGACTGTCACCTTCATGGCGACGGCCTTTGTAACCGTCTTCGTCATGCGTCATTTGATCGGAGCCTGATATGAAACAGATTTTCGCACTTCTTTCGGGCCTGATCTTTGGCATTGGCCTCATCGTTTCCGGCATGGCGAACCCGGCGAAGGTTCTGAACTTTCTTGATGTCTTTGGCACATGGGACCCGAGCCTTGCCTTTGTTATGGGCGGTGCCATCGCTGTGACTGCACCCGGCTTTGCCTTGCTGTTCCGCAACCGTCAGACACCGCTGTTTGGCAACACATTCCGCGTGCCGACACGCAACGATCTGGAGCCGAAGCTGCTCACGGGTGCGGCGATCTTTGGCATCGGCTGGGGTTTGGGCGGCTTTTGCCCCGGCCCAGCGCTGACCGCATTGCCTGTGGCGGCGACCGGCACGCTGATCTTTGTGCCCTTCATGCTCGCGGGCATGTGGGCCGCGCGTCATACGCCTGACATTTCACCTAATGCAAATAAAGGAGCCGCATAATGAGCGATCCGCTGAACTCCCCCGTTGTCCGCCACTCCCCTTCGACTGGCGCAGGCAGCCCCGATGTTTGGGGTATCTATGAGCCTGATACTGGGTCGATCCAGTATATCTGTGCCGACCCGGCGACCAAGAAGGCCGCGTTGATTGATGTGGTTTGGAACTTCGACCCGAAGAACTACCGCTTCTCGACCGAGAGCATGGATCAGGTGCTGGACCTTGTGAAAGAGAACGGGCTGACCGTGGAATGGGTGCTCGATACCCACCCCCATGCAGATCACGTCATGGCCTCGGCCCATCTGAAGGAACGCACCGGTGCGCCAAATGCCATCGGCGCACTGGTGCCGGATATCGCCAAGATTTGGGCTGATCTTTACAACCTGCCCAATGCCTTTGACCCGGACCGCGATTTCGACCACCTGTTTGAAGAAGGCGAGACCTTTAAGATCGGTGAGTTGGACGCCAAGGTTATGCTGTCGCCCGGTCACACGCTGGGGTCGATCTCTTATGTCTGCGGCGATGCGGCCTTTGTGCATGACACGCTGATGCAGCCGGATGCGGGCACGTCACGCTCGGATTTCCCCGGCGGCAAGACGACGGAGCTTTGGGACTCGATCCAAGACATCCTCGCCCTTCCCGGCAATACGCGGCTTTATATCGGCCATGACTATGGCACCAAAGAGCGCAAGGAGCCGATGTGGGAGGCCACTGTCGATGAGCACAAGGCCAACAACATTCACGTCAAGGATGGCACCCAGCGCGAAGAGTATATCGAGCGGCGTCAGAAGCGGGACGCGACGCTGTCGTTGCCAAACCGTATCCTCGCGGCTTTGCAGATCAACCTGCGCGGCGGGCGCTTGCCTGCGGCTGAGGATGACGGCAATCACTATCTGAAGCTGCCGGTAAACCGGTTCGACTAAGCTTGACCGGGCGGCCCTATGGGGCTGCCCTTTCCTTTGACGGATACCCTGACATGACCCTGCCCCCGCTTGCGCAATACCTGCCGATCCTCGACTGGGGACGCCGCTATGACCGTGGCCAGTTCACCGGAGATATGGTGGCTGCTGTGATCGTGACGATCATGCTGATCCCGCAGTCGCTGGCCTATGCGCTGCTGGCGGGGATGCCGCCTGAGGCGGGGATTTATGCGTCAATCGCGCCGATTGTGCTTTATGCAATTTTTGGGACCAGCCGGGCGTTGGCCGTGGGGCCGGTGGCCGTGGTGTCGCTGATGACGGCGGCGGCGGTGGGCAATATCGCGGAGAGTGGGACGGCGGGCTATGTGACGGCGGCGCTGACGCTGGCCTTTCTGTCGGGCGCGATGCTGCTGGCGCTGGGCCTGTTTCGGCTGGGGTTTCTGGCGAACTTCCTGTCGCATCCGGTGATTGCGGGGTTCATCACGGCGTCGGGCATTCTGATTGCCGCGAGCCAGTTGCGGCATATTTTGGGGATTGAGGCCGAAGGGCATACGCTCGTCGAAATCCTTGCCAGCCTTTGGGCGCATCTGGGGGAGGTGAACTTTATCACCGTCCTGCTGGGCGTGACCGCGACGGGCTTTCTGTTCTGGGTGCGGGGCGGGTTGAAGCCGTTGCTGAAACGCATGGGGCTGGGGCCGCGTATGGCGGATATCGGGGCCAAGATGGGGCCGGTGCTGGCGATTGTCGGGACGACGCTGGCAGTCTGGGCCTTTGATCTGGGCGAAAAGGGCGTCGCGATTGTGGGCGAAGTGCCGCAGAGCCTGCCGCCGCTGACGCTGCCCTCTTTCTCGCCTGACCTGCTGTCGCAACTGTTTATCCCGGCGCTGCTGATCTCGATTATCGGCTTTGTCGAAAGCATCAGCGTTGCCCAAACTTTAGCCGCCAAGAAACGCCAGCGCATTGACCCGGATCAGGAGTTGATCGGGCTGGGCAGCGCGAACCTTGGCGCGGCCTTTACCGGGGGCTTCCCGGTCACAGGGGGCTTTTCACGCTCGGTGGTGAACTTTGATGCGGGCGCTGAGACTCCTGCGGCGGGGGCCTTCACCGCTGTCGGGCTAGCCCTTGCGGCGGTGTTTCTCACGCCGCTAATCTTTTTTCTGCCAAAGGCCACGCTGGCCGCCACGATCATCGTCGCAGTGCTGAGCCTTGTAGACTTCTCGATCCTCAAACGCGCTTGGTCCTTTAGCCACGCTGACTTCGCGGCTGTCAGCGCAACCATCGTGCTGACACTTATTTTTGGTGTTGAAACCGGCGTAAGCGCAGGGGTGATCACCTCGATCCTAGTGCATCTTTACAAGACCTCGCAGCCCCATATGGCGGTCGTCGGGCGGGTGCCGGGCACGGAGCATTTTCGCAATGTACGGCGGCACGCGGTTGAGACCCAACCGCATGTGCTGTCCTTGCGGGTGGACGAAAGCCTCTATTTTCCCAATGCGCGCTATCTGGAGGATCAATTGGGCCGCTATGCTGCGGAAAAGCCCGAGTTGACCGATGTAGTGCTGATGTTCCCGGCGGTAAATGACATCGACCTATCGGCGCTGGAATCGCTTGAGGCGATCAATACGCGGCTCAAGGACGCCGACATCCGCCTGCATTTGAGCGAAGTCAAAGGCCCGGTGATGGACCGTCTGCAACGCTGCCATTTCTTGGACGAATTGACCGGGGAGGTGTTCCTCAGCCAGCACGAAGCAGTCTGCGCTTTGGCCAAGCGGGTGCCGGGGGCGGTAGAAGGCGCGCCGCACCGGGTCAGCTGAAAGGCGAAAGACCCGCTCGCAACCCCGGCATCTGCGCCCTATGATAAACCTGACCGCCACGGGGGGCGGTGCGTTTTTTTAAGGGTGTTGTGCGATGAAAACGCAGGCCATGATCATTCATTTGCAACGTGCCGCCGCCCGCCGGGCGCGGGTGGCCGCTTTGCAAGACATGCTGCCCTTGCCCAGCCACGTCATTGACGCTGTCGATGGGCAACAGCTGACGGAACCGCAAGCGCAAAGCTATGCGCGACGTCTGATGCGGCCCAGCTATCCTTTTGTTCTGCGCCCATCTGAAGTCGCGGTTTTCCATAGCCATCGGCGCTGCTGGCAGAGGATCATTGCCCAAAACCTCGACGCGGCGTTGATCCTTGAAGATGATCTGCGGTTGGACCCAGAGGTGTTTCCACGCGCCCTATCACTCGCGCTCAACCACCTGCGTCCCGGGGATTTTGTGCGATTGCCCATTAAGGATCGCGGCACCCCGGTGAAAGAGGTCGCGTCAGATGGGGAAATGCGCCTTCAAACATATGACCGTGTCGGGCTGGGCATGGTCGCGCAGATCGTTACGCGCGACGCCGCGCAGGCTTTGCTGGCTGCCTCTGAGCAGTTTGACCGGCCCGTCGATGATTTCCTGCAGATGCAATGGCTGCATGGTGTGCGGGTGTTAACCGTGTGGCCTACGGGCGTGCAAGAGATTTCAAGCGAGTTAGGCGGCAGTATGATTGGCCGCAAAAGCGGGCGCATCGAAAAACTATGGCGTGAAGTTTTAAGGCCGATCTACCGGTTCAAGATGGCGCGTCGGGCCGCGCAATATCTAGGCACGCAGCCGCGGGGCTGAGGCATAAATTCCACCTTACCCGCACCGCGCGGCATGTTCTTGGTTTCGCGGGGAACCGCCCTGCCCCCGGCGCGTTAGGCTGCATGATGTACAAACACACCCTCGCCGCCCTCACCGCTGGCCTGATCGCCACATCTGCTGCCGCCGAAACAGTGGGCAATGTTGACGTTGACTGGCTGGGCAATGACATCGTCGTCGAAGCCGTTGCCGACCCCAAGGTCAAGGGCGTCACCTGCCATCTGGCTTATTTCGAGCGCGGGCTGATTGACCGGTTTCAAAAGGGCAATTGGTTTGAAGACCCGTCGAACTCCTCGATCTCTTGCCGGCAGACAGGCCCGATTGAAATCGGCGATATTGAAATGGACGACGAGGGCGAGAACGTCTTTAGCGAGCGCCGTTCGATCATTTTCAAGACGCTGCGGGTGAAGCGGATTTTCGATCAAAAGAACAACACCCTGATCTACATTAGCCACAGCCAGCAGGTGCAGGACGGGTCAGCCAAGATGTCGATGTCGACAGTGCCGCTGTATCAGCAGGGTCAGAAAAGCGAATAACCTTCGGCAAAGCCTTGCCATGAAGGTAAAGTCAGCTTGCCGGGCGGTAAGCCTGCGATATGCTGCGCAAAATTCAATTGTGCAGTATTGGCAGGTTTATGAGACATTCACGCAGAACATTCGCATTCGGCCTTGCAGCACTTGGCCTCACTTCGGCCTGCTCGACAGGCGGCAATGTGGCACTTGGCTCAGCTGCGGCGGCGGGCTTGGCCGCTGATCTGCGGCCTGTTCCGAATGCCGGGTATGATGCTTGGGTCGCAGCCTTCAAAAGCCGCGCTGCGGCGCAGGGCATATCGGCCGCCACGCTCAGCCAAGGGTTCAGCGGCGCAGGTTATCTGCCCGGGGTGGTCAAACGCGACCGCAACCAGACGGAATTCAAACGCTCGCTCGAAGACTACCTTGCCATCGCCGCCTCAGACGAGCGCGTTTCAAAGGGCCGGGCGGCCTTTGCACGGCACCGTAATTCACTCACGGCGATTGAGGCGCGCTACGGCGTGGCAGCAGAAATCGTTGCAGCGGTTTGGGGGCTGGAGAGCTTCTTTGGTGAACGGCGCGGCAAGGTGCCTGTGGTCTCGGCCACATCGACACTGGCATATGATGGGCGGCGCGGGGCATTCTTTGAAAAGCAATTGATCGCAGCACTGAAAATTCTGCAAAACGGTGATGTGAGCGCGGGCGGCTTGACTGGCTCCTGGGCCGGGGCGATGGGCCATACGCAATTTATCCCGACGTCTTATCAAGCCTTTGCAGTCGACTTCAACGGCGACGGGCGGCGCGACATTTGGTCGGACGATCCGACCGATGCGCTCGCCTCCACCGCCGCTTATCTGTCCCGCAATGGCTGGACGCGCGGTGTGAAATGGGGCGGAGAATTGGGGCAGGTTCCTGCCAGCGCGGGGTCCGTGCTGCAACCGCAGCCGGGCGGGCCGAAGTTCGTTGTCACCAGCAATTTCCGGGCGCTCAAACGCTATAATAACTCTGACAGCTATGCGATCGGCGTGGGCCATTTGGCGGATCGGATCGCCGGGGGCGGCCCACTGCGCGGCAGTTTCCCACCGGACGCGAATGGTTTGACCAAGGACGACCGCATGGCCCTGCAACAGCGGCTGACCGCGCGCGGGTTCGACACTGACGGCACCGATGGGGTGATCGGGCCGAACAGCCGCAAGGCGATCAGCGCCTACCAGCAGAGTGTCGGCTTGCCTGCTACGGGCGAGCCTTCGGTCGAGCTGCTGCGCCGCTTGCAATAACTTAATGGATCAGCCTGGGCTGATCCCTGCACGGTCCAACATGCCCGCGATTTCGGCGAAAGCGGTCTCGGGCGGGGTATGGTCGGCTTTGCGCTGGCCGAGGAAGGCCTCGCAGGGTCCGGCAAAGGCGATGGCGCGGTCCAATTCAGGGTTGCTGCCGCTGCGATAGGCGCCGATGCGGATCAGTTCTTCCATGTCAGCATGGGCCGCGATCGCCTTATGCGCGGCGGTGAGCAAGGTATATTCGACGTCACTGTGACAATCTGGCAACGTCCGAGAGACGCTGGCCAGCAGGTCAATCGCTGGGTAGCGGCCCTTTTCAGCAATGCGTCGGTCGAGCACGATGTGCCCGTCGGTAATGCCGCGCACCGCGTCGGCGATGGGGTCGTTCATGTCGTCGCCATCCACCAGCACGGTGAAGATCGCGGTGATGTCGCCCTTACCCACCGGGCCGGGACCAGCGCGTTCCAGCATTTGCGGCAATTCGGAAAAGACCGTCGGCGGGTAGCCTTTGGCCGTAGGGGGCTCGCGAGAGGCGAGGCCGATCTCGCGCTGCGCCATGGCGAAGCGGGTGACACTGTCCATCAGCAGGAGCACATGCTGGCCTTGGTCGCGGAAATGTTCGGCCACGGCCATGGCGGTCCATGCGGCCTGGCGGCGGGTGAGCGGTGGCTCGTCCCCGGTGGCGACAACGAGAACGGCTTTCTCCATGCCTTCGGGGCCGAGGTCTGATGCGATGAAATCCTGCACCTCGCGGCCCCGCTCGCCGACCAGCGCCATGACCACTACATCACACTCTGTATAGCGTGCCAGCATGGCCATGAGCGTCGATTTACCGACGCCGGAGCCTGCAAAGATACCAAGACGCTGGCCTTGGCAAAGCGGGGTAAAGACGTCGAGCGCGCGCACATGCGTCGCGAGTTTCGGGCCGATGCGTTTGCGGTCAAAAGCGCCGGGCGGGCTTGCGCGCAGGGGACGCGGTTGGGTGCCTTCGGGCAGGTGGCCTTTGCCATCCAGCGGTGTGGCTGAGGCACTGATAACGCGGCCCTTCCAGCTTTCGTCCGGGCGGATCACGTCACGCCCAATCGCGACCTCAACCCGATCCCCCGCCGCGACACCGCGCCAAGAGCCAAAGGGAAGCAGTTCGGTGCCTTGGGTGCCCAGCCCCACGACCTCGGCATGGACCGGCCCGTCAGAGCCATGCACGATGCAGCGCTCGCCGATGCCCAACACCCGTTCCAGCCCCACGGCGGTCAGGGTGATGCCAGTGATCGCGCGCACTTCGCCGGTGATCTCGGCCTCCCCCGCCTCGCGGGCAAAGCTTGTCAGCTCGGAAAAGAGTGTCTGCATGGATAAATTTCCTCTAGGAGAGCAGGCTAATTTTTACTATACAAGAATTAAACAAGCAGTAGGCAAAAAAATGAACTTGTCTAATCTTTCTATTCTTGGACTCGCGTCGGACCGGATGCAATGGCTTTCGGCCCGGCAAAAGGTGACCTCGGAAAACGTGGCGAATGCGGCAACGCCGAACTACAAAGCGCGCGATGTATCGTCCTTTGAGACGATGTTGAATGGTGAGGTTTCGCGCGGTGATCGGCTGGTCACCACCCACGCAAAGCACATCACCGGCAGCACCTCCGGCACGCCCGGTGTGCGCACGATGGATGATCGAACGGCAGAGGGCACCACGCTTGACGGGAATACTGTGGACCTCGAAGCGCAGTCTGTTCGCGCAGCCGAAATCAGTGACCAATACAGAATGGCCGCGCAGCTTTATCGCAAGAGCTATGATTTGCTGACGATGGCCGTCACGGGCAACAGGTAAGGAAAACGCATGGATCCGCTTCAGTCTATCGCAAAGATCGCCGCCAGTGGCATGACCGCGCAGACCGCACGTCTGCGGGTGATTTCCGAAAACGTGGCAAACGCCGCTTCAACAGGCACCACCCCGGGCGCCGACCCGTTTCGCCGCAAGACCATCAGCTTTTCGGAACTGATTGACAGCAGCACTGGCGGTTCCTTGGTAGAGATTGACGACATCGGGCGCGACCAGTCGCCGTTTCGGCGCGACTACGACCCGTCCCACCCGGCGGCGGATGAGACTGGCTATGTCAAAAGGCCCAATGTCGATCCGATCATCGAAATGGCCAACATGCGCGAAGCCTCGCGCAACTACGAAGCCAATATGAACATGTTTGAATCTGGCCGCCGCATGCGCAGCCAGATGCTCGACCTGCTGAAGTGAGGCTGACATGAGCGATCCTGCGTCCCTGATTTCCACCGCCGCCGTTCGTGGCGCTTACCGGACTTCGCAATCGCTGACCGGGCAAAAAGGCCAAGGCATCGCCGAAGAGGCTGGCGCCAGCGCCAATAGCTTCACCAATATGGTGCAGAAAGCCTCCGAAGACGCGCTTGAGACAGTGCGCGGGGGCGAGGCCGTGGCCCAAGCCGGGCTTCGCGGCGAGGCGGACACGCAGCAGGTCGTCGAGGCGATGCTGGCGATGGAATCCACCGTCAAAGTCGCGGTGACTGTGCGGGACCGTTTTGTCGAAGCCTATCAGGAAATTCTGCGGATGCCGATCTAGGCCATGACCGAAACCCAGACCTATGACATCATCTCTGACACCGTGATGGCCGTGCTTTTGGCCTCTGGCCCGGTGCTGGGGGTGGCCTTGGGCATTGGTTTGGTGATCGCGTTCTTTCAGGCGCTGACGCAAATTCAGGAAATGACGCTGACCTTCGTGCCAAAGATCGTGATGATCTTTTTGACACTGCTGGCCGCGACGCCCTTCATGTATGCCACGCTGAAGAATCTGTCGGACACGGTCTTTGACCTCGTGCAAAGCGGTGGGTTGTGAGAGCGCTTTTGCATATGGCCCGCGCGGCCTTGCTGGGTGCGGTGCTCGCCTCCCCTGCCCTCGCGCAGGGGTGGGGATCCTTCTATGAGCCGTCGCAGAATTCTGCCGTAACCAAGACCGCCCGGGCGCTTGCGGCCAAAGACGGGGCGGAAGGCGTCTGCATCCGCGAAATCCTTGCGGCACAGACACGGCATGGCATTCCCGACAACCTGCTTCTGGCCATCGGCCTGCAAGAGGCTGGCACCCGGCGCAACGGGCATTTCACCGTCTGGCCCTATGCGGTCAATGCAGCTGGAGAGGGTCGGCTCTTTAACAGCGAGCGCGCCGCGCTTGATTGGGTGGCCGAGCGTCGTGCCACGGGAATTCGCTCCATTGATGTTGGCTGTATGCAGATAAATCTGCGCTGGCATCCCGATGCCTTTGCCAATGTGACCGAAGGATTTAATCCGCGCGCCAATGTTGACTACGCCGCGCGGTTCCTCAAGCGGTTGCACCAACGCACGGGCAGTTGGATACAGGCGGCTGGATCGTATCATTCGCTTGAGCCGGAATACCGCGATGTCTATCTAGATCGGCTGCAAAAGAACATCTCTGCCGCCAATGCGCGGTTGCCTGAGTTTCAGGCGCTGGCCAGTGCCAGCCCCGCCTCGCCCCTGCCCCGCACGGCACCGGTGGCGAAATCCGCAAGTGGCTACAATAGGCTAGCGGCGCGGGCCACATGGGGTGCGCGGATTGGCGGATCTAAGAACGCCCGCCGTTCGCTTTATTCCGCCCATGAAATGCAACCGGTGCTGCCGCAATTCACCACCGTCAGAGCAGAGGACGCGGGATGAGTACGAAACCAGATTCCGCCCTGCCGCAACTGAGCATGTTTAGCGCGAACAAAGACGTGAGCTTTGCCGTCGGGATGGCGCTGGTGCTGGCCGTCTTGTTCCTGCCGCTGCCGCCGATTTTGCTGGACCTCGGGCTGGCGCTGTCCCTGTCGCTGAGCGTGCTGATTTTCATGGTGGCGCTCTGGATCCCCTCGCCCTTGCAGTTCAACTCTTTCCCGACGCTGCTGCTGGTCACGACCATGCTGCGGCTGTCGTTGAACGTGGCCTCGACCCGGTTGATCCTCAGTGAAGGTCACGCGGGTTTGCATGCGGCGGGTGACGTGATCCAAGGCTTCTCCAAGTTCATCGTGGCGGGGAATTTCGTCATTGGTGTGGTGATCTTTGCGATCCTCGTCATCATCAACTTCGTCGTCATTACAAAGGGTTCGACCCGAATTGCCGAAGTTGCCGCCCGCTTCTCGCTGGATGCGATGCCGGGCAAGCAGATGGCGATTGATGCCGACATGGGCGCGGGGTTGATCGACGAAGACGAGGCGCGGCGGCGGCGTAAGGAATTGGAAGACGAAAGCGCCTTTTTCGGTGCCATGGACGGTGCCTCGAAATTCGTGCGCGGCGATGCGGTGGCGGGGCTGATTATCACGCTGATCAACGTGATCGGTGGCATTCTGATTGGCGTTGTGCAGCGTGGCATGGGCGTGGGCGATGCGTTCAACGTCTTTACCTCGCTGACCATTGGCGACGGGCTGGTCAGCCAGATCCCGGCACTGGTGGTGTCACTAGCTGCGGGTCTGATCGTGACCAAGGGCGGCACGCGGGGGGCTGCGAACGAGGCGGTCTTTGACCAGCTGTCGAACTTCCCCAAGGCGCTCTACATGGCGGCGATCCTGCTCTTTGGCATTGGCCTGCTGCCCGGCTTTCCCTTGTTTGTCTTTGGCCTGTTGGCCGCAGCAATGGTAGGTTTGGGCGTTGTGATCCAACGCGGCGCGGCGGAGGCTGCCGAAGCCAAAACGCGCGCGGATGCCGCTGAGCAGCAAAAACAAGAAACGCCCGAGGCCGAGACCAACCCGATGCACCTTGATGAGCTGCGTTTGGTGCTGGGCGAAGGCTTGGTCGCACTGGCTAACCGCCCTGACGCGGTGCTGCCGAGCAAGATCAAATCCCTGCGCAAACATTTCGCCGAGGAGTTCGGCTTTCCCATGCCCTCGGTCCGGATCAAGGATGACGTGAGCCTGCCGATCAACAGCTATGTGTTTCAAATCCACGGCGTAGATGCGGCCAAGGGGGATATTCGCGCCAATCAGATGATGGTCATCAATCCAGAGGGTGCGCCGCTGCAGCTCCCCGGCGAGGCGACGCGCGAGCCGACGTTTGGGCTGGACGCGCTTTGGGTCGATAGCAAAGTTGCCGATCAGGCCGAGGCACAGGGCTATACCGTGGTGGATCCCGAGAGCGTGATCACCACGCATCTGACCGAGGTCGTGAAAGAAAACATGTCGGAATTGCTGACCTACGGCGCAGCAAAAGAGGCCATCGAAGGGCTGGAGCGGAGTTATCAAAAGCTGGTCAGCGACCTGCCCGTCCCCTCCCCCGCGATCTTGGTGCAGCAGGTGCTGCAAGAGCTGCTGCTTGAGCGGGTCTCCATCCGCAACCTGCCGCTGATCGTCGAAGCCATGGCCGAGGCCACGCGCCAGACCAGCAAGTCCGCGCTGGTGCTGGAAAACGTGCGCCGCCGCTTGTCGAGCCAGATATGCCAAGGGTTGGCGGATGAGCAGGGTTTCGTTCCGGTCATTACGCTGTCGCCCTCTTGGGAGGCGGAGTTCATCGAGGCGGTCAAGATCGTCGGCGAGGAACGTACCTTTGTCATGTCCCCCAAACGTGTGCAGGAATTCGTGTTGCAGACGCGACAGCAAATTCAGCGCTTTGCCAGCGAGGATTCATGGCCTGCGCTGATGGTGAACCCCGAGGCACGGTCCTATGTGCGGTCCATGCTGGAGCGGGTCAGCCCGATGACGCCGGTGATCTCCAACGCTGAAATCCACCGCAAGGTGTCACTGCGGACCGTCGCCACCATCGGGGGCTAGGCATGGACCTTTCCGCCCTCCTGACAGATGCGCTGATGGGGTATTTCGTCGTCTTTGCCCGGATCGGCGGCGCGCTGCTGTTTATGCCGGGGTTTGCTGAGACCTCTGTTCCCATCCGCCAGCGGCTATTCTTTGGCCTGATCCTGAGCGCCGCGCTCTATCCTGCCACCGGGCTGGGGCCAGTCGCCGAAGATCGCCCTGCTGCGCTTTTGCTGATCTTTGGCGCAGAGGTTACCGTTGGGCTTTGGATCGGCTTGGTCGCGCGCACCTTGCTGTCGGCGTTGCAATTTGCAGGCTATCAGATGGCGCTGATGTCCGGGCTGGCCAATGCCTTGGCTCCCAGCATCGGCGCTTTTGAAGGGGCCACGACAATGGCGGCAATGCTGCTGGCGGGCGCCACGGCGCTGATCTTTATTACCGATCTGCACCACTTGATTATCGAGTCGTTGCTGATGTCCTATCAGGTCTTTGTCCCCGGCACGTTCATGCTGGCGGACCTCACCGACCAATTTGCCCGCGCGGCACAGGTGAGCCTGTATCTGGGCCTTTCTATCGCCGCGCCTTTTTATGTGGCCGGGTTGGTGCTGAATGTCGGTATGGGACTAGCGAACCGCATGATGGCGAGCCTTCAGGTATTCTTTATCGCGCAGCCCCTGCTGATCGCAGCGGGACTGGGCTTGATGGTGCTGGCTGTTCCGACCATGATACGGGGGTTCCTTGAGCCTTTCGCGGATTGGCTGACCAGCTACGGATTTTAAGCCATGTCGGAAGAAGACAAGAGCAGTAAGACCGAAGAGCCAACCGAGAAAAAACTGCGCGACGCGCGCAAGAAGGGCGACGTGCCCCAATCGCGCGAGACCGGGACGGCGATGGTGGTATTTTCCTTGCTCATGGTGCTGGTTTTTGTGCTGCCCAATTCGGTCAGCCAGCTTGTTGATGCCCTGCGCCGCCCGTTGCAGAGCGCGGGTGCCACCGCCATCAACACCGGCAGCGCCGGGGTGGTGGAGGCCGGACAGGTGCTCAAAGGGCTCGGCTTTACGCTGGGGCTGGCGATGATGCCCGTGGCCGGGATCATGGTGCTGGCGGCGTTGTTTGGCGTGCTGATCCAAGGCGAAACCGTGGTTGCGGTCGAGCGGATCAAGCCAAAACCGTCCAAGCTGAACCCGCTGTCGGGGTTCAAACGTCTGTTTTCGCCCGATGCCTTTGTCGAATTTGGCAAGAACACTGCCAAGGTGCTGATCATCGGTTTTATCACCGTCTGGAGTGTCAGGGATATTGCCCAATCGCTGGGGCAAACACAGGCTTTTGTGCCCGAGACCCTCTTGCCCACGGCGCTCGACAAGGTGCGCTGGATTTTCACCGTCACCACTGTGCTTCTCGTCCCCATTGCCATCGCCGACATCATTTGGAAGCGCGCGCAGTGGAAGAAGAAGCAGATGATGAGCCTTAAGGAAATCCGCGATGAGCATAAAGCCAGCGAAGGTGACCCGCAAATTAAGGGCCGCCGCGCCGAATTGCGCCGCGCACGCGCGCGTCAGCGCATCGCACAGGCGGTCCCGGGCGCCAGCGTCATTCTGACCAACCCGACGCATTTCGCGGTGGCGCTGAAATATGAACAGGGTGAGGACGACGTGCCGATCTGTGTGGCCAAAGGGGCCGACGTCATGGCGCATCGCATCCGGGAACTGGCCAAGGAGCATGACATTCCGATGATCGAAAACCGTCCGCTTGCACGTGCGCTGCACGCCACGGTCGAGGTCGATCAGCGCATTCCGATGGAACATTGGCAGGCGGTGGCCGAGATCATCGGCTTTGTCATGGACATGCGCCGCAATGTGCGCCGCAAGCCGCCCGCCGGATCCTCTGTCCGGGAGGACTAGGCGCTTCTCTGGCTCAGCGCAGCTTCAACCCTTCTAGGTTGCGGTCAGCGGGGAGCTTTGAGCGTTCCAGCAGGATTTTGGTGATCAGGCGCGCGCGGACGAGGCTGAATGAGCCCATGATCTGCGCCGCGTCCCGCTCGGGCATCGCACCGACAACCTGCACGGCGGTCTCAATGTCGATCTCATCCATAATGCCTGCCGCGACCTGCGGCTTCATATTGCGGTAAAGCTCGACCAGCTTGGTCATGTCTTGGTTGTTGGCCTCATTGATGACCTCAAGCTGTGCACCGATTTCATCGCGCAGGCTGGCCAAACGGGTCTGCTCGGCCTTAAGGCTTTGCTCCGCCAGCGCCAGCTTTGCTTCGCGGTCCGCGATGGTGGCGCGTTGCTCTTTAAGCAAGGCGCGTTCTTCGGCGATGGCTTCGGCGATCAAGTGGCTTGGTTCGCACATGCCGCTTTCGCCCGGCGCGCTGGCGTCATAGCTCGGCGGCGCGGGCGCAGCGGCAAGTTCCACCGGCACGGGAGGCGCATCTGCCGGGGTTTCGGCAATGGCCATCATCGGCATGAATTCAACCGTCAGCTTGAGCACCCCGGCAACCGCAAGACCCGAGAGGGCGATCTTTGGCAAAGAAATACGGCTCATTTCTTGCGCTCCTTGGTGATGTCGAAAAAGGTTCTGACCAGTTCGGATTTCCCCTGAACCGATGCCTGCCCGCGCACCTGACTGCGGCCCTTCAGCCGCGCGGCGCGCTTTTCTGCCGGGCTTTGGCCGGTAGCTGCGGGTTCAGCCGGGGCATGGCGGGGTTGCGGGGGGAGTTTCTGCACAGGCGGCTCCGGCCGCTGCGCCTTGGCGCTAAGGTCACGCAGTTCTTCGACGGATTTGGTCGATTGATCGACAGCACTGCTAAAGGCACCGACCATCGGCTCCATCTCGCGCAGGGACGCCATCAGGTTGCGTACCCGGCGGTCGAGGATAAAGGCATAGACCAACGTGCCAACCAACAGCACGATAATGATGATATCAATCAAGGCCGGCATCATCGTCGATATCCTCCTCGGTTTCGGCGGGCAGCAAGGATTGGATCACCCGCAAGGCCAGCGCGCCATTGCTGCGTTGGCCAAACGCCGCTTGGAACATCGGCTGGGCGTTGACCATTCCGACCACCGGCGTGTCCACTGTCATGCCCAGATCAATAACATGTCCCGGCTCCCAGGCCAGCACGTCACGCAGCGGGATTTTGACCTCTTGCAAAACGCCCGTGATCGTGACCGTGGTGCCGGAGATTTGCGTATTCATGTCCTTGCGGGCATTGCTGTCGGTGGTTGAGCGCCCCCCAAGGAACGGCTGCGCCAAGAGCGCGCTTACCTCATCCAGATCGCCGTAGGGCAAGATCAGTGTCATATGGCCGCTGCGTTCCTCAAAGGCCATGTGCAGACGCACCGCCACTGTGGCCGTGCGCGGCGCGGCAACCATGACTGACCGCGGGTTGGACTCCAGCGATTGGATTCTAAAACTTACGGGGCTGACGTCGCTTAGACAATTGCTCAGCACCTGAAGCGACAGTTCAGCCAAACGCCGCCCCAGCTTTTGCTCAATCGCGGTCAAGCCGCGGGGCTTCCATTCATTCGGCACGGCGCTGCGACCGCCCAGCATGATTTCCAGCACCGAAAACAACAGGTCAGGCTCGACCACACAGGCGATCTGGCTGTCCCAACCCTCTGCATCGGCGATGGCAAAAAGCGACGGTGCCTGCGTCGCCTCCATCGCGTCCTCATAGGGAAGGTAGGAAAGCGACTGCAGTTCAATCTCTGGCGCGATGGTGCAATAGGATTTGAGGTCGGGCACCAAGGCCAGCAAAAGTCGGTCAACAATGATCTCAAGCGTCGGCAGGCGTTGGAAGTTCTCCTTTGCCTGCCGGATCATGGTCTCTTCGAGGCTCAACCCCGCGTTCAGATCAGAGCTAGCCGTGCTCATTGCACCACCATATCTGCGATCAGTATTTCGCGCGGCGCTTCGGTATGGCCGACAGCGCGGGCGCGGCGCAGCAGTTCGGTTTTCATCATCGCCAGCCCGTAGCTGCCGCTGAGGTCACTGACGTGCAACTGGCGCAAGAAATCTTGGAAACTGTCGCGCAGATAGACCTCGCGCGCCACAAGACGGTCGGCCCCTTCGAGGGTGTCGTCATAAACCATCAGCATGTTCAGCTTGAGAAACCGGCTGGTCTTGCCGCCTTTGGGTCCGGTGTCGGTGACATTCACGATGATCTCAGGAAACGGCATCACCGGCATCTTGCCTTTGGGGTCTTTAGACTTGCCGTCTTTGCCCTCTTTGTCGCCGTCCTTGCCTTCTTTGGCGCCTTCCACCTCGGCGTAGTCGTCGCCCTTTTCGGTGGCAGCCTCGACCACTTCATCGCCACCAAGACCCACCAATTTCAGGGCGGCTGACGGGCCGATTGCCAGCGCGACACCGCCTGCCGCCGCAAGGACGGACAAAAGAGCAATAGCAAGGATAGCGACGGTCTTTTTCATTTTTTCAGTCTTACCCAGAACCCGTGCAAAGCGCCATACGCAAGAACAAATACATCTTCAATCAAGCTTTATTGCAACAGAAACCTGTTTATTTCCCACATCGGGCAAGTATAAATCGATATATACTTGCATCACGATGGCCAAGCAGGGAATGCTGAGGCCAATTAAACCAAGTGAGGCCGTGTGAATCAGATCGTCGAAAACCTCAAGGATTTAGGCCCGAAACGTTTGGCGATGCTGGGCGGTATCGGGTTGGCGATCGTCGCGGCGATCCTGATCGGCGCGCGGACCATCTTTGCTCCCACCTATGTGCCCGTTTACAGCCAGTTAAGCCCCGGCACGGCATCGCAGATGATGCAAACGCTTGAGCAGGCTGGGCTGACCGTGGACCTGTCGCGGGACGGCGATACCATTTCTGTGGCCGAAGAAGACATTGCCCGTGCACGCATGGCATTGGCCGATGCAGGGCTGCCGGGCGAAGGCGTGCCGGGCTGGGAGATTTTTGACGAGATGTCGGGCATGGGGATGAACTCCTTCATGCAAAAGGTGAACCGCCTGCGCGCGCTTGAGGGCGAATTGGCCCGGTCGATCCAGACCATCAGCGGTATCAAGGCGGCACGGGTGCACTTGGTTCTACCCGAACGTGCCGCCTTCTCGCGCAGCCAGCCCGAGGCCAGCGGCTCGGTCATCGTGCGGGCGCAGGCCAATGCCAGCATCAGCCGCCGTCAAGCACAGGCCATTCAGGCGCTGGTCGCCTCTGCGGTGGCCGACCTTGACGCGCAGAATGTGACAGTGCTGTCGGGCACCGGTGAGACGATCTTGGCCAAGGACGATGGCGGCAGTTCAGACTATTCGCTGCAAGGCCAGCGCAGCATGATCGAAGAGCAATTGGCCCAAAAGGTTGAATCGATCCTCAACGCCCGCGTCGGCCCCGGCAACACCCGCGTGCGGGTGAGCGTTGACCTGACCACCGAGCGCGAAGTCCGCGTCTCGCGCAGCTTTGACCCGGCCCAGCAGGTCGCGCGTTCGATCGAAACCCGGACCCGCAATTCGAATGAGACCGACCCCGCCAATGGCACCGTCGATGTGGCCAATAACATTCCAGATGAGCTGCGCGACGACGCGGGCGGCGGCGCGGCGGGCCAATCGACGCGCAGCGAAAACGACGAGATCATCAACTACGAGATCGGCTCGGTCCAAAGCGAGTTGGTGCGCGAGCCGGGGGATATTGAGCGGATTTCGGTCGCCGTGCTGGTCAACGGCAGCTACGGCACCCTGCCTGACGGCTCGGAAGGCTATATCGAGCGCAGCGAAGAAGAAATGCAGCGTCTCACGCAATTGGTGAGCACCGCGATTGGCTTTGACCAAAGCCGGGGCGATCAGGTGCAGGTCGACAGCTTGCAATTCCTCGACTTCGATTCCGAGTTTAACAATCCTGTGGGCCGTGGCCTTGGCGCCGTTCTGGCGGACAACGCGATGACCATTCTGCGCTCGCTCTTTGCGCTGGCACTGGTGGCGATCATCATGCTGTTCGGCGCGCGTCCTCTGCGCATGGTGCTGGACGCCGCTGCCCCCCAGCCTGCCCTTGCCGGGGCTGGTGGCGATGCGGCACTGTTGGGCGGGCCGGAAGAGGCGCAGACGCGCGCGATTGCCGATCAAACCGCCCCGCCCCCGCAGCAAAACCACCTGCCTACCCCGGCTGCGCATCACAACGGGTCGGTCCTTGCCCCTCTCGAAGAAATGCCCCGAGAAATGGTGCAATTGGCCTCGGTTGATGGCGCCTTGCAGCACAGCCAAATCCGCACGGTTGCGGAGCTTGCTCAGAACAACGCTGACGATGCGCTTCGGGTGCTGGGCGAATGGCTCTCCGAGGAGGAAGAGGCATGATCTCTACCCTGAAGCTGCGCAATTTCGACGAGGATCCGAACGACACGGGCAGCCGGCAGCCGGATCCCGATCTGCCCACAGCAGAGGAAATTGAGGCCAAGATTAAAAAGGCCCACAAACAAGGTCATATCGAAGGCTACCTGACGGGTGCCGATGCAGGCCGGGCCGAAATGCACAAGCAGATGCAGGCCGAACATGCCGAGATGGCCGAAAAGCTCGCGCAGGAACTGGCCCGGCTGGCGACATCCACCCAAGCGCATCACGAAGCGCTGGTGGCGCAGGTCGTTGGATTCACGCTGCAGACCTGCGAGATCGTTTTGCCCGAGGTGATTGAACGGCTGTCGACTGAGCGGGTCAAGAAAACCGTGGTCCAGTCGTTGAAAATGGCCATCGGGTCCAGCCGCATCAAAGTGCGCCTGTCGCCCACCACGTTGGAGCAGATCGGACCCGAACTGCACAACCGCGCGACCTATTACAAATGCGACGACGCGCTGGATGTGCAGGCCGACCCTGCCCTCGCTGACGGCGATGCGCGGATGGAATGGGACCACGGCAGCCTCGACTATGGGTTCAAGAAAATTTGCGACCGCCTGCTTGCCGAACTGCGCGAGACCCACAGGCGGGCGGTAGAAGCACAAAAGGAGAAGGACGGACATGGATAAGCCTGATCTGCAGTCCCCCAAGGACAACGACAAGAACGCCGAGGCAAGCGTCGAAGCACCGGCGGCTGAGACCGCAGCCGAACAGCCCCGCGCCGATGCGCTTGGCAATACAGGTGCGGACAAGCCCGCCGATACCGGTGTCTTTCCTCAGCTTGATACAGAGGATTCGCGCAATGCTTTGGCACCGCGTCCCGACCCCGGCACCCCCGGCATCAATGCGATGCTGAACGTCGGTCTGGATGTGCAGATCGTGCTGGGCCAAGCCCGCATGCCAATCTCGCGGCTGCTGGAACTCACCCGCGGCTCCATCGTGGAGTTGAACCGCAAAATCGGCGCGCCTGTGGATCTGATGGTCTCGGACCGTTTGGTGGCACGCGGCGACCTTGTGAAAGTCGGTGAGGACCGCTTGGGCGTCTCGCTTACCCAAATCGTCAAGGACTATGTCCCTGACTAATCTCGCCTTCCCGCGCCGTTGGGCGCCGGGCCGATTGGGCCTTGCTCTGCTGGTGCTTCTGGCCGGCAGCGGCATGGCTATGGCGCAAGACGGCGGCTTTCTAGGCACGCTGTCGGATGTGATCGGCGACGCAGCACCCGGCACCGACGACAACGCCAATCTGTCTGGGCGGATCGTTCAATTCATCGCGCTGGTCACGGTGCTGAGCATCGCTCCGGGGCTGATGGTGGTGATGACCAGCTTCACCCGCTTTGTCATCGTCTTGTCGATGCTGCGCTCGGCGCTTGGCCTTAACCAGACGCCGCCCAATATCGTGCTGACGTCACTGGCGTTGTTTATGACATTCTTTGTCATGCAGCCGGTATTTGAGGACGCCTATGAGGGCGGTGTCGTGCCGCTGCTGAACAACGCCATCGCCGAAGAACAGGCGCTGGACCGGATCGCCAACCCGTTTCGCGCCTTTATGTTCGCCAACACCCGGCCCGAGGATTACGCGTTGTTTTTGCGTGTGACCGCGCCCGAGACCGAAGACGGCGACGCCGTGCCCATGCCTGCCTCCCCCGAAGAAGCATCGTTTCGGCATCTGGTCCCAGCCTTTATGATCTCTGAGTTGCGCCGTGCGTTTACGATTGGCTTTCTCATCTACCTGCCCTTTGTCGCCATCGACCTGATCATCGCGTCGGTCTTGATGAGTGCGGGTATGATGATGTTGCCCCCGGTGCTGATCTCTTTGCCGTTCAAGGTGATCTTTTTTGTTCTGATTGATGGCTGGTATATGCTGGCCGGATCGCTGATCGAAAGCTATGTGCCGCTGGCCGGTGGCTGACCTGCCCTGAAAAGGAATATTTCGATGTCCACGAATACCGTTAGCAAAGCCCGCCGCGCCCCCTATGACGCCGCAGACCTGACCGGCCCGACCAAGGCAGCGATCACCTTTCTATGCCTCGGCGAACAGGCCGGGTCAGAGTTGATGCAAAAGCTGGGCACCCATCAGATTGAACGGATCACCAGCGCGATGAGCCGCCTTGGCCCCATTCCGTCAGAGGTTGTCGAAATGGTTCTTGGTGAGTTCACCCAAAAGGTTATCAGCGGCACTGGTTCTGTCGTGGGGTCGATCTCGACCGCGGAATCGATGCTGCGCAAGTTCATGTCAGAAGAAGAAGTCACCGAGCTCCTTCAAGGGTTGAAAAACACCGAGCGCGAAAACGCGATGTGGAAGGGCTTTGGCTCTCTCGATGAGACGGTGATTGCCAATTACCTCAAGGGCGAGCACGACCAGACCGCCGCCGCGATCCTTAACAACGTGGATACCGCTGTGGCCGCGAAAGTCTTGCCGCTGATGGGGCCGGAACGGATGCGCGAGATCGCCGAGCGGATGATCGCGATGGAGGCGGTGCCGCTGCATATGATGCAACAGATCGAAGAAACGCTGAAGCATGACATTCTGTCGAACGCGATGCACACCAACTCTGTCGAGACCCATCAGCGCATGGCTGACCTGTTTAACCAGTTGGACGTACAGGCCTTTGAAGAACTTTCCGTCGAGTTGGACAAACGCATTCCCGATGCCTTTCAGGCAATCAAGCAACGGATGTTCGTCTTTGACGACCTGTTCCGCCTGCCCATGCAAGATCTGGCACAGGTCATGCGCGGCCTTGACGGGGCGACGCTGCCCTTGGCGATGCGCGGTGCCAAGAAAGAGCAACGTGATCACCTGATGGAATGCCTGCCACAGCGGTCGCGTCAGATGCTGATGGACGAAATGGCCGCCACCGGCCCGGTACGGGGCCGCGACGTGCGCGAAGCGCAGGCAGCGATGGTGGAATATGCGAAGGGTCTGGCCGACGAAGGGGTCATCGAACTGCCCTCGAACTCGGACGAGGACGACGAATTCATCGATTAAAAAGCGTGCTTAGCCGTAGGCGCTGTAGCCGCCGCCGCTGATTGTGGGGATGTTG
>Ga0209345_10001737_pt1 | contig 25370 bp, 23 predicted proteins | sample Cruoilmetagenom7_FD_187294 | JGI IMG/M metagenome (GOLD analysis project Ga0209345, IMG submission 187294) | Oil polluted marine microbial communities from Coal Oil Point, Santa Barbara, California, USA - Sample 7 (SPAdes) (version 2) | ecosystem: Environmental > Aquatic > Marine > Oil seeps ...
CAGAGGGAATACGCCCTCTATGCAATGGCCAATGGGCCAACAAGGAAACGATGATGTTTAACGAAGTTAAGAAAAGCATGCAGTGGGGCGAAGAGACGCTCACACTCGAAACAGGGAAAGTTGCGCGTCAGGCCGACGGTTCTGTCATCGCCACATATGGCGAGACATCCGTGATGGCGAACGTCACATTCGCACGGGCACAAAAGCCGGGTCAGGACTTTTTCCCGCTGACCGTACACTACAACGAAAAATACTATGCCGCCGGTAAAATCCCTGGTGGCTTCTTCAAGCGCGAAGCGCGTCCTACCGAAAAAGAGACGCTGACATCCCGCCTGATCGACCGTCCAATCCGCCCTCTGTTTGTCCCCGGCTTCAAAAACGAAGTGCTGGTGATGTGTACGGTTCTGTCCCACGATCTGGTCAACGACCCAGACATGGTTGCGATGATTGCGGCTTCCGCAGCGCTGACTATTTCCGGCGCCCCTTTCATGGGTCCGATTGCAGCTTGCCGCGTTGGCTTCACAGATGGTGAATACATCCTGAACCCAGAAATCGACGACATGCAGGATCTGAAGAACAATCCTGATCAGCGCCTTGATCTGGTGGTTGCCGGCACAAAAGACGCCGTGATGATGGTTGAATCAGAAGCGTACGAGCTGTCGGAAGAAGAAATGCTGGGTGCGGTTAAGTTTGCGCATGATCACATTCAGCCAGTCATCGACCTGATCATCGATCTGGCAGAAACAGCGGCAAAAGAGCCGTTTGATTTCCAGCCTGTCGATTACTCTGATCTGTCTGCTGCTGTTAAAAAAGCAGGCGAGAAAGAAATGCGCGCTGCATTCGCGATCCGTGACAAGCAAGAGCGCACCGCTGCTGTTGCCGCAGCACGCGAAACCGTCAAGGCTGCTCTGACAGAAGAGCAACTGGCAGATGCGAACCTTGGTTCGGCTCTGAAAGGTCTTGAAGCCTCCATCCTGCGCGGTGACGTTGTGAAAACCGGCACGCGTATCGATGGCCGCAAAACAGACGAGATCCGCGATATCGTATCGCAAACTGGCATCCTGCCACGTACCCACGGCTCCGCGCTGTTCACACGTGGCGAGACTCAGGGTCTTGTTGTTACCACTCTGGGTACCGGAGACGACGAGCAGTTCATCGACGCGCTGCACGGCAACTTCAAATCCAACTTCCTGCTGCATTATAACTTCCCTCCCTACTCGGTTGGCGAAGTGGGTCGCGTGGGCCCTCCAGGCCGCCGCGAAATCGGTCACGGTAAACTTGCATGGCGCGCCCTTCAGGCCGTTCTGCCTGCCGCGACAGATTTCCCGTACACGATCCGTGTCGTATCCGAGATCACTGAATCCAACGGTTCGTCCTCAATGGCATCCGTTTGCGGTGGCTCCTTGTCGATGATGGACGCGGGCGTTCCGCTCAAATCCGCTGTTGCGGGTGTTGCGATGGGTCTGATCCTTGAGGAAAATGGCGAATACGCAATCCTGTCGGACATTCTTGGTGACGAAGACCACCTTGGCGATATGGACTTTAAAGTAGCCGGTACCGAAGCAGGTATCACGTCCTTGCAGATGGACATCAAGATCGCAGGCATCACGCCCGAGATCATGGAAAAAGCATTGGCTCAGGCCAAGGCAGGCCGTTTGCACATTCTGGGCGAGATGGGCAAGGCGATCTCCGGCGCGCAGGAATTCTCCGTGCACGCACCACGCATCGAAACGATGCAAGTGCCAACGGATAAAATCCGCGAAGTCATCGGTTCTGGCGGTAAAGTCATCCGTGAAATCGTTGAAGTGTCCGGCGCCAAAGTCGACATCAACGACGAAGGCATCATCAAGATTGCGTCACCAAACGCCGACTCGATCAAGAAAGCCTACGACATGATCTGGTCCATTGTGGCCGAGCCTGAAGAAGGTGCCGTTTATACTGGTACCGTTGTGAAGATCGTCGATTTCGGCGCATTCGTGAACTTCTTCGGCAAGCGCGATGGTCTGGTCCACGTCTCCCAGATCGAAAACCGTCGCCTGAACCACCCTTCAGACGTTCTGAAGGAAGGTCAGGAAGTGAAAGTGAAGCTTCTGGGCTTTGACGATCGCGGCAAGGTTCGTTTGTCCATGAAAGTGGTCGATCAGGAAACTGGCGAAGAGATCAAAGAAGAGAAGGCTCCCGAAGCGTAACGCTTAGAGCTTTGTTATTTCGAAGGCCCCGGTGGAAACGCCGGGGCCTTTGTGTTTCCGGGGTCATGTTGACCACGTAAAAGCAGCATCGAGAATGCAATAATTGATTGGCATGGATAACCCGCAGGCAACATGACCGCTCTTTTCCACTGACCTCACACACCCAGAAAATGAACGGTCGAGACTTAAACGCACGAAGTCCGCGCATCTCATCGGGGTTTTAACAACTTTCGCTGTATTTCAGGCGCTTGCAAAATGTCTGATGTGCTACAGGTCAATTCGCTCTTGGCTGACCAAGGAAACCGGACTCTGATTTATGCAACTTTTACGCTAGCTTAGCGTTGGTTTGTAGAATCAGTTAATTTTTCCGGAGACACTGCCATGTCGCTTTTCGATCGCCGAACGCTTCTTTTTACCGGCGCAGCCGCGTTAATCACGCCACCCGCTTTTGCGGCAGCGGGCCCCTATCAGGTGCCTGACCATCTCCAGCCCCGCATCGTAGACATTAAAGACGAATTCAAACCCCATGAGATCCACGTAGATCCGGGTAATTTTGCGCTTTACTGGACTTTGCCCGACGGGAAAGGGATCCGCTACGCAGTCGGGATCGGGACCGCTGACCGCTACAAATCCGGTACGTTTCATATCCGTCGCAAAGCAGAATGGCCCAGCTGGACCCCTACCGCAGCGATGATTCGTCGTGAGCCGCACATCTATGCACAGCACGCTGGTGGTATGAAAGGCGGCGGGATGAACCCGCTCGGCGCGCGCGCGCTTTATTTATATAGTGGGAACCGCGACACATATCTGCGCATCCACGGCACGCCGAAGCCGCAAAGCGTGGCAGCGCGTGTCTCTAACGGCTGCGTACGGATGATCAACGAGCATGTGATCGACCTGTACAATCGTGTGCCAATCGGAACCCGCGTGGTATTGCACTGACGGGCGGAAGCACCAAACTCACCATAGTATTCCCATGCATTTCTGGTTCAGTTCATACCTGACTCAAATAGGATGTTTGCAATAACCTGAACGCCTATTGCATTACCTGATTATTATGATCAAAAAATCATTCAGCTGAATTTTAACGTTCAGACGGAACGCCGCACATGTCGCACTCTGAAACAGTCAAAGATGCCGTTGATGTCGTGCTCACTTGGGTAGACGGCAACGACCCTGCGCACCGTGCAAAAATGCAAAAATACCGCAGCGGGTCCGCGCACACGGAAGCGACAAGCACCACGCGATTCGATTCGTCTGGCGAGATTTATTTTGCGGTCGCTTCGGTCCTTAAGAACTTGCCGTTCGTTCGGACTATCTGGATTGTCACGGACGCGCAGGTACCGTCGCAACTTCAAAACTTTGCAGCGGCCGGTCTTTGCTCAGCGGATAAGATCAAGGTCGTTGACCATAAGGTAATCTTGGGTGACTGCGCGGATGCACTGCCGACATTCAACTCCCTTACAATCGAGGCTGCGCTATGGCGTATCCCGGGTCTGTCCAATCGCTACATCTATATGAATGACGATTTCATGGTCCTGCAACCGCTCACGGAAGATTACTTTTTTGACGGGAACACGCCGGTGATCCGCGGAGAGCGCTTCAAACCTGATCACAAGCGGTTTCGAATAAAGTTACGGCGATTTTTACGCGGTATTACCGGCCGCACGCCAAACACGCGGCCATCCTATCGCATTTCACAAGAACGCGGAGCGATTGAAACTGGAGAAACCGGAGACTTCATTCACGTCGGACACTGGCCGCACCCTCAGTTGCGTGACGCCCAAGCCGAGTTTCACGAAAGCCATCCCGAAGTGCTTGCCCGCCAGGTCAGGCACCGCTTTCGCTCGGTAGAGCAGTACAACCCTGTTTCCCTCACCAATCATCTGGTGGCGCACGGAGAGCTGGGACCAGCCCCGAAGACGGCCTATATAAAACCAAGCAGCCTCGCGCGTACGAAAAAAGCTACTGAAGGTTTCTTTGAAGTGTCCTGTGTTTTCGGATGCATTCAGAGCCTCGACGAAATCGACCCCGATATTCGGGCCGAGCTCCTCACCGGACTTAAGCACCTTATGGGAAAGTATCTGCCCGTCGACATTCCTGTCGGCCCTCGCGAAAACCGCGAGGACCACACAAGGTCAGATACTTAATCGGACAATTTGGTCGTGCGCAGGTATGGCAGCACTGTTTTGAACTCACCATATTTCGCTTTTGCATCTGCGTCAGAAACGCTTGTCGGGATGATCACATCATCGCCCACGTTCCAGTTGGCAGGCGTTGCGACGCCTTGACCCGCAGATGTCTGGAGCCCGTCTAGTGCGCGCAGCACTTCGGCAAAATTGCGGCCCACAGTCATCGGGTAGGTCATCGACAGCTTGAGTTTCTTGTCCGGGCCAATGATGAACACAGACCGCACTGTTGCACTGTCAGCAGGGGTGCGACCGTCAGGCAAATATGCTTCGGCAGGCAGCATATCAAACGCCTTGGAAAGCGACAGATCTGTATCGGCCACAATCGGGAAGCCCGCTTTTGCGCCGCCGACTTTCTCAATATCTGTTTTCCATTTCTTATGGTCTTCAACACCATCTACCGAAATGCCCAGCACTTTTGTATCGCGCTTTGCCCATTCATCAGCCAGCTGTGCCACGGCACCAAATTCGGTCGTACAAACGGGGGTGAAGTCCTTCGGGTGAGAGAACAGAATTGCCCAGTGGTCACCGACAAACTCATGCAGTGTTACAGTACCCTGATCGGTCTCAACCGTCAGATCGGGGATCGTATCATTAATGCGCAAACTCATTTCAGTTCTCTCCTTTAAATTTCAATACGTCATTACTTAATCATTCATACAGTGACTTCCATAGCCATCTTGCAGGCAGGCACCTGCAGTGACACAGTGACGCAAATCATAAATCAGGAGCATAACCAATGCTGGAGAAACGCAACTTTTATATCAATGGCGCATGGGTAGCACCCGCCGCAGCAAACGACTTTGCCGTAATTGATCCATCCACTGAAGAGCAGTGTGCAGTGATCTCTCTTGGGGGCGAAGCCGATACAAACGCGGCTGTTTCCGCTGCTCGCGCCGCTTTCGACAGCTGGTCGCAGACATCCAAGGAAGAGCGCACCGCGCTGATCCGCAAGCTGGCCGAAATCTATGACGCGCGTCAGGAAGAAATGGCACAAGCCATGTCCATGGAAATGGGCGCACCGATTCTCCTCAGCCGTCAACAGCAGGTCGGTGCAGGCAGCTGGCACATCGACGGCTTCCTGAAAGCCTTTGAAGATTTCTCGTTCGAGCGTGATTTTACCTCGTCCGAAAAAACCCTGCTGGAGCCTATCGGCGTTTGCGCGCTGATCACGCCTTGGAACTGGCCAATGAACCAGATCATTCTCAAGGTGATTCCAGCGCTTGCCACCGGCTGTACTGTGGTTTTGAAACCGTCCGAAATCGCGCCGCTGTCCGGCCTGCTGTTTGCAGAATTCGTCGACGAAGCAGGCTTCCCTGCCGGCGTGTTCAACCTGGTCAACGGCGACGGCCCTGGCGTAGGCAGCCAGCTTTCTGCGCATCCTGATGTCGACATGGTCAGCTTTACAGGCTCCACCCGCGCGGGCATCGCGATCTCGAAAGCTGCGGCAGATACGCTCAAGCGCGTCAGCCTCGAGCTGGGCGGCAAAGGTGCCAACATCATCTTTGAAGACGCCGACCCCAAAGCGGCCAAGCAAGGCGCGATCCGCTGCTTCCGCAATTCAGGCCAATCGTGCAATGCCCCGACGCGGATGCTGGTACACAAGTCCCGCTATGACGAAGCCGTGGCAAGCGCGTCCGAAGTAGCGACGAACACCCACGTAGGTCCGGCATCAGAGGAAGGCAAACACATCGGCCCTGTCGTCTCTGAGGCGCAATACAACAAGATTCAGGGCCTGATCGAAAAAGGCATGAGCGAAGCACGCCTGACCGCCGGTGGCCTTGGCCGCCCTGACGGTTTGAACCGCGGCTACTATGTTAAGCCAACAGTCTTTGCAGATGTCACCAACGATATGACCATCGCGCGCGAAGAGGTTTTCGGCCCCGTCCTGTCGATCATCCCGTTCGAGACAGAAGAAGAAGCGATCGCAATCGCTAACGATACGCCATACGGCCTGACAAACTACATCCAGTCTAGCGATGTAGAAACACGCCGCCGTGTAGCGCGCCGTTTGCGTTCAGGCATGGTAGAGACCAACGGCCAGGGCTTTGCCCAAGGCTCACCATTCGGGGGCTACAAACAGTCCGGCAACGGCCGCGAAGGCGGTGTTTTCGGACTAGAAGAGTTCCTTGAGGTAAAAGCTGTGTCAGGTTGGGCTGCTGAATAAGCGCTCAGCTGATTTTCGGATAAGGGCTGCCTATGGGCGGCCCTTTTTCTATTCTGTCGATGATGACCTAGAACGGCGCCTTGCTGCGCACCTTGGTCGACTGGCCACCATCGGGGTGCTTGAAACGCAATTCTTCTGAATGCAGCATTAGACGCGGGAAATCACGCGCAGGGCCTTCGGAATAGAATGGATCGCCAAGGATCGGGTGCCCAAGGCTTAGCATATGCACACGCAACTGATGGCTGCGGCCAGTATGCGGCGTAAGACGGACGCGTGCTGTGGTGCCTTCATCCTTGATCACCCGCCAATCGGTTTGCGCTGATTTACCAGTCTCATGGCAGACCATCTGACGCGGCCTATTGGGCCAGTCAACGATAAGCGGCAGATCAACGGTGCCGGTCTTTTCAGTCGGCACGCCCCAAACTCGGGCGACATAGGTTTTCTTCGTCATCCTCTTTTCGAACTGTAGCCCCAGATGCCGCTGCGCATGAGGCGTGAGGGCAAAGATCATCACGCCGGATGTGTCCCTGTCTAGCCTATGCACCAACAGCGCGTCGGGAAAAGCGGCCTGCACCCGTGCAAGCAGACAATCAGCAAGATGCGGCCCCTTGCCCGGAACAGAAAGCAGACCCGCAGGCTTATCAACCAATAGAACCTCGTGATCGAGGTGCAGCACTTCCAGCGGATCAGTCGGGGGAGAATACGTTGCGTCCATGACTGCCTCAGTCCCATGTGCGCGATTGGTTTTCAACCCGTGCCGTGCCAACCTTCATTAAAACGGGAGGAAGAAAATGCATCCGACAATTCAGAAATTTCACGACGCCGTGCTCGCAAAAGACCATGATATCGTGCCGACCTTGATGGCTGAGGACGTAAAGTTCCGGCCACCAACTTATTGGGCGACATGGAATGGCCGCGATGCTGTAGCCGCTGTGCTGGGCCATGTGAACGAGGTTTTCACCGACTTCGAATATCGCCGTGTCATGGGGTCTGACAATGATTGGGCACTGGAATTTCAGTGCAAAGTTGACGGGCTTGACTGTGTTGGCGTCGATCTGATCACCTTGAATGCAGATGGTTTGATGCAGACCTTTGAGGTTGTGATGCGCCCATACAAAACCATTGGCGCGCTGCGCGCCGCAATGAATGAGCGGGTGTCAAAAGACCCAACATTCCTCAAACATAAGTCAGCATTGACCTGATATCGATGCAAAATCTGCACCTGCCGTTGCCTTATGCGACCACGGCAGGTGCAGGCTGCGTGTCTGTCAAACGCGCTTGGCCCGCATCTGACGCACCATAGAAATCGTGTAGATAATAAGCGCAAGCCAGATCAGAGGCAGCGCAATTGCCCGCGCGCGACCGAACGGTTCTCCAAAGATGAACACCGCATTCAGAAGTATCATCGTAGGGGCTATGTATTGCAGGACACCGATGGTCGAAAGCCGCAACAGCTTAGCCCCATTGGCGTAAAAAAGCAGCGGTACTGCAGTGGCAACACCGCATCCCAAAAGCAACCAAGTGTCATTGCTGTTACCGTTCAGGAAATGTGTGCTGCCTGTTGCCTGTGCATAAATTACATACCCCAATGCCGGCGGTGAAAGGATCAGAACCTCCATCAGAAAGCCCTGATTAGGACCTATCGGCAGGCTCTTTTTAGCCAGCGCATAGAACCCCCACGTCAGCATCATGCCAAATGCCAGCCACGGCATACGCTCTGCATCGAACACCAGCACCAGCACTGCCACACCGGCAATCGCCACAGCAACCAATTGCGCGCGGTCCAGCTTTTCACCAAGCAGCACAGCGGCCAGAAATACGCTGAATAACGGATTGATATAATAGCCAATAGCGGCATCCAGCGCGCGGTCTGTAACCACCGCATAGACGTAGAACCCCCAATTAAGTGTGATCAATGCAGCTGTTACACAGCCCATCGCCAACATGCGCGGATTGCGGAACGCTTCGCGCAATGTGGCTGTACGGCCCAGCACAATCAGCACAAGTGAGGCAATCGGTACGGACCAGATGATCCGGTGTGCGATAACTTCGGCGACCGGCACATGGCTCAGCAGCTTCATATAAAGCGGCAAGAACCCCCAAAGGACATATGCGCCGCCAGCAAACAAAAGCCCCTGCGGCGTGTCCTGGTTCTGGGATTTTGGGGCGGTGTCAGCATTGCGCATATCGGTCTCCTACGCCCGCAGGCGTAGGACATGCTGCTACAGATCAAAAGAGCTAGATTGTACCCATTACACCTTAACGCGTTCGGACGCGGGATCGTACATCGGCTTAAGCGAGGCCTGCGCCCGCACCTTCGTTCCCATCACATCGATCTCGTAAGAAGATGCCAGTACATCCGTTGCGGTTTCGCCCTTGCAGGGGACATACCCCATACCGATCGCACCACCCAAACTGTGCCCATATGCACCAGAGCTGAGGTAGCCCACGATTTCACCATCCCGCAAGACAGGTTCATTGTGGTACAGCAGCGGTTCTGGGTCGGTCAGTTTGAACTGCAAAAGCCGTTTGCTTAGACCGCTCTCCTTTTTCTTCAGCACGGCATCGCGCCCGACAAAGTCAGGTTTGGCAGTTTTGACAGCAAAGCCAAGGCCAGCTTCCAGCACGTGATCTTCAGATGTGATGTCATGTCCGAAATGGCGGAAGCCCTTTTCGATCCGGCAGGTGTCCATCATGTGCATACCACACATCTTGAGGTCAAAATCCTCTCCCGCCTGCGCGAGCGTCTCGAATACATGAGCGGACTGATCGGCACTGACGTAAATTTCCCAACCAAGTTCGCCCACATAGGTCACGCGGTGCACACGGGCGAGTCCCATACCTATTTCGATCTCTTGCGCGGTGCCGAAAGGGTTCGTCGCATTGCTGAAATCATTCGGAGAGACTGCTTGCAGCAGATCACGCGCGCGGGGGCCCATCACGGCCAGAACGCCTTCGCCGGCGGTGACATCGGTGATCACCACGTTGAAGTCCGCCACATGGCGGCGCATCCATGTCTCGTCCGCCAACCTTGTCGCAGCAGGGGTGACAACCAGATAAGCCGTCTCTGACAAGCGGGTGACAGTTACATCGGCTTCGATTCCCCCATAGCGATTAAGAAACTGCGTATAGACGATTTTACCCACAGGCACGGCGTAGTCACCGCCGCCAATGTAATTCAGGAAAGCGGTCGCATCGCGCCCCTCGACCCGGATTTTACCAAAAGACGACATGTCATACATGCCGACATTCTCGCGCACGGCCCGATGTTCCTCTGCCACATTTTCAAAGAAGTTCTGGCGCTGCCAACTGTAACGATACTCGCGTTCCTGACCTTCGCGCGCGTACCAATTGGCCCGCTCCCATCCAGCAAGCTCTCCCATTACCGCGCCGCGTTCCAGCAGATACGCATGGAACGGCGTACGGCGCACGCCCCGCGCGGTTGCTTTCTGACGGTAAGGGAAGTGGTCCGCATAAAGCAGGCCAAGCGTTTCTTTGGAACGCTCGAACAGGTAGGTCTTGTTGCCCTGAAACGGCTGCATCCGGGAAATGTCGACATCGCCCAAATCAAATGGCTTATCACCTGAATCCATCCATTGGCTCAACGCCATGCCTGCACCACCGGCAGATTGAATCCCGATCGAGTTAAAGCCCGCAGCCACCCAGACATTATCCATCTCGGGCGCAAGACCAAGGTGGTAGGCGTCGTCGGGGGTGAAGCTTTCGGGACCGTTAAAGAACGTGTGAATACCGGCTTCAGCCAGCATGGGCATCCTGTTGACTGCAGCTTCAAGGATTGGCTCAAAGTGGTCGAAATCTTCTGGCAGCTGATCAAATTCAAAGTCTTCGGGAATGCCTTTCATCGCCCACGGCTTTGCGTTCGGTTCAAAGGCGCCGAGAAGAATCTTACCTGCATCTTCCTTATAGTAGGCACATTCATCCGGCACCCGCAGGACCGGCATCTGAGAAAGCCCCTCAATCGGCTCAGACACGATGTAGAAATGCTCGCACGCATGCAGCGGCACGTTCACACCGGCCATTTTGCCAACGGCGTGGCCCCACATACCAGCGCAGTTCACGACCATATCGGCCGTAATATGGCCTGTCTCATTTCCTTGCTGCCACTCCAAACCAGTAACGCGGCGGCCTTCCCGTTTGATCCCTGTAACAGCCGTGCGTTCCAGAACCAAACCGCCGCGTTGGCGTGCGCCTTTTGCCAGCGCTAGTGCGATATTGGCTGGATCGCCCTGGCCGTCCTTGTCCAGATAGACACCGCCTGTAACGCCCTCGATATTCAGATGCGCATAGCGTTCCTTTACCTCTGCCGACGATATCTCTTCAACATCAACGCCAAATGCACGGGCCATTGCGGCCTGTCGGAATATTTCTTCGCGCCGCTCGTCTGTCAGGGCCACCGTGATCGATCCGCAGCGCTTAAAGCCGGTTGCAACGCCCGTCTCTTCTTCCAGATTACCATAAAGCTCTTGGCTGTATTTCGCGAGCTTGGTCATGTTTGCTGTTGCCCGCAATTGAGCAATCAGCCCCGCTGCATGCCACGTGGTACCAGAGGTAAGCTGCTTGCGTTCCAGCAACACCACGTCTTTCCAACCCAATTTGGTCAGGTGGTAGGCGACAGAGCAGCCAATGACGCCACCCCCAATGATAACGACACGCGCGTGAGAGGGAACAGCGGCCATGGGCAAACCTTTCTAGACGATTGTATGGCCTGCATCGCGCAGGCGGTGGGCGATTTCGGCGATATGTTCGGGACCGACTTCACAACAGCCACCGACGATAGTGGCCCCTGCACCAACCCATTCCATTACCTGATCGGCATACTTCTGGGGTGTCAGATCCGAACGCGCGCTTAGCGCATCAACCGTAGCAGCGTCCTTTTTGAAGTCATCCGTGATCATGGTGAAGCCATTCGCATAGGCTCCGAAAGGGACGCCGCAATCCGTGAGGATCGGCAAACCCTGTGTGATCGCTTCGGGCATTGAACAATTAAGCAGCACAGCTTCGGGCTTATAGTGGGCCATCATCTGGCTCACGATCATCAGCGGCTCACCTGAACGAAGCTTGGTCCCGTCTTCGTCATCGACGGAAAACGAAATCCATAGCGGCTTATTGCTCCCAGAGGCCTCATAACCTTGGAAAATACCCTCAGCCTCTTGAAGGGAGCTGACTGTTTCCGCCAGAATGATGTCCACCCCGTCACCCATCATCTTAATCTTTTCGGCAAAACGTTCCTTGGCTATTCCGACATCAGGCATCAAATCGGGGCGAAAGCTGGCCAGCATGGGTCCCAACGCACCTGCAACGCGGCCGCTACCATGCGCATCGCGGGCAGCAACCGCCTGATCCACGGCGGTCCTGATCAATGCTGCCTGTTGTGCGGCAAGACCGACCCGCTCTAGCCGGTTGCGGTGAACGGGATAGGTATTGGTCGTGGCAACGCTTGCACCGGCTGCGAAGTAGTCATTGTGCACTTGCTCCACCAGCTCGGGCTGCTCCATCATTACACTGGTTGACCAAAGCGGTGTCGCACGGCCACTGCCACGCTTAACCAATTCCTGACCGATAGAGCCATCCAGAAGGGTGATGTTTGTCATGCTTTGAGTCTTTCATTCTCAGGATCCCACAGGGGTTGATCCGGTTGTACAGTTGCCCTGCACATACGCCCGAAAATGTTGATCTCCAACTCTGTTCCTGCCACCGCTAGGTCAGCGCGAATTGTGCCCAGCGCGACCGATTTGCCGATCCGGTACCCCCAGTCGCCAGATGTAGTTTCACCGACGACGTCCTCACCATGATAAACGGTGGACATATAGGGTGCGTCCTGATCGCCTGCTTCAACAAGCATCGTCACAAAGCGCTTTTTCACACCCTGCTGTTTCTGCGCAGCAAGAGCGGCTTTACCGGGGAAGTCTTGCGGCTTGTCGAGCTTGAGCCAACGCTCTAGCCCGGCTTCCAGCAAGGTGTAATCGGTAGAGAGATCACCTTTCCAAGCTCGATAGCCCTTCTCGATCCGCATCGAATTCAGGGCGTACATCCCGAAGGGCTTGGCACCCGCAGACAATACGGCAGCGTATAGATTTGGGATATCGGCGTTTGCCGCGTGAATTTCCCACCCCAACTCACCCGCAAATGACACCCGTGCAAGGGCGCAGCTTATCCCACCAATCTTTGCCGGTTGGATAGAAAGCCATGAGGCGCTTAGATCAGCTTCGGTTTCAATCTGTTCAAACAGCAACCGTGATTTAGGTCCGCTAACAATTAAGGTGGAATATGCGTCTGTATGATCGGTCAGGTTCAGACCTTTGGGTAACCCCGTGTTTAACACGTCAAAATCATGCCACTGCGCCGTGGCGGCAGTAATCAGGGTAAAGCTGTCCTCACCATGGCGCATGATTGACATCTCAGTCAGGATGCGGCCGCGATTGTCGGGAAAGTAGGCAAGGTTCATGCGCCCGATTTTCGGCAGACCACCGGCGATCATGCCGCGCAAATACTCTGCGGCACCTTCGCCAGCCAAGTTGAACCGCGAGAACCCCGGCAGGTCCAGCACCCCAACCCCGTCGCGGACGGCTTCGACCTCTTCGCGGACACGTAGCGACCATGGGCCTTCGCGGTCCCACGTTTGCGTCGATTCTTCCGAGGTATCGTCGCCCGGCTTGGCAAACCAGTTGGCTCGCTCCCATCCGTTGTAGGCGCCCATCTGACCGCCAAGCTCCTGCACCTTTGTGTGGACCGACGACAGTTTCTTGTTGCGTCCTGCGGGCCACGCATGATGCGGAAAGTGCATGGCATATTCGTGGCCATAGGTCTCCAGCGCTTTGGACAGGCAATAATCATGATCGGCAAAACCTGTATAGCGGCGCGGATCGACGGCCCACATGTCCAGCTCCGTCTGACCGTGCATGATCCATTCGCTCAGTACCTTACCCGCACCGCCGCCCTGCGCGATCCCGAAGGTAAAGCTATGGCCTTCAAACGCGTTTTTAACGCCCGGCATAGGACCAACCATGGGCAGCCCGTCGGGGGCGTATGGAATTGGGCCGTTGATATTGCGACCCACACCTGCCGTGCCAAGGATCGGCACACGCGCCATGGCATCTTCGATATAGAACTCCAGCCGTTCCAGATCATCGGGATACAGTTGGAAAGAGAAATCCTCGGGCATCGGGTCTTCCGGCGTGACCCAATGCGCCTTGCAGTTCCGCTCGTACGGGCCAAGGTTCAGACCGTTCTTATCCTGCCGCAGATAGTAAGAAATATCCACGTCGCGCACCAACGGCATCTTGTGGCCGACTTCTTTGGTCCATGCCTCCAGCTCTACTATCGGTTCAGTCAAAAAGTATTGGTGGGACATGACGACCATTGGAACTGTGCGTCCGCCAAAGGGCTTGAACATCTCCCCCACACGTTGGGCGTAATAGCCCGCGCAGTTGACAACGTATTGCGCGCGTATCTCACCCTTATCAGTCTTGATGATCCATTCGTCACCATCACGGTCGATGCCTGTAACAGGGCAGAACCGCTCAATCCGCCCGCCCGCATCGCGAGCGCCTTTCGCCATCGCCTGAGTCAGCTGTGCGGGATCAATATCCCCGTCCAGTGGATCCCACATGCCGCCCTGAAGGTCGTGAACCTCCATAAACGGGTTGTATTCCTTCAGTTCGGCGGGGGTAAGCATCCCCATATCCAGGCCCTGATAGGCCCCCATGGATGCGACGCGTTCGAATTCCATCATCCGCTCTTTACTATGCGCGAGCCGCAAAGAACCGGTGACATGGTAGTTCATAGGATAGTCGACGTCCTGACCCAGCGTGCGGTACATCTCAAGGCCGTAGCGCTGCATGTTCATCACAGCCCAGCTGGATGAAAAGTTGGGGCAGTTTCCCGCCGCGTGCCAAGTGGAGCCGGCAGTCAGCTCGTTCTTTTCCAGCAGCACACAGTCTTTCCAGCCTGCTTTGGCCAGATGGTAAAGCGTGGACGTGCCAACGACGCCGCCACCAATAATGACCACGCGCGCAGTATTTGGGAAATCGCTCATGTTTCTTGCTCCTCTTGGCGGACATCGTCCAAAATTTCGTAATAGTCGCCTTTGTCTTCGGTAAATATGTGCCGGTTGAGACGCAGTCCCGTGGGGCCATCAAGCGCCCCCAGCGCGATGCCGGTATCCGGGTCTTCTGCCCCTTTCCAGAACAGGAAACACCCGCATGTGGGACAAAATCCGCGCTTCGCTTTGGCGCTAGAGGCATACCATGTGGGTGCGCCCGTAATGTCCAATGCGTCATCCATGACTTGCACTGATGCCCAGTGGTGACCCGATTGTTTGCGACACTGTGTGCAGTGGCAGGCTGCGGGATCGCGCGCGGGGCGTTCGGCTGTGAATTTGATAGCACCACACTGGCAGGATCCTTTGAGCATCATCCCCTCCCGGGTGTCGCGGCGCTGCCCAGCAGCAAGCCGTAGATGATAAAACAGGCCGCCATTACACGGCGCACCCAGATATTAAACACAGCACCAAGCGCGGCGCGGCCCAACCCTGCCCCAAGGGCCGTAAACCCTGTGTAGCTGAGTGTCGTAAGAACCAATGCTGTAGGCATGATGACCAGCATCTGCCCCCAGATCGGAACATCCGGCTGCACGAACTGCGAAAACGCAGCGAGATAGCCAGCCACACTTTTGGGATTGATGGTCGCGATTGCCAGCGCCCGCAGATAAATCGACCCTGCAGGGCGCGCTTCCATCCTGACCGGTTTGTTCGCTTGAACCCAACCTCTGACACCAAGATAGATCAGCACACCGGCGCCAAGCAGCTTTGCGGCCGTGAACGCTGTGGGGGAGGCTGCAATGAGCGCGGTAACACCCAATGCCGACAGCAAGAGAAACAGCGTCGCCTGCGTCAGGATTGCGGCGACACCGACCATTGCCCTTCGCATGCCCAGCACCATGCCATTGTTGATGCAATTAACTGCGTTAGGCCCTGGCGTGGTAACGAATACGAGCCAGAACAGGGCAAAGATTGTCCATGCTTCAAAGCTCATCTCAATACACCGGCGGGGCGATGACCCAGATCGCCACAGCGGGGTCTGGCGTCCGGTTGGCCCACCGAAACGACTCTCCGCGAATGCGAAAGCTGTCGCCGGCGCACAGCATATGCGCAGTTCCATCAATCTCGATCTCAAGCGCGCCTGAAATCACGTAACCAACTTCTTGTGTTGGGCGGCTGACGGGTTCTTTGATTCGGCTGTGCGGTTGGAAAGTCGAATGGACGACCTCAAAGTCGTCTGTAAGGTCTGGTGACAGCAACTCTTCAACCAACCCCGCCACTGAGGAACCGATGGGCCTGCGCGCGGAGGCGCGCACAATATACCCAGCCTCCGCTGCCGGTGCTGATTCATGCCGGAATAGGATAGAGACAGGCACATCGAAATGGGCAGCGATCTGTCTAAGGTCAGTGATAGAGGGATCGGATTTGTCACGCTCGACTTGGCTCAGCCACCCTACCGAGCGCCCCAAAGCCTGCGCAGTTTGCGCCAACGTCAACCCGCGCGCCCGCCGCAAAGCGCGCAAGTCAGCGCCAAGCGTGTGGGATATTTGAGGCAGTTCGTGATGCATGGTTTCCCTGACAAAAACGCAGCTGAAAGCCACCCAAGTTTCGTGAACGCGGCGTGACTGACAAAATCCTGTCAAGACTTCGTGAAAAAATCCAGTATTATTTCACGAGATTGAAAGTTTCTTTCAGAATTTTTGTGAGCGCTTCTGCATCAGCCGCCGTAAAGGCATCCGGCTGGTTGCTGTCGATATCGAAAACACCCAGCAGTTCCCCCCCCGCTCCGAATACCGGAAGGACCAACTCGGACCTAGTGGAACTGGCACAGGCGATATGCCCCGGGAACGCGTCAACATCTGGCACAAGTTGCACTTCACCGGTGCGTGCAGCCGCACCACAAACCCCTCGCGAAAAAGGGATCACAAGGCATCCATGACCGCCCTGATAGGGGCCGATCTTAAGCATCTCAGGTGCAGTGACACGGTAGAATCCGGTCCAGTCGAACCTTTCGTCACTATGATGCACTTCACAAGCAACGGTTGCCATCAGCGCCACGGCATCGTCCTCCCCTTCAGTCAGAGAAGAAATGGTTTTGGCAAGCGTGTCATAGTCCAGTGTCATAGGGGCACTTCATCTGTTGAAAGGCGGCCAGAGGCCGCCCTGAGTTGTTAATCAAAACTGCGCGTATTGGTCCGTTCGGGATCAGACCCGTTCTATCGCGATCGCGGTGCCTTCTCCGCCGCCAATGCAAATAGCAGCAACACCGCGTTTGAGCCCGCGTTTTTCCAGTGCGTTCAGCAAGGTCACCATGATCCGGGCGCCAGAAGCACCGATGGGATGGCCAAGCGCACATGCACCGCCGTTCACATTTACCTTGTCATGGTCCAGCCCCATTTCATGCATGAATGCCAGCGGAACAACGGCAAAAGCCTCGTTCACTTCCCACAGGTCTACGTCCTCTTTCTTCCAGCCGATCCGCTCAAGCAGCTTTTGCGCGGCAGGAACGGGGGCAGTTGCGAAAAGGCCCGGTGCTTGGGCGTGGCTCGCGTGCCCGATCACATATGCTCTGACCGATAGGCCCTGAGCCTTCGCTGCCTCTTCCGACGCAAGCACAATGGCGGCCGCCCCATCAGAAATAGAAGACGAATTGGCGGCCGTAACAGTACCGCCTTCGCGGAACGCAGGCTTTAGTTGCGGGATTTTTTCCGGACGCGCGGTTTTGGGTTGCTCGTCTGCATCCAAAGTAACCGTGCCCTTGCGGGACACCACACTGACGGGGCTAATCTCATCGGCAAAGGCGCCGCTTTCCTGCGCTTCGAGCGCGCGGCTTAGCGATGCGAGCGCATAATCGTCCTGCACCTGACGTGTGAACTGATAAGTCTCTGCACAGTCTTCTGCAAAGGTGCCCATCAAGCGGCCTTTGTCATAGGCATCTTCCAAACCGTCCAGAAACATGTGGTCAATCACAGCGGCATGACCCAGCCGCGCGCCGCCGCGCATTTTGGGCAAGACGTACGGCGCGTTCGTCATGCTTTCCATGCCACCGGCGACCATGACTTCCGTGTAGCCCAATGCGATCTGATCGTAGCCGATCATCGCCGCTTTCATGCCACTGCCGCACATTTTGTTAAGTGTTGTGGCAGGAACTTCTTCACCCAGACCGGCCGCAAACCCTGCCTGACGCGCAGGCGCTTGCCCTTGACCAGCGGGCAGGACGCACCCCATCAGCACTTCTTCCACCACGGCAGGACCGGCACCATCCAGAGCAGCGCGGATAGCCGCACCGCCCAGTTGAGACGCCGTCATATCCGCAAAGGCGCCCTGAAAGCCGCCCATTGGTGTGCGTGATGCACCTGCTATCACCACTTTGCGCATATTTATTCTCCTTTTCCGTGGGTGCTTACTACTTCTTAGCGATTAGGTTCTAGGAAGGGGTCGCACGCAATGTTTGCAGGAATATATCATGGAACTTACCAGCTCAAAAGAACCAGGACTGCAGATTGTCACTGTTCAGGAACAGCGCATAGATGCTTCCGTGGCGTTGGCGTTCAAAGATCGCATGCGCCAGATCACCGAAGAGGGCACAGAACCGGTGCTTCTTGATCTCAATCATGTTCAATTTATCGATTCTAGCGGCCTAGGCGCGATTGTCGCAGCAATGAAGAATTTGGGGCCGGACAGGCGACTAATTCTGGCAGGGCTGACCACGACCGTTGAAAAGGTGTTCCGCCTGACAAGAATGGATAGCGTCTTTGGCGTCTTTTCCACGGTCGAAGAAGCCTTGGCGGAGATGAGGGCATGACCCCACCGCGACCGGGCCCATGCCGTGGCTGAGCAGCACAATTTCCACCCCTTCTCTATCGCAATTGCGGAATCACAGGACGCCGTGCGCGACGGAATTGCGCAGGCTATGTTACGGCTGGCCCCTCTGGGCCTGCCAAGAGATGCAGCAAGCTCTGTCGAACTTGTTCTTGCCGAAGCACTGAACAATACGATTGAACACGCTCTGCCGAGAGTAACGCGAAAGACGCAGATCGAAATCAGAGGTGACTACAAGACAGGTGTCTTGCACCTTACGATCATTGATCAGGGCAAACCGATGCCGAACGGGGCGGTGCCCACTGGGCCTGCGCCTAAACTGGATGTTGACATGCCCAATATACCAGAAGGCGGCTTTGGTTGGTATATGATCCATTCGCTTGCACGGAAAATAGAATACATGCGGGTCGGCAATACAAACCACCTGAATCTGCACTTCGATATCAAGCCATAGCTCGCCTTACCGTTTGGCACGACAAGGGCACGTCAATACCTTGCCATTGCCGCATCAGCATCACATTCCTGTCACTCTTGAAAGGCATAGCTAGTTTTGTAGCTGCATATAGCTTCCCTCGGCGTCGCGTTTCATTGCCCCCACCCAGTACGCGGCGCCGGGGCACTAACCTCCCCCCCAATCATACCCACGTCAATCGCATTGGCAGCCTTGCCTGAACACATTAGGCTGGGGGTGAACATATGATTAGGTGAGGTTTTTTTCGATGCGTGACTTCCAATTTCCCGGCCGGTCGCCGGTTCTGGCAACGGGCGGCATGTGCGCCACATCCCATCCATTGGGCGCAAAAGCAGCCATTGACGTGCTGGAGCGGGGCGGCAACGCAATGGACGCTGCAATTGCAGGCGCGGTATTGCTGGGAATTTGCGAACCGCAGATGACTGGCATTGGCGGCGACTGCTTTGTCCTGTGGTCCGAAGGTGGCAGCGACAAAGTTCATGCACTTAATGGATCAGGGCGTTCGCCTGCTGCGCTGGATGCTGCAACGCTGCGCGATTCCGGAGAAACGGCTGTGCCGCTCCATTCCGCACATGCAGTCACGATACCAGGGGCAATTGATGCATTTTGCCATCTGTCGGAAACCGTTGGCAAACTGGGCCTTGATGCGCTGCTTGCACCAGCAATACGCTATGCGGATCAGGGTGTGGTCGTTGCGCCACGTGTTGCTTTTGACTGGGGCAACGATGCGGCGACGCTTCAAGGCTCTGCGCGGGATCACTTCCTCATGGGTGGCCAGCCTCCGAAAGCGGGCGATACATTTCGCGCGCCCGGTCAGGCAGAAGTCCTGCGGCGCATCGCAAAAGATGGTCGCGATGCCTTTTATACCGGTGAGGTCGCAGAGGATATGCTCTCCGCACTGAACGCATTGGGCGGCCTTCACACGGCTGAGGATTTTGCCGCTGTTTCCTGCACGCCAACGACACCCATCTCAGGCAGCTACAAAGACATCGAGGTGGTCGAGCATCCGCCGAACGGTCAGGGCGCGACAGCACTTCTTATGCTCAATATTCTGTCCCAGTTCGACATCGCCGGCATGGATCCATTGGGGGCGCAGCGGGTGCATATCGAGGCAGAAGCGACCAAGCTTGCTTATGATGCGCGCAACCGGTTCTTGGCAGATGCAGACTATGCCAGCCGCGCCGATTATATGCTGGAGATGGATACAGCCAAGCGGCTTGCAGCCCTGATTGATCCGTCCAAAGCTATGCAAAGCCCGGCGGCCCTGACTGAGGCCGTGCACAAAGACACGATTTACATCACTGTGGTAGATGGTGATGGCATGGCCGTTTCGCTGATCTATTCGATTTTCCACGGCTTTGGGTCCGGTATCGGCACGGACAAATTTGGCCTGCTTATGCAAAACCGCGGTGCCGGCTTCACGCTTGAAAAAGGCCACCCGAACGAACTTAAGGGCGGCAAACGCCCCATGCATACCATCATCCCTGGCATGATCCGCGAAGGTGGCCGTATCACGATGCCGTTTGGCGTGATGGGCGGCGCGTATCAGTGTTGCGGGCACGCCCGCTTCGCAACGAATCTGTCAGACTTCGGTATGGACCCGCAGGCGGCAATTGATGCGCCCCGTGCTTTCAGTGACAAAGGCGTCCTTAACGTCGAGCGTGGCTATTCCGATTCGGTCCGCTCAGATCTGTCAGATATGGGCCATGAGGTCGCAATCCCGCAAACTGCTATTGGCGGCGCACAGGCGATCAAAATCCACGAAAGCGGTGTGCTTGAAGGCGCATCAGATGCTCGTAAAGACGGCTGCGCACTTGGATTCTAAACAGATTTGCGGGGGCGTCTGTGGCGTCCCTGCAAGCCGGTTTAGTTCAGCTGGAAGTGGAGAGGGTAGGCGCCGTTTTCAAACGGGCCGAACAAATCTCCGATGTCGGGGTGATCGACCGGCTCACCCGAATAATCCGCGACTAGGTTCTGTTCGGAAACGTAGGCCACGTAGTAGCTTTGATCGTTTTCAGCAAGCAGATGATAGTATGGCTGCCCTTTGATAGGGCGGCTTTCTTCGGGGATCGATTCGTACCATTCTTCGGTATTTGCAAATTGGGGATCGACATCAAAAATGACCCCGCGAAACGGGTGCTTCTTATGACGGACTACCTGTCCCAAGTGATATTTTGCGCGCGTTCTGATCATAGCAATGCGCTCCCTACCCTTCGTTTCTACCCGAAACAAGGACATTTTGTCCAATCAACTCAGCTAAGTTAAAGGAAACAGTCTGTGAACTTGACGCTAACCGTACTGGAGATCGTCGCGCCCGTTTTTTTATTGGCTGCGGTTGGTTTTGGCTGGGTAAAGATGGGATTTGAGTACCGCATCAACTTTGTCACACAGTTGGCAATGACCCTTGCGATCCCTTGTTTGATCTTCACATCCTTGATGCAGACCCAGATTGACCCCGCGGCTCTGACAGCGCTGTCGCTTGCCACAGTCTCGGCCTATCTGGTGCTTACGTTTGCGGCGACTGCTTTTGTTTGGGCCACTGGCCTGCATCGCAGAACCTATCTGGCACCGATGATTTTTGGCAATACCGGCAATCTTGGTCTCCCGCTTGCCTTGTTTGCCTTCGGCCCAGAGGGGCTCAGCTATGCTGTGGTGGTGTTTGCAATCATGGCAATCTGGACCTTCACCTTTGGAATATGGTTGGTGGCGGGGACAGGCAGCTTTGGCAAGGTCCTCCGTGAGCCGCTGGTATGGGCCACGCTGCTGGGTGGTGTCTTTCTGTGGCAAGACTGGCAGACACCGACATTTCTGACCAACACGCTTGAGCTGATAGGCCAGATGGCGATCCCCTTGATGCTGATTACTCTCGGCGTTGCCGTGGCCCGGCTCACCCCTGGAGGTATCGGGAGGGCCGTTTTGCTGTCGGTGATTAAGCTTGGCCTCTGCGTTGGAATCGCATGGCTTGCGGCAATGGCCTTTGATCTGGATCGGGTCGCCTTCGGGGTGCTGGTGTTACAGATCGCTACGCCTGTGGCTGTCACGTCTTATCTACTGGCGGAGAAGTATGGCGCTGATGCACAAGCCGTTGCAGGCCTTGTCGTTGTCTCCACCTTAATCTCGGTCGGCGCATTGCCGCTTCTTTTGGCGGTGTTATTGTAGGTTTTCTCTGTAAATCCGGCCCTATCTACGCTATAGTTGTAAAAAATATAAAAACGACACTTGAGGCGATAGGCAGATGAAAAACCCCCTTCGCGCTATGATAATCGTGCTGCTGCTGGCAAGCTGTGGCGGCTCGTCCAGTAATCCGCCACGGGATCTGGACAACGCGTGCACGATTCTCAAACAGCGCCCCGAATATCACCGAGCGTTCAAAGCAGTTGAGCGTAAATGGGGCGTTCCCATCCACGTTCAGATGGCCACGATCCATCAGGAGAGCAAATTTGTCGGCGATGCCCGTACACCGTTCCGCTATGTTCTGGGTGTGATCCCGATGGGGCGCCAATCCAGCGCATACGGGTACAGTCAAGCGCTCGACGCTACTTGGGATGAATACCTGACCGCAGAGCGGCGCATGGGTGCCAAGCGCAACAGAATCAAAGACGCTACCGATTTCATGGGCTGGTATATGAACATCACCCGTCAGCGGAACGGCATCCCCCTATATGATGCCCGCAACCAGTATCTGGCCTACCATGAAGGCCACACTGGCTACAGTCGCGCGAGCTATAATAGCAAACCGTGGCTTGTGGGCGTCGCTGGCAAGGTCGAAGCCCGGTCGCTGATGTATCGTGATCAGATTGCGGGATGCAGGCTCCGCTAAGGAAAATTCATTTAGCTAATAAAAAGGCGCGGACAGTTTCTTGTCCGCGCCTTTTCGCATTCATGGGCGTCGTTAACGACCACCCTTACTTGTATCGAATAGGCTATTGGGTAGGCTTCCACCCTTTGTCAGGGCACCCAGGATAACAGTCGTCTGAGAGCCGTTCCCATCGTTGATTATCCACTGGCGCAGTTCCGGTGTCGGGCCTGTAAACTTCATCTGGATATTTCCATACTGCGGATTTTCCGGGTCTTGTGCCGTGACCGTGGTTGCCTTCCCGTCATAGGCATGGCCCGTGACCATCTTGGCCTGCCCAAGGTTCACATTACGCGCCAGAATGATGGATAGCGGCGTGCGCGACAGAGGGTATGTTTCTGGCGGCTGGTTGGACTTGGTATCGTAGATCACAACGGTATTGGATCCTGCGATCACAAGGCCCGTGTCGGGTGCATTATACTCAAACCGTACGCGACCCGGACGTTTGATATAGATTGTACCTGTTGAGATGGTCCCGTCACCATTGATCTGGGTGAACTCGCCTTTGGCGGTTGTCAGGCCATTGAGATAGTTACTGATACTGCCCAGCGGCAGCTTGTCAGCCCATGCCCCTGTTGCAGCAAGGGCTAGAACCGCGCCCAGCGTAATGGTCTTCAGAAATCGCATATGGATCTTCCTGTGCTCGTTTATTTCGCGTCACCCTCAACATAGGCGGGCAAGCATTGATATGCGATATCAACTGCGCGGTTTGGGCATATGTTCCACCGTTTCCCCCTGAATGCGCGGTCATACGCCGCCTAGAAACACAAAATGGCCCTCCTCTGAGAAGGAGAGCCATTTCTACGAGGGTGCCAGCGGGGGAAGTTAGCCCTGTTCTGGCACAAGTATTTCACGTTTGCCGACATGGTTCGCCGGAGAGACAAGACCTTCATCTTCCATCTGCTCGACCAGTCGGGCGGCTTTGTTGTAGCCGATAGCAAGCTTACGCTGAATGTAGGAGGTGGAACATTTCCGGTCCCTGATCACCACCTGAACAGCCGTATCATAAAGCGCATCCTCGCCATCGGTGTTCCCACCTGTATTTAGGCCAAGCACCGTGTCGATATCTGCTTCTTTATCTTCAGGCGGGCCTTCGACCACACCAGATACATAGTCTGGTTCACCGAATTGCTTGAGGTGATTCACGATCTCCTCAACTTCCTCGTCGCTCACAAACGGGCCGTGGCAGCGCACGATCTTGGAACCGCCCGCCATATATAGCATATCACCCATGCCAAGCAGCTGCTCGGCGCCCATTTCACCCAGAATGGTGCGGCTGTCGATTTTGCTGGTAACCTGAAACGAAATCCGCGTCGGGAAGTTCGCCTTGATCGTGCCGGTGATAACGTCGACCGAAGGACGCTGCGTCGCCATGATCAGGTGGATACCAGAGGCACGCGCCATCTGCGCCAGACGCTGGATACAGGCTTCGATCTCTTTGCCTGCGACCATCATCAGGTCTGCCATCTCATCTACGATCACGACGATATAGGGCAGTGCCACGGGGGTGTTTTCTTCTGTCTCGAAAATCGGCTCGCCGGTATCCTCGTCAAAACCGGTCTGAACCGTGCGGCTGAACATTTCGCCCTTGGCGAGCGCTTCTTTCACGCGGCCATTGTAACCTTCGATGTTCCGCACGCCCATCTTGGACATTTTGCGATAGCGGTCTTCCATCTCACCTACGGTCCATTTCAGGGCCACAAGCGCCTTCTTGGGGTCTGTCACAACCGGCGACAGCAGGTGCGGGATACCGTCATAAACACTAAGTTCCAGCATTTTGGGATCGATCATGATCATCCGGCACTCTTGCGGCGTCAGCTTGTACAACAAGCTAAGGATCATGGTGTTGATCGCCACGGACTTACCCGAACCGGTGGTACCCGCGATCAATAGGTGGGGCATCTTGGCAAGGTTCGCCACTACTGGCTCCCCCCCGATATCCTTGCCCAGCGCAAGCGGCAGGTTCTGATTGCCATCGCCGAAATCACGGCTGCTGAGAATTTCCCGCAGCACAACTTTCTCTCGGTTCTCGTTTGGCAGTTCGATCCCGATGACGGAACGACCTGGCACAGTCGATACACGCGCGGAAAGAGCCGCCATTGAACGGGCAATATCGTCTGCAAGGCCGATCACCCGCGACGCTTTGAGACCGGGCGCAGGCTCAAGCTCATACATGGTGACGACAGGACCGGGGCGCACGGCGACGATTTCGCCTTTAACGCCGTAGTCATCCAAGACCGTCTCAAGCATGCGCGCGTTCTCTTCCAACGCCTCGTCACTTAGGTGCAGGCGCGATACGCTGTCCGGGCTTTCCAAAAGGCTCAGCGGTGGCAGCTCAAACCCTGCATGTGTTTCGTCAAAAGACAGTGCTGGCTGCGCTTCGGCCTTGGCTTGTTTGCTTTGTGGAACGGGTTTTCGCATCATCGGCATCACAACGCGCTTCGGCTCTGCGACAGGAATCTGCGGCGCGGCAGCAACTGGTGCGACAACGGCCGGTTCATCATAGGCGGCCTCTTCCATCGCCTCCTGCTCAACAAAGATATTCGCTTCGTCTGCGGTGTAATCTTCGGTCAGGTCCTCCATCGGGCCGGCGTCGGCATAGTCGGGGGCTGAGAT
>Ga0209345_10001738_pt1 | contig 25336 bp, 26 predicted proteins | sample Cruoilmetagenom7_FD_187294 | JGI IMG/M metagenome (GOLD analysis project Ga0209345, IMG submission 187294) | Oil polluted marine microbial communities from Coal Oil Point, Santa Barbara, California, USA - Sample 7 (SPAdes) (version 2) | ecosystem: Environmental > Aquatic > Marine > Oil seeps ...
AGCCCCGCGCCGCCGAATGGCGGCTCTACTACCCTTCCAACCCTGTCACGGAGGCTATGAAAGCCGGAGACACCCTGTTCCTCGCCAGGGACCAGGGTGGCGTCCTGTGGTTCATCGTGGCCCCGGAAGGGTCCACCAGCGAGCAGCAGCTTTTCTGGCTGTTCGGTTTGCGCCCCGAAGGCAAATCCTTCGTGTCCCGCGAGTTCTCGGACGAAGAGCCAGAGCTGGACTTCGCGGCCCGCTTCATTCTGGACGAGATCGGTGTCGAGTTCGAGGAGCCGGAAGCCGACAAGCTGGACAGCATTATCGACAGGTTCGGCACCACCTTCCCGAAGACGGCCGAGTTTTCCGATCTTGCGCGCCTCACCCTGCCCGAGGTCCGCGCCGAGGAGGACCCGGACGCGGCGCTCATCGCGTGGCTGGACCACGAGGAAGCCCTGTTCCGGCGGCTGGAGCGCCGGGTCGTATCCTCACGGATCGAGGCGGGGTTCACGAGCGCGGACGGCACGGACGTGGACGGCTTCATCAGTTTCTCCCTGAGCGTCCAGAACCGGCGCAAATCCCGCATGGGGCATTCACTTGAAAACCACATGGCCGCTGTTCTCAGAGCGCATGACATCCGGCACGTCCGGGGCGCGATCACGGAACACAAACACAAGCCGGACTTCCTGTTTCCCGATCTGGAGACCTATCAGGCGGCTCCGGCCGGTGGAGACGCACGCCTGACGATGCTGGGGGCAAAATCGACTTGCAAGGACCGCTGGCGGCAGGTTCTAGCGGAAGCCGAGAAGATCAGCCGCAAGCACCTTCTGACACTGGAGCCGGGGATTTCGGAACCACAGACCGATCAGATGGAGGCGTCCAGCCTTCAGCTCGTGGTCCCCTCCCCTGTTCAGGACAGCTACACCGATGCGCAGCGCGGCTGGCTTTGGTCCGTTGGCGATTTCATCGGCGAGGTACGCAGACGCCAAGCATAATCCTTAACAGATAACACTTACCGTCTTCGACCGTCGATTTCAGCCGATTCCGGTATGTCGATCCCGCCTGCGCGGAGACATTCATAAAGCAGTTCTTTCTTGGTCAAACCGCGCTTGCGAGCCTCCTGTGCGAACGCTTCCTTGATCGGTTCCGGCACATTCGTGAAAGAGAACTGGACCCGTGGAGCGTCCCTGAGAGCAGAAGATTTTGCCTTGCTGACGCTCGGCAGCGGCGCTGCCAGCTCCTTCAACTTCCGGGAGCCGGTATCATCATCCAGATCGTCATCGAGATTTACGCTGACTTTGGCCATGAACCACTCCTGTAGAAGCTCAGTAGGCCCCTGCCCTGCAAGTCGGCAAGCACAGACTTCGCGGATCGCCGGGCCGATCCCTGTGGTGACTGGCCGGTTGAGGTCATTTCCTTGAACCCGGTGCGATGCGCGCACATGGCATGGAGGCGCGGAACGCCTTGTGCATCGAGCGCATCGGTAATGGCCTGTGTGATGTTAGTGTTCGTATCCACATCCATCATCACCACAAGCGCGGGAATCTCCTTCTCCATCGTCTCGGCAACACTTTGGACATGCGAGTATGTGCGCTTCGCACCTTTCGCATCCGCTTCGTTTGCCTTGGATGGGATCAAGATCAGATTTGCGGCGGCGATGGCGTGCATCGCCATAGCGGACTTGAAACCGGCGGTATCGACAAAGATCACATCATAAGCAGGCTCATTCTTTTTCAATGCCTTGACTGTCGGGATCAGCTTTTCGTCGTTCTCTTCGTATAGCCAATCAAGGTCTGTCTCATCCTTCTTCGCCCATGCTTCAAGATGCCGTTGCGGGTCGGTGTCGATCACCGCAACCTTTGCACCATCTTCCACCATGAGGCTCGCCAGTGCCGTCAGCAGGGTTGTTTTCCCTGCCCCGCCCTTTTCCTGAACTACGCTTATAACCTGCGCCATTCTCTGCCCTCGCTTTTTTGGAAACCTTAACAGGTAACACTTAACAGTCAACTGATATTAGATAAGCCATAACGATTATCTAATATCAGTTATCAGTTACGGGGCTCTACCCTTGCGCTCATACCATTTGCGGCAGAAGCCGACGAAAGCGCCGTCAGGATGGCGTGGTGGTTCGCTCATCCACATGCGCCATTCCTGTTCAAGGAAGTAGACATCCCATGTCGGCGCGGCCTCGCGGGCCCTTTCATAAGCTTCTGACGAGAGCCGAACCGAAATTTCGGATGTGATCGCCGGGGCATCCCCGTAGATGTCGAGAAATTCCGGCTTGGGAGAAACCTCAAGCACGTCGTGCAGAAGCCGAAAGCTGTAGTCAGGCATATGGGACTGGGCCGCATCGGCTTTGCAGATCAGCTTCACGAGACGCTTGAACTCTTTGGCGGAGGAGGTCGAACCGGTCTTGTGTTGCAACTTGTCGAGTCCGATCCGCCAGACATCCTGCTTTCCGCAGTGTTTTCTTGCCAGCTCATACAAACGCCGCTCCAGAGGTTTGCGAAGCTGAAAATATGATCTGTTGAGTGTGAGGACGTTTTTGTTTTCAATGGCTTTGACAAGCCAGTCGCCCATTTCCAGCTCCACGCTCAGAAGCCGTCCCGTCGAGTCTTCCTTGACGATCCGCGCATCGGTGATGAACGAAATGGACCGCCATTCGCCGATGCCATGGTCATGTATGTTGGTTTCGATCTGGGTGAACTGGAGGCGGGTGAGGGCACGCCGCAAGGTTGCGTAGGCCTGTCCGGTCGTGTGCCGGTTCGTGGCTTTCAGAAGATCGTGTGCAGAAATTCGGACGCGACGACCTATTTCCTGGCCCTCGTTTTTCGCAGCCATGAGCTGACTCAGGACATAGATCAGAATATCCCTGTCGAAGACGTTGGCGCGACCTTCTTCGGCCGCTGGCGTGATCTTAACCTTCACATTGCCCTGTTCATACTCGAAGGCAGCAAGGTCTTTTTTGACCGACAACGAGAACAGGGGATGCTCCATCGAGGCGCGGTCACTCTTCGGAGTCGCGTCCAGAATGTCGCAGACAAACAGGTCCGGCTCAGTGTGCCGCTGTGGAAGCAGAGCTGTTCTTTTCCTAGGCCGCGCCATTATTCGATACTCTACCCACTGTTATTCGACAGTCTGCCCACCATGTCGGTCCGTTCTTCGATACTCTACACACCTATCTTCGCTAGTCTACCCACCATTCTTCGATACTCTACACACCGAGGTCCGAAAAAGTATCTGAATCAGGGTGGAATTTCAGATACTTACAAGCGGACCGATTCTCGTAACACCTTCTATAACACATATATAACACCCAGCTTCGCAGCCTGAGCCGACCGATCAGCCGCTTCAGGCAAAGCGTCCTGACAGTAAAACGCCCCTCACCTTTGCAGGGGAAGGGCGCTCGGAGACATCTCCGTTCACGGCCATCGGCGTCCCCGCCTGTGCCGCAAGATCATCCTACCATGATATCTTTGTTCCATAAATATCCCGGTGGTGAATGCCCCTTCGGGGCAGAGGAGGCTGAGCCTCCTTTCCGCCTTCGGCGGTTAAGGTGCTGAGAAATGAAAAAGGCGGTCGACCGCTGTGCGTCATTCGACGTAACGGACACAGACATTGGTATCCGTGCTTGTCGTGGTCCAGGCAAACCCCACCATCAGCTCGCATGTGAACCCATAGCTGGCCAGGAAGCGGGGCAGCGTGACCGTCATCACCAGAGCCAGGACGAGAGCTCCCAGACCAAACAAGGGCAGGCGGCGTTTGAACCGGTCGAGCTTCTGTTCCCGTTCCCAGAGCTGGCGCTGCGCAGCTGACCGATCCGTCTCCGCTTCCTTGAGCACCGTCGCTGTATGGTTCGAGGCGCGGATCAGGCCGCTGGCGACATCGTTCATCCGGTCGATGATCTTGCCGGTGCGGTCTTCTACCAGTGTGACAGCGAAGTCAGCGTATTGCTCGGGGTCCGTCTGTTCCCGCGCGGCAAACGCCGCCTGCCGCGCCGCTATGGCGATCTCGCTCAGCCGGTTCAGCACTTTCGTCTGTTCATCCATCCGGTTCGACTGACCCGCGAGCAGCGTGGCGATGTCATCGAGGCTCTTGTGGATTTCATCGTCGGAGAGGGCAGGGAACTCGGGTTGATCGGAATCTTGTGACATGGCGGCTCCTTTCCGGGGCTCAGGCGGCGTCCTGCGGGACAAAGAGCCCCCGGAACTCCGGATCGGCGTAGTAGCGCAGCTTCTGTGCCAGCGCCGAGGGCTGGCCCTGGACGCGCAGGAGCTGGACGTTGGGCGGCATCTGCATGATCTCGTCGGGGGTCAGCAGATCGCGGCCGGTGAGGTGATTGGAGAAGCTGGGGCCGTCGCCGGGCTTGAAGCTGTCGGTCTGGAAGCGGGAGGTTTCCTGGCCGATCATCTGGCTCAGCCATTTCGCCGTCTCGAAGTCATTCACCCCAAAGACCTGCTGCACCCCGGCATTGGCGATGAAGGTGTTCGCCCGATCACCGTAGAGATCGCGGAGCTGGCTCATGTCCTGCAGGATCGGCCAGAGCTGCAATCCATAGCCCGCCATCAGCCCCATGGCGCGCTCCACGGCCTCCAGACGGCCGAGGGCGGCGAACTCGTCCAAGAGGAACAGCGTGGGCGTTCTCAAGCGCCCAGGGGCGCTCAGAGGGGCCACAGGAGCCCCGGAGAGGGCAGGGGAGGCGTCAGGGGCCGCTTCAGGCGCTGACAGGGACGCTGGTGCGCCTGTGGCCACCTCTGCGTCCCGCGCGATGTCCTGGAGGGCCTGGGAAACCAGAAGACGCAGCCACCGGCTGTAGGCATCCATCCGGTTCGGAGGGAGGACCAGGAAGACGGAGGTAATCCGGTGCCGCAGATCGGAAAAGGCGAAGTCCGAGCGTGCGAGGCACCGGGCAATGCGCGGGCTGTCCAGGAAATGGGTGTGCCGCTGCGCGTTCGACAGGACAGAGGCTGCTTCCCGATCCGCTTTGCCGAGGAAGCGGTTGGCGGCGCGGGCGATCAGCCCGCCCGCTGCGTCACTGTCCTGCATCAGCTCCAGAAGCGCCTTCAGCCGATCCGGGGGCAAGGTAAGGTATTCCCGGACGGTGGCGAGAGACCGGCGCTCGTGATCCTCGTGGCAGACGCAGAACATGATCAGACCGCCGAGGATGGCCTTGGCCTCCTCGTTCCAGTGCGCCTCCTGCACCTGTCCTGCCGGGTCCATGACCAGGGCTTCTGTCAGGGAGGCGGCATCCTCGCCGAGATCGAGGCTTTCGGATGTGAGCCGGTCGAGGGGATTGTAAGCGGCAGACGGCATCCCCGAGACCTCGAAGGGATCGAGGACATGGGTTGTCCCTAAACGCCGCCGGGCCTCACCCGCGATCCGCGCGTTCTCGCCCTTGGGGTCGATGACCAGGACAGAGCGGTCCACGGCCAACAGGTTCGGGATGACAGTGCCGACGCCCTTGCCCGCGCGTGTCGGGGCGAGGGTGATCAGATGGGCGGGACCGTCATAGCGCAGGAGCCGCCCCGTGCCCGGATTGCGGCCGATCAGCAGCCCCTCACCACCCTGATGTTTCTTCAGCTCCTTGCGGCTGGCGAAGCGGGCCGAGCCGTGGCTGTCACCGGTCAGCCCGAAGAAGGCATCCGCGCCGGATTGCATCCGCCAATACTGAAACCCGAAGACTGCACCGATGACGATGAACGGACCGAAGACGATCCACTGCCAGGCGCTCTGACCCGGCTCCTGATCGAAGAAGGCGAAGATGAACGGGACGGCAAACAGAGAGCCGAGCATCGCGCCGAAGGCCATCGCTCCGATCATCCAGCCGAACATGATGGGGGTGGCGATCACGCGATAGAAGAACCGCGCAAGGCCCCCCATGAACAGCATCACCGAGCGCATCACCCGGACCCGTCAGGATCAGAGGGCAGGGCAGGGGAGGCATCCCCACCAGCAGCGGACGCGCCATCACAGCCGGACCCCGCACTGTCCCACTCTGCGAAGGCCTTCCGATCCTGATCGCGGGAGAGGTTGCGGATCAGTCGCTCCACCATGGCGGCAGCCCCGGAATCCCGTTCCGCCAGATCGAGGAGCGCACCCCCGAGGATGACCTTGCGCCTGGTGTCGAGCTTGCGCTGTCGCGTGGCTTCCCGATTGCGCAGGGCCTGAAGCCGGGCCTTGGCCTGGGCGTAACGTTTCTCGGCGCGTTCCAGTTCTGTCTCGGCCATCTCTCAATCATCCGCTGCATTCACGTCATGGTTGAAAGACTCCGGCATCGACCCAGGATAACAAGCGTCCTCCAATCCATGCCTGCCTTTCGGCGGAACATGGCGGATGACAAGGCGCGGATCGGCAGAGGTCCGCGAGAAAGGGTGGGTGGCACAACCTGTTCTTGTGAGATCAGACAAAAGCGCAAACCCTGAGCTGAGGATCAGTGAAGGGCGCACTTATGCAAACTCTCCACCTGCGGTTCCGAGATTTGCGTGCGATCTCTCCGGGGCAAAGCCCCAGCCGATGGCAGACCCCTTCGATGCGTGCCGCATCGAAATGGGAGACGGCATCGCCTCTCCCAAACCCTCTACGACCAACCTTCGCGGTTGGATGGCGTCCCGCAGCGCGACACCCTGACGACATCCCGTGCCCCGTAGCCGGGGCTGGAATGCAGGGGGCGTCGCACTTGCGGGCTGCGCGGAATGACAGTCGCGGGCCTGTCCTTCCTTGCCGGGTTTGCCGGTGGCAAACCGCCTGTGATCCGGTGTCCCATCCCGCCCCCCATGAGGCTGGGGATGGGATGCCAGATCACAGGCAAGCCCGTGCCTCAGGGAGCCGTTGGCTCGCTTCGGACGGGCCGTCTTTTCCCCTCCGTCCCCAGCCTTTTGGGGGTCGGGCCTGCGGGGAAAAGACGGCTGACCCGGTTGCCCATGTCGGGGCCCAATCCGGGATCAGCAGCGGCGTGCGTTGGCATCATTCACATCGCGGGGCTGGGTAGGGCGCATGGCCAGCTACCACCTCTCCGTGAAGACGATCAAACGCAGCGCCGGGCGCTCCGCCACAGCGGCAGCGGCCTACCGTGTCGGGGAGCGCATCGAGTGCCAGCGTGAAGGCCGCGTCCACGATTACACCCGCAAGCAGGGCATCGAGGAAACCTTCATCCTGACCCCGAAGGACGCGCCGGACTGGGCCACGGACCGCTCGCGCCTCTGGAACGAGGTTGAGGCCAGCGAGACCCGCCGCAACTCCGTCACTGCCCGCGAGTGGGAGCTGGCTCTGCCGTCAGAGATCAGCGCCGAAGACCGGTCCCAGATCACCCGCGACTTCGCCCAAGAGCTGGTCAGCCGATACGGCGTGGCCGTCGATGTGGCGATCCACGCGCCGCACCGCGAGGGCGATCAGCGCAACCATCACGCTCACGTTCTGACCTCTACCCGCAAACTGGAAGCCGGGGGCTTCACGACCAAGACCCGCGTACTCGACTCTGCAAAAACCGGCGGCGTCGAGATCGAGCAGATGCGCGGGGTCTGGGCCGATCTCCAGAACCGGGCTCTGGAGCGGGCAGGGGAGGTGGAGCGTGTCGATCACCGCAGCCTGGAGGCGCAGCGCGAGGCAGCGCTGGAGCGGGGCGATCAACTCTCAGCCGAGGAGCTGGACCGTGACCCGGAGCTGAAACTGGGACCGGCGGCGAACTCGATGGAGCGGCGGGCAAAGGCAATGGCCGAGCGCCAGGGCCGGGAATACGTCCCCGTTACCGAGCGCGGGGCCGTGGTCCATGCCGCCCGCCAGGCGCGCGCCGCCTTCCGTGAGCTGCGCGAGCGGCTGGACATCGCGCGGGAGACCTACGGGGCCGAGCGGGACGCCGGGCAGGGGCGTGTCTCGGCCGGTCTGGCGGCGCTCAGGGCGGCGGCCGCGAAGGAGCGCGGCGCGCGGGCCGGGCCGGAGGATATGCGGGAACGGCTGGCGCGGATCACAGACAAGGATCGTGATGGGCAGAGCGACGAAGAACAGACACGCGGGCGCAACTACGCGCGGGACCGCCTGAAGGAGATTATGGAGAAGGATGCCGGGCGCGACGGCCAGGCAGCGGTTCACAGGCTGGACGGGCACAGCGATCCGGAGCTTGGCGAGGATACCGGGCGCGAGGTTCGCAAGTCGTCTGTGAACGAGCGGCTTAAGGACGTGCTGAACAAGCCGCGCGAGAAGCTGGAGATCGAGGAGGAGCGCGACCAGGAGAAGGATCAGGAGGTCGAGAACGACCGCGAGATTGATCGGGACATAGATCGTGACCCCGGCCTCAGTCACTGATCTGCCGCCCGTCTTCGACGGGATCGAGGCGGTATGTTTCGACGCCTTTGGAACGCTGGTCGAGATCACCGACAAGCGGCAGGCCTTCCGGCCGCTGTTCAAGGCACTGCCGCCGGAGGCGCGGCGCGCGCTGAAGCATCGGCTTATGCGCGAGGATCGGCCGTTCACGGAATGGCCCGAGGCGCTTGGGGCTGAGGTTGATCCGATGACGCTGCTGGAGGTGATGGAGCGGGTGCTGATTGAGACCGGCTCCATAGTCCTACGTCCTGGCATGGCGGACATCTGGGCGCGGTTGCGCGGCGTGGGGCTGCGCCTGACCCTCTGTTCCAATCTCGCCAGCGACTACGTGACGGCCCTGCGAAGCGCATTGCCAGGACCACCGGACGTGGAGGTGCTGTCCTGCAAGGTCGGGGCGATCAAGCCGGAGCCCGCGATCTACGCGGCAGTGCTGGACGGGTTGCAGATCGAGCCGGGCCGGGTGCTGTTTGTCGGGGATACGCCCCGCGCCGACATCGGGGGGCCGTGCGCTGCGGGCATGAAGGCGGTGCATGTGGACGAGCTGATCGCCGCGATGCAGCCAGGATGAAGGTCAGGGGAAGGGCGCGGCCCTCCCCCTCGGGCAACCCCATTCGACAGCACCGGGTCCTCGCGCGCCGCGCTGCGGGCCGCACCACTGCCATCGAATAAGGTGGCCTCGCCCCCTCCCGCGTTCGCCACGTGGCAGATTTGCGAGGCAGATGCCTGCAAATCAGCGGGGATGGTTCGCATGCGGTCAGCCACCGTGGACGTGGCGCGTATCCTGGGCGGTGATATCGATAGCATCGGCGTGGTCTTCGTCGAGGCACCGGCTCTCGACCTGAATTGTCGAGAAATAAAATCCATACTTGTTCTTGAGCAGGTCGTGCGCAGTTTCGAGAACGGCTTGCACATCTCTGTCTTCGCTTATGCGGATATGCCCACTGAATACGTAGCGCCCACTTGTCAGCGCCCACCCGTGGACGTGGTGCATGTCTTCCACGCCGTCGAGGCGCGACAGCTCATCTGCGATCTCTGTCAAACTGATCTCCGGAGGAGTCCCGTCCATGAGCAGATGGGTAGCATCGCGCAGGATACCCCAGCTGGCCCAGAGCAGCACCAAGCCGAAGATCATGCCCAGGATGGGGTCGATGGCGAGGAAGCCGGTGAACTCGATCACCAGCGCCGAGACGATGATGATCAGGCTGCCAATGAAGGTCTGTAGAATGTGCCAGTAGGCCCCTTTGACATTCAGATCGCCCGATTGCTGCCTGTAGAGCAGGCCAAGCGCGATCAGCTCGGTGACGATGCCACCGAAGGCCACCCAGAGCATCGGACCGGTCGCGAGGTGGATCGGATCGGCCAGTCGCATCGCGCCCATGATGATGACGACGATGGCCATGATCAGCAGGAAAGCACCATTTACGAGCGCACCGACGATCTCGGCGCGATACCAGCCAAAGCTGAGCTGGTCGCTCGCAGGGCGCTTGGCGAGACGTGCCGCAACAATCGCCAGCAGAACACCTCCCACGGCAGAGAACGTGTGCATCGCATCGCTGAGAACGGCGACGGAGCCTGTCCACAAGCCCACAGCCAGCTCAATGACGAAGTAAATGCCCGTCAGCCATGCAGAAATCGCGAGGGCACGCCCACTTGAAGGCATGTGTCCGGTATGGCCCATATGGCCGCTATGTGAAGAGTGATCCATGGTCGTCTCTTGGTCTTGCTTTCTAGTGGTGCGGCGACGAGTGCCGCCGCGCCACTTTGCTCAGAACGCCGGAACGCGCACTGTGAGCGGCCCGAACATCCCGGCATCGTAATGACCCGGGATCAGGCAGGCGAACTCGAAGACGCCTGCGCTGGTGAACGTCCACGCCAGCTCGCCGCTTTCACCGGGCTGCAACGTCAGGGCGTTGTCGCTGTCATGGGTATGAACATGATCTGCCGCCATCATCTCGGCCTTGTGAGCCGCGATCTCCATCGTCGTGTTGAAGACGAGCTCATGTTCAAGTTGCCCTTGGTTGACGATCGCAAACCGCACGGTTTCGCCTTCATCGACGTCGATCGCGCCCGGTTCGAAGATCATGCGCCCGTCTTCGGTCTCAAGCATAACGATCTCGATGGTCCGCGTCGCAGCGTCTGCGGAGGCCGCTTCACCAAGGACTTGTCCGCCATGATCGCCGTGATCCATGGATTGAGATGTCACGGCCGTCGCGAGGGACACCGCGATTGCCGTGCAGGTGGCTAGAGTAACAGACTTCATGTGATCCTCCTCAAGCCGCCGCGGCGGGATAACCCGCCTCTTCAAGGACCGGCAGGAAGGCATCGCGCGGTTTGTCGGAGGTCACATCGACCTTGCGGGTTTCGGGGTCGGTTTTGATCTCGGCAGCGGAGTCCACCGACTGGATCGCCTTTGTCACACTGCGGGCGCAGCCGCCGCAGGTCATGTTTTCAATGTGGAATTGCATCGTTTCGCTCCATGCGTTTGTTCGATGCAAATTCAGATAGGCTTTGCCATCGTTGGAAGGTCAAGGGGCCGATTTTCTTTTTGCGATCCCTTGACCTTCCCATGGTTGGAAGCCCCATCTTGTGTGGCGATGATGATTCCAATGATGGGAGAGAGCGCCATGAATGCGCCTGCAAAGATATCGCAAACAGTCAGCCTTCCGATCGAAGGTATGACCTGTGCGTCCTGTGTCGGACGGGTGGAGCGCAGCTTGCGCGCCGTGCCCGGCGTTACGGAGGCCAACGTGAACCTTGCCACCGAGCGCGCGGATGTGCGCTTCGATGGCCCGCCGGATCGAGCGGCACTGATCAAGGCTGTGGAGGATGTAGGCTATGACGTCCCGGCGGGCAGCGTCGAGCTGGCCGTGGAGGGGATGACCTGTGCCTCCTGCGTCGGTCGTGTGGAGCGGGCGCTCAAAGCCGTGCCTGGCGTGACCGAAGCGAACGTCAATCTTGCCACCGAGCGGGCGACCGTCAAAGGCACTGCCGATGCGGCGGCGCTGGTCGCGGCCATCGACGATGTGGGCTATGAAGCGCGTGAGATTTCCGGTGGGGATGGGTCACAGGAGACCGCATCCCAGAAGCGGGACGAGGAAGCGCGTAAGCTGAAGCGCAGTGTTCTGATCGCGGGCCTTCTGACGTTGCCGGTCTTCGTGCTGGAAATGGGCAGCCACGTGATCCCGGGCATGCACCATCTGATCATGAACACGATCGGGATGCAGACGAACTGGCTGATCCAGTTTGCCTTCACCACGCTCGTGCTCTTCGGGCCGGGCCTGCAATTCTATACAAAAGGCTTCCCGGCGCTCTTCAAGGGCACGCCCGACATGAACAGCCTCGTCGCGGTCGGCACTTCGGCCGCCTACCTCTTCTCCGTCGTCGCGCTCTTCGCGCCCGGATTACTGCCTGAAGGCACGGTCAACGTCTATTTCGAAGCGGCCGCTGTCATCGCTACTCTGATCCTTGTGGGCCGCTGGATGGAGGCGCGCGCCAAGGGCCGGACCTCCGAGGCGATCAAGCGCCTCGTCGGGCTCCAGGCCAAGACGGCCCGCGTGCGCCGGGACGGCGAGACCGTCGAGATTGCCATCGCGGAAGTCGCCCCCGGCGACGTGATCGAGGTGCGCCCCGGAGAGCGGGTGCCCGTCGATGGCGAGGTGATCGAGGGTAAGAGCTATATCGACGAGTCCATGATTACCGGTGAGCCGGTGCCCGTCGCCAAGGAAGACGGGGCCACCGTCGTCGGCGGCACGGTCAACCAGACCGGGAGCCTCGCCTTCCGCGCGACGGCCGTGGGCGGGGACACGATGCTGGCCCAGATCATCCGCATGGTCGAGGAAGCCCAGGGGTCGAAGCTGCCGATCCAGGCACTCGTGGATAAGGTCACGATGTATTTCGTGCCAGCGGTCATCACGCTTGCACTTATGACCTTCGGCGTCTGGTTCTTCTTTGGACCCGAGCCTGCGCTGACCTTCGGCCTCGTCAACGCCGTCGCGGTGCTCATCATCGCTTGCCCCTGCGCCATGGGTCTCGCCACGCCGACGTCCATCATGGTCGGCACGGGCCGGGGTGCCGAGATGGGTGTTCTGTTCCGCAAGGGTGAGGCGCTCCAGCTCCTGAAGGAAGCGCGCGTCGTGGCACTCGACAAGACCGGCACGCTGACCGAGGGCGAGCCGCGCATGACCGACCTGACCGTTGCGAAAGGGTTCGATCGGGACGATGTGCTGGCCCGGATCGCGGCAGTAGAGGCGAAGTCGGAACATCCGATCGCTCGCGCCATCGTGGCAGCGGCAAAGGACCAGGGCTTGAGCTTCCCCGAGGTGGCCGACTTCAACAGCATCACCGGTATGGGTGTCGTGGCGTCGGCAGGTGGCCAGCGCGTCGAGATCGGCGCGGACCGGTACATAGCCTCACTCGGCCACGACGTCTCGGTCTTCGCCGAGACCGCCGAGCGCCTTGCAGGCGAGGGCAAGTCGCCGCTCTACGCTGCTATCAACGGCAAGCTCGCCGCGATCGTCGCCGTGGCCGATCCGATCAAGGAGACCACGCCCGAGGCCATTCGCGCGCTGCACGATCTGGGCCTGAAGGTCGCGATGATCACCGGCGACAACCGCCGCACGGCGGAGGCCATCGCGCGCAAGCTCGGCATCGACGAGGTGGTCGCTGAAGTCCTGCCCGACGGCAAGGTTGATGCGGTGAAGGCGCTGAAGGCCGAGCATGGCCGCACGGCCTTTGTCGGTGACGGCATCAACGACGCCCCGGCACTCGCTGAGGCTGACGTGGGCCTCGCCATCGGCACGGGCACGGACGTTGCGATCGAGGCGGCCGACGTGGTGCTGATGTCCGGCTCGCTCAAGGGAGTGCCCAACGCCATCGCGCTCTCAAAGGCCACGATCCGCAATATCAAGCAGAACCTGTTCTGGGCCTTCGCCTACAACACGGCGCTGCTGCCGGTTGCCGCCGGTGTGCTCTACCCGGCCTTCGGCCTCCTACTGTCGCCGATCTTCGCAGCCGGTGCGATGGCGCTCTCGTCGGTCTTCGTCCTCGGCAACGCACTGCGCCTCCGCCGCTGGAGTGCGCCGATGCGGGACGAGGCACCGCGCACCGCACAGACAGCAGCGCCGCGCATAGCCCCGGCTGAATAGAAGACCAGCGCCCGGGCGTGAACGCCACGCCCGGGATGCGACACTTGACGGAGACGACAATGACCACTGACATCATTCTCTGGACCACGCCGACCTGTCCCGATTGCCACGCCCTTAAGGCCTGGCTCGACCGGGAAGGCATCATGTATCTCGAGCGCGACCTGATCGATCCTGACATCATGGAGGAGGCAAGTGCCCGCTTCGGTGTGCGCGTGGCTCCGATCACGGAGATCGGCGGCTGGTTTGCCTACGGGACCTTCGCCGAGCAGAAGCCGAAGATCGAGGCGCAGCTAGAAAAGCGCGCGGCATGACCCGCCGCAAAGCTAAAATCGCGAATGTGCAAAGGTCGGTTGAGATCGAAGGCGCGGATACCGTGCTCCAGGCGGCATTGTCCTCTGGGATCGACTATCCGCACGGTTGCAAATCCGGTCGGTGCGGGTCGTGCAAATCCCGGCTGATAGAGGGGTCGGTCTCGCTTCTGAAACATACACGCTTTGCTCTGAGTGATGAGGAGAAGGCGGCCGGGCTCATCCTCGCATGTCGCGCCGTGCCGGAAAGCGATCTGACCGTCGCCTGGCTCGACGAGGACGAAGCGCGCGCCGAACATCCACTCCGCCGCGAGACCGCCGAGGTCATCGACGTCGCCGCCGCCACCCACGACATCCGCGTCCTGCGCCTGCGGTTGCCCGGCGAGCGGCTGGTCTTTTCGGCGGGGCAATACGCGACACTGACCGCGCCTGGCGCGCCGCCGCGCGACTACTCGATGGCGAATCCGCCGGGCGCTGACCATCTGGAATTCCATATCCGCCGCGTGCCTGATGGCGCGACTTCACAGGTCATCCACGGACTTCAGGTCGGCGATCGCGTCGAGATCGAAGGGCCGCGCGGTGCGGCGCATTTGCGCCCGCTCCACGCCGGGCCGATGCTGGCCGTGGCAGGTGGCTCGGGCCTCGCACCGATCCTGTCGATCCTCGCCTCGGCCATTGATCTCGGAATGCGCCAGCCGATCAGGGTCTATCTCGGAGCCCGCGAAGAGCGTGACCTCTACGGTCGAGAGTTGCTTGACGATCTGGCTGCGCAGCATGGCGACCTCACCGTCACGCCGGTCCTCTCGAACGCAGATGGTCAGACCAAGCGGCGCATCGGCTTCGTGCATCAGGCTGTGGCCGAGGATCTGCCCGATCTCGATGGCTGGAAATGCTACACCGCTGGACCGCCTGCCATGATCGACGCGCTGACCGAGACCGCTCTTGGAGCGGGGCTGCGGCAGGAGGACCTGCATGCCGACGCATTCTTTACGCCCGAGGCGTCGGCAGATGCCGCCGCGCAAGCGTGACAACGAACAAGGAGACGACAATGAACATAGGTGACGCAGCGAAAGCCTCCGGCGTTTCGGCCAAGATGATCCGCTACTACGAAGAGACGGGCCTTATCCCACCTGCGGCACGCACGGAGGCAGGATACAGGGTCTATGCTGCCGAGGATGTGCATATGCTCCGCTTCATTCGGCGCGCGCGTGACTTGGGCTTCTCTGTCGAGGGCATCTCGGAACTCCTCGGCCTCTGGCGAGACCGTTCGCGCCAGAGCGGTGACGTCAAGCGCCTCGCGCTCGCGCATGTCGCGGAGCTGCGCCAGAAGATCGGCGAACTCGAAGCCATGGCTGAGACGTTAGAGACGCTCGCGCGGTGTTGCCAAGGAGATCACCGCCCCGACTGTCCGATCCTGAGTGATCTCGAAAGAGATCATCCGGTTGCACCGGACGCATCCCCGCGCCCCGGTGCGGTCGGGCGACTGCACACGGCCTAAAGCTGCAAGACCGAGACCTGGTTGACATTACCCCCTGCGCGGCACGCGCGCGGGCGACCACCGAAGTGATCAAGGAGAGAGATATGCCATTTGACCGGACAGGTTCCACCGACAAGACCGCCAAACTCTACAGAATGGTCATGCCCGGCCATACCTGCCCCTATGGCATCAAGTCTAAGTGGCTTCTGGAACGCCACGGCTACGAGGTGGAGGATCATCCTCTTACGACCCGCGAGGAAACCGATGCCTTCAAGACGGAGCATGGTGTGGACACGACACCGCAGACCTTCATCGCGGACGAGCGGATCGGCGGGCATGATGCGCTCAGGGAGCATTTCGGACAACGTGTCCTGAAGGAGGGCGACACGACCTACACGCCGGTCATTGCGATTTTCGGAGTGTCGGCGCTGATCGCGCTTGCGGTGGCTTGGCTTACCATGGGGACACTTCTCACGCCGATGGTCATCGAATGGTTCATTGCGACCGCTATGGTACTTCTGGGTTTGCAGAAGCTGCGTGACGTCGAAGGGTTTTCGACGATGTTCCTGAACTACGATCTTCTCGCCAGCAGATGGGTGCCCTATTCCTACATCTACCCCTTTGCCGAAACCGGCGCGGGGCTTCTGATGCTGGCAGGCGCTCTTTCGATTGTCTCGGTGCCAGTGGCGCTGACGATCGGCACGATCGGTGCCGTGTCTGTGTTCAAGGCGGTCTATATCGACAAGCGCGAGCTGAAGTGTGCCTGCGTGGGGGGTGGCTCGAATGTCCCGCTTGGTTTCGTCTCGCTGACCGAAAATCTGATGATGATCGCTATGGCCATATGGATGGGCGCGCGGTTGATCTGAGGCGCGGATTGAGCCAAACACGATAGCGCTCGGCCACTCAAACGGGTTCGCGACGCCGCCGATCCATCGAGTGGTCTTCTGGCGGCGCGCAACCCTTGATCGTCATTGCCGGTTTTCGATCTCATCATGTATGGTCCGAACTTCGTCCGGCCAGGTCGATTTGATGTAACTGAGCACGGCGATGATTTCGTCGTCGCTCAGAACACCCTCATAGGCAGGCATGTTGGATTCGTACTCGGGATCGCCGATCAGGTCTGCAAGGCCATATTTGGTTAGCTGAAACAGCGTGTCTCCATCATGGTGCCAAGTATGCCCCGTCTCATCGTGCGGCGGAGCGGGGAGCCGACCATCAGGCCCGGGTGAACGCCAATCAGGCTGTCCTTCCAGATTGGCCCCATGACAGGATGCGCAGTTCCCATCGTAGACTTCCTTTCCCAAGGCGACGACCTCTGCATCATCCGGGAGCAGGATCACGCGCTCCGTTTCGGCCGGTCCACGAGTGAAGCCGAAAAGGGCGACCCCGACCAGGGCCGCCCCTCCAACGCCGAGCAAGGCGAGCTTCTTCATAGGCCCGCTCTATAGAAGATTTCGCCCTCAGCCGCATCGCCACCGAACGCAATGACGTCGAACCGGGCGTCCGGATCATCGCCCATCCCGGGCGAGCCGAAAGGCATTCCGGGGACTGCAATACCAGCGATGGCCGGGCGCTCTTCAACAAGCTGGCGGATCGCCTCGAAAGGCACGTGGCCTTCAATCACGTAGCCAGCGAACTCGGTCGTGTGGCAAGACCAGAGCGGCCCGGGCACATCGGAATCAAGCTTGATCGACGTAACATCGCGCGTGTCGGTCGTTTCGACCTCAAAGCCTTCCTCGCGCGCCAGTGCCACCCATGCTCCGCAACATCCGCAGGTCGGGCTTTTTGTGACGTGCATCGTGCCATGGTTGGCCATTGCGTCACCGTGGCTGTCCGCATGTGCCGTGTGAGGCGTGGTCAAGCTGATGAGGGAAACTCCGAGCGCAAGGGCGGGGAGGATAGCGGTGGTAAATTTCAACATGCTCATAGGTTAGTTCTCTCGTTTGAATACGGCCGGGATCGTCGTGCCGCGTGTTCGGTTCCAGTCTGAAAAAGCGCCCGAAGAAACGGGTGCAAATGTCAGGCGGATCGAGGAGGGTCGAGAGGACCGGAGGGTTCAGTGCCCGAGAGCCACGTGGATCGCATTGCGAAAGCCAGTTCAGAAACGGGTCGCACATCATGCGGCCGTTCCGTCGCTGTGACGAGGGCGAGAAGAGAGCTGCACCCAGACGACCGGTCAGCGGCGTCCTCGCAGCAATGCACTTGGTCGCCAGCCATCTCTTTGGCTATTGGTGCGTGCAGGTCCAAGCCCGTCTCATTGCCATGCGAAGCTGCCATCACGCTTGTCAGCGACGTGGCAACGACCAGCAAGACGACAAAAAGAGCGCGAACCAAATCCATGCCTTTTTTTACATGGTGGACTTGGCTTGATGCAAGTTGCGCTCTGTGTCGCAGTTCAGGCCAGCCTGACGTTTGTCTTGCGCGGCAGCAAAAACGATCTATTTCGCCGTTGACGCAAACGTTCGAGTTCTGACCGATCAATGCTCCCGCTGGCAAAGATCGTGATCGGCCAGGGACGCCAGCACATAGCAGTCTTCCGAGACGCCATCGCCGTCACACCCATCGGCGATGCGCAAAAGCTCCTTTTCCAGCGCGCGGAGCCGTTTGATCTTCGCCCGGACATCCGAGAGCTGGGCGGCCGCGATCTCGGTTGCCGCCTGGCAGGATCGGTCCGGGTGACCTTGCAGCTCGATCAGCGACGAGATCGCTTCAATCGAGAAACCGAGGTCCCGTGCGTGCCTGATGAAGCTCAACCGTTCTAGTCCCGCCTGATCGTATCGTCTTTGGTTGCCTCCGGTGCGCTCGGGTGCGGTCAGCAGGCCGACCGTTTCGTAGTAGCGGATGGTCGGAACCTTGACCCTGGTGCGTCTGGAAAGCTCGCCAATCGAGAGCATGGGATTACCTCTTGAACCTCTAGTGACTAGAGACCCTATCTTGTCGGCAGCAACGAATCCAGAGGCTTGCAATGATCCGTGTTTTTCCGCCCCGATATTGGGCCAAATATTCTCGGCAAGGTGCAGCGAATGCCGCATGACCACGTTCACATCGACCCGGAAGCGGGCGACCGCCGGGTGTTCGCGGCGATTGCCGTCAATCTCGGGCTGACCGTCGCGCAGATCGTGGGCGGGATCGTCTCCGGCTCGCTCGCGCTGATCGCCGATGCGCTGCACAACTTCTCCGACGCGATCTCGCTCATTATCGCCTTCGCTGCCCGCAAGATCGCGCGACGGCCGAGAGATGCGGACATGACCTTCGGGTACGGCCGGGTCGAGGTGGTCGCCGCGCTCATCAACTACACCACGCTGATCGTGATCGGGCTCTACCTGCTCTACGAGGCGGCGATGCGCTTCGCAGACCCGCAGCCCGTCGAGGGATGGTTGATCGTCATCATCGCGGGCATCGCCTTGGTCGTGGACGCGGCAACGGCGCTGCTGACCTACACGATGTCCAAATCCAGCGTGAACATCCGTGCAGCGTTCCTGCACAATGTCGCTGACGCGCTCGGCTCGATTGCCGTGATTGTCGCGGGCACGCTAATCCTGCTCTACGACTGGCGACTGATCGACCCCATCGTGACGGTCATGATCGCGGGCTACATCCTGTGGCAATCCTTCCGGGAAATCGGCCCCGTTATCCGCATCCTGATGCTTGGGTCGCCGCCTGATATCGAGACACGTGGCGTTCTGTACGCGGTACGCGATGTGCCCGGCGTCACTGGCATCCACCACGCACATTTCTGGCAGATGAACGAGCATCACGCGGCGCTCGACGCCCATGTAGTGATCGAGGAGGGGCGTTGGAATAACGCCGACGCGATCAAGGAGCAGATCAAGTCCGTCCTCTCCGACCGGTTCGACATCGAGCACACCACGCTGGAGCTGGAATGCGCGCGACACGCCTGCGATGCACCGTCCGAGTTCGGCGGGCGCGGGCATGGTGAGGCGATGTCATGAGTGCGCCCGGAACCAGTGAGGAGAACGCGCCAATCCGGATGCGGGTGCAAGGGATGGATTGTGCGAAGGACGCGGCCGAGATCGAGCGTGCCGCGCGGTCGGCGGGCGTCGCGGCGGAAGACGTCAAGGTCTCGTCTGCAACCCACATCATGACCCTGCGTATCGCGGAAGGCGATCTTCCGAAGCTGCGCCCGGCCCTTGAGGCGACAGGCTACGGTTTCGAGCGGATCGAGGGTGACGACACCTCGGCCGATCCGGCCTACAAGGACCCGTCTTATCGCAGGGCGCTCTGGATCGTGGTGGCGCTCAATCTCGGATACGGCGTCGTGGAGATGGCGGGTGGGTTTCTGTCCGGCTCGCAGGCGTTGAAGGCGGACGCGCTCGACTTCCTTGGCGACGGCGCGATCACGTTTCTCGGCCTGCTCGCCATCGGCTGGAGCCTGACGTGGCGTGCCCGGTCCGCCATGATCCAGGGCGTGTTCCTTGGCCTTCTGGGTCTCGGGGTCGTTGCCAGCACGCTCTGGCGCGTCCTGAACGAGGCCACACCCGAGGCAGGGTTGATGGGCGCATTCGCCGTGGGTGCGCTAATCGTCAATATCCTCGCTGTCCTGCCGCTTCTGAAGCACCGGAAAGGCGACGCCAACATGCGGGCGGTCTGGCTGTTCTCGCGCAACGACGCCATCGGCAATGTCGCCGTGGTGATCGCGGCCGGACTTGTCGCTTGGTTCAGCAGTGCCTGGCCGGACCTGATCGTTGCCTTCGGTATTGCGGCTTTGTTTCTGCATTCGTCTTGGGCCATCATTCGCGATGCGCGGGCTGATTTGCGAGAGTAACCGGTGCCGGGACAATAACGCCGGGCCATAACCATCAAGCCACAAACGGTCGTTTGTGCCGCCCTACCATGCCCCACGCCGAATCAATCGCTTAGGATGGACAAAAACCCCCGGCAAAATAGAGGGGGTTTTGTCACGTTTTTGCGCCTACCGGTCGCACAGGGCGGCGAGGTCCGCAATGCGGACTTTGCTGCCGTTTGCTTCGCTCACACGAATGTCTGTTCTTGGAATTGCGGTGTTTCGAATTCTGATTGAGTCTGACCATTATGACAAAGCGTCTCTTTCACTTCAGCAACGATCCCAAGATAGAGTCGTTTGAACCTCGATCTGTGCGGGTTTCATCAACCCGTCCGGAGGGAATGGAGTGGTTAAACGGTCCGTTGGTGTGGGCAATCGACGACGCGCACAGCCCCTTGTACCTGTTTCCACGAGAATGCCCGAGGATCATCATGTGGCGGACCAATGAAACATCATGCGAGGAAGCCGCCAAATTTCTTGAACCCAGTACCAGCATGACTGCTTACGTTGAAAAGGCCTGGGAGATCCGCATCGAGGAGGCAGTGCTATTTCGCTATGAGTTGCCAACAAAGCATTTCATCAGCCTTGATGACGTCGGAATGCATGTGGCCCGCACTCGGGTGAGACCCCTCTCATGTGCACAGGTGTCCGATCTGCCGAACCAACTTGCTGGCGCGGGAGTTGCATTGCGGACTTTGAACAGCCTCACGCCGCTCCGAGATGCGTGGAGTTCGTCACTTCATGTAAGCGGCATTCGATTGCGAAACGCAGTTGGTTGGGCAGAAGAGAGGTAAAGCGGCCATTCATGCAGAGCGCAGCATCCGTCAAATTGGGCTCAGAACCGCCATTTTTCGCGCGGCCGCGATCTGGACAAAACCCTACCTTTCTGACCAGATCACGGCATGATTATCGGATATGCCCGCGTCAGCACTGACGACCAGAATATTGATGCCCAGACCGATGCTCTAGAAGCTGCCGGAGCTGGCAAGCTGTTCGCCGACAAGATCAGCGGGTCGAAGCGCGAGCGGCCCGAGCTGGACAGGATGCTGGATCAGCTCCGCGACGGCGATGTTGTGACCGTCACCAAATACGACCGCCTTGCCCGTTCGCTGAAAGACCTCTTGGAGATCGTGGAGGCGATCCGCGAGCGCGGTGCCGGCTTCCGGTCCCTGGCCGAGGACATCGACACAACGACGCCGGCCGGCCGTCTCGTGTTCCACGTCTTCGCATCCATCGCGCAGTTTGAACGGGAGCGGATTTCCGAGCGGACAAGGGAAGGGCTTGCGTCGGCCCGCAAACGCGGTCGGATCGGGGGCAGGCCCCCTGCCCTGTCACCCGCTCAGAAGGACGAAGTGCGTCGCCTGCGCGACATCGAGCAGCGCCCGGTTGGCGAAATCGCAAGCCTTTTTAAAGTCAGCGTCAGAACGGTGCGCCGGGTCGGTGAAAGCGCATGAGCAGTGATCCGTTCAAGAACGACGCAGTGCGCCGGGCGCTGGAGTTGAGTGAAAGCCCTTTGCAGAAGGCGATCCGCCAGATTGAAGCCGATCCAGCGACAAGGGCGCTTCGCGAGCTTGAGAACTCCCCTGCCATGCAGGCTGCGCGGATGCTTGAGCAGAACGACATCCAGAGACTGATAGACTCTGTCACGACAACCCATGCCGCATTCGACGCATTCACCAAATCGCAGCAATGGGCAGAGGTGTCAGGCGCGGTAGCGGCCGCACATAGCGCCCTGGCAAGGCCCGAGACCTTCGAGGCTTTGCAGCGGATTGACGCGCATTTGAAGCACCTGGTCACGAATGTGCACCATGCCGTTGTTCCAATGGCGGACCAGCTCCAAAGCTTTTCGCTTGCGGCGGCTCAGGCCGTGCATCCGCTTCAGGAACACTTCCAGCGCATTGAGACGTGGCAGACCTCGCTGGCTGACAGGATGGCGCAGCTCCGGACCCCGTGGGCAATCGAGGATCACCTTGGCGTCTCGATTGTCGGCTTTGCCCGTATTGCCCGTTTGCATGACATTTCCGGCATGGCGGAGCCGTTCAATCCGGCGGTGGTGGAAGTGTTCGGCGAGGAGCTGGGAGAGCCGGTAGCTTTTGACGAAGACCAGTCCCCGGACGACCGCGAAGCCGCCCAAATCGACGCAGGGCTGAATGCGGAAATCGTCGCTTTCCCGCAAGAAACATACCCTAAAGTCCTGTTTTCGGCGGGCTTCGAGCTGTGCTTTGAAGCGGTCGCGCCGGTCAGGACGGATAGCGGCGAAGTCGGTCGGTATGATCCACAACACGCTGGCCTGCTTGGAGAGATCGAGAACCGCCTCAGAGCCTTGATCGAAACGGAACTGCGCAGGATCGAGGGAGAGGCTTGGTTGCGGCGCAGGGTTCACGGCGATCTTCGCAGGAAGTGGCAGGACCGGAAAACAGCGGAACACGAGCTGCGCGGAGATTCCTTTCCCATCCTCTACTACGCTGACTTCATGGAACTTATGCACATCATCTGCGAAGGCCGGAACTGGAGGGAGGCCTTCGAGCGGTTTTTCGTCTCGAAAGAGGATTTTCAGGTTTCGATGCAGCGTCTTGCCCCGGTCAGGAACACCATCGGCCACAATCGCCCGCTGGTCCGGTCCGACCAGTTGATCCTTTTCGCCGAGGGCACCCGCATTCTGCGTGCCCTTGGCGTTCGTATCTGACACCGATATTGCTTTAACGCTGCGTTAGAACAAAATGTGAACAAATGGCATAAACAGGGTTCCCAAAGCCGCTGGGACAGATTATGACATGTTGTCAATAACAGACACAGAGCAGGGGCAGGCATATGAACGCGCATCCACGGACAGAATTTGCAGAGTTGATGGAGCGCGCCGGTCTCGACATCGACACGGCGGCGGAGCTTCTGGGCGTGAGCGACCGGACGATCCGGCGCAACATGAAGGGCGAAGGCAAGCGGATCGACCAGCTCCGGCTGGAGAAGCTGCGCCAGACAGCCGATGCGCGCTGCACAGGCGAGCGACCCACCGGGTTCCGGTTCATCGACCTCTTCGCCGGGATCGGGGGGCTGCGCCTTCCCTTCGAGGCCATCGGCGGGCGTTGCGTGTTCACGGCCGAGTGGGACCGGTTCAGCCGGGAGACCTACAGCGCCAACTTTCCCGAGCCTGCCGACAGCGATCATGTCTTTGCCGAGGACGTGCGGCCCTATGCCGATGCACCGGAGACAATCCCGGCCCATGACGTTCTGCTGGCCGGTTTTCCGTGCCAGCCTTTCTCGATTGCGGGCGTGAGCAAGAAGAACGCCCTTGGGCGTCCTCACGGCTTCCTGTGCGATACGCAGGGAACGCTGTTCTACGATCTGGCAAAGATTATCGACCATCACCGCCCCCCTGCCTTCCTGCTGGAGAACGTCAAGAACCTTGAGCGCCATGACGGCGGCAAGACCTTCGCAACGATCATCCATGTGCTGGAGAAGGAGCTGGGCTACCGCGTGTTCCACAAGGTCATCAGCTCGACCCCATGGGTGCCGCAAAAGCGCGAGCGTATTTTCATTGTCGGATTCAAGGATCACAGCATCGAGTTCGATTTCGACCAGCTCGCCGTGCCGGAGGGCGACGGCCCTACCCTCGGCTCGATCCTCGATAAGGCAGTTGATCCGAAATACACACTGACCGAACACATGTGGACCTACCTTCAGGGCTACAAGGAGAAGCACCGCAGCGCCGGAAACGGGTTCGGGTTCTCGCTGTTCGGCCCCGGTGACGTGGCCCGCACCCTGTCCGCCCGCTACTACAAGGACGGCTCCGAAATCCTGATCGAGCAGAAGGGCAACCGCCCGCGCCGCCTTACGCCGCGTGAGTGCGCCCGCCTGATGGGGTTCGAGAAGCCCCGGCAGACCGAGTGGAAAATCCCCGTCTCCGATACACAGGCCTACCGCCAGTTCGGCAATGCCGTTGTCGTGCCGGTCGTGAACGCCGTCGCGCAGCTCATGCAGACGCGGATCGCCGAAGCGATGGAGCTGGACGGACGGGAAGTTCCCAATCCCGTCCAAGCAATGCTTCCACTGGCTGAGACGCAGCCCCCGGCCCGTCTGGCGCGGCGCACAGCAGACATTCCGCAGGAGGAAGGCGAACCGCTGGTTGCCGAGCTGGAGCGTATGATTGCGGCGGACTGATGCCCGCCGACATCGTATCCACCAGCGTCCGCAGCCGGATGATGGCCGCTGTCAAAGGGAAGAACACCAAGCCGGAGCTGGTAATCCGGTCCGCGCTTCACAGGCGCGGGTTCCGCTTCCGTCTGCATCGCAAGGACCTTCCGGGCAGGCCGGACCTGGTATTCACGGGCCGGAACGCGGTGATCTTCGTGCATGGGTGTTTCTGGCACGGCCATGACTGCCATCTGTTCCGCTGGCCCAAAAGCCGCGAAGACTTCTGGCGCGAGAAGATTGGCAGCAACATCGAGCGCGACCGGAACCAGCGCGAGACGCTTGTGAACGCGGGCTGGCGCATCGGCACGGTCTGGGAGTGCGCCTTGAAGGGAAAGACCCGCCTGCCCTTCGACAGCGTTGTCGATCAGTGCGCCATGTGGTTGAAATCGGATATAAAAATACTGGAGGTGAGCGGTGATAAAACGCGGGCAACTGTCTGACTATTTCGAGGGCGTCGGGGTCAAGCGCCTGTCCGCCGTGGACGCCGAGCCGAAGACATCCAACCAGCACGAGGTCGGCACAACGAAGAAGATGCGGGACGACTTTCTGGGCGAGAATCATCAGGAGAGGTTTCCAGCGATCTATATCTGGCTGGGGGGCGATCAGGAGGGCTTCACCGAGGAGAGCTGGGCCACACACTACGACGCGCGCCTCAACAAGCCCCGCGCCGCCGAATGGCGGCTCTACTACCCTTCCAACCCTGTCACGGAGGCCATGAAGGCCGGAGACACCCTGTTCCTGGCCAAGGACCAGGGTGGCGTCCTGTGGTTCATCGTGGCCCCGGAGGGGTCCACCAGCGAGCAACAGCTTTTCTGGCTGTTCGGTCTGCGCCCCGAAGGCAAATCCTTCGTGTCCCGAGAGTTCTCCGACGAAGAGCCGGAGCTGGACTTCGCGGCCCGCTTCATTCTGGACGAAATCGGCGTCGAGTTCGAGGAACCGGAAGCCGACAAGCTGGACAGCATCATCGACAGGTTCGGCACCACCTTCCCGAAGACGGCCGAATTTTCCGATCTTGCGCGCCTTACCCTGCCCGAGGTCCGCGCCGAGGATGACCCGGACGCGGCGCTCATAGCTTGGCTTGACCACGAGGAGGCCCTGTTCCGGCGGCTGGAGC
>Ga0209345_10001739_pt1 | contig 25336 bp, 20 predicted proteins | sample Cruoilmetagenom7_FD_187294 | JGI IMG/M metagenome (GOLD analysis project Ga0209345, IMG submission 187294) | Oil polluted marine microbial communities from Coal Oil Point, Santa Barbara, California, USA - Sample 7 (SPAdes) (version 2) | ecosystem: Environmental > Aquatic > Marine > Oil seeps ...
AGGCGTAGCTCATAGTCGGCTTCTTGGGCCAAATGTGCGTGCAGCATCTCGGTCAGCTTGTCCTGCCCCGGCCAGTCGGAGAAGAAATCCCCGCCGATCACCGCGTCGAAAACGCCCGCGTTCTGCGAAAGATGCGACGCCAGTGCGGGCGACGTAGCGACAATGTCGACAAGCAGATCGCCCAGTTGCGGATTGGCACGAAGCAGCGAGAAAAGCTGCACCCCGGCGGGCAGCCCAGAGAGGAAACCGTCAAAGGCCAAAAGCCCTTCGTCGGGCCGCGCGGAATGTGCCAGACGGTCAAGCAAGAGCGGCTTTAGACTGCCAAAGATATCCGCGCCCCGCTCGGAGCGCAGCGCGGGGTAGCTCGGCCAGCGGTCAAGCACCGAGGTGTCGAACTGATGGGCTGCGGGCGCGGCTTCGGGCTCTTCGCGGGTGGCGGCAAAGAAGCTTTCGATCAGGTCATGGACCGCTTGCAAGCGACTGTGCAGGTCACGTTCCAAGTCCTGGGTGTCCATGTCCATCATACAGGCCAAACGCTCAAAATCAGCGTCGCTGCGCGGCAGCGTATGGGTCTGGGCGTCTTGGACCATCTGCAGGCGGTGCTCCACCGTGCGATGTGCGCGGTAATGATCGCTCAGCGTATCGGCCACATCTTGGGAGACCCAATTTTTCGCAGCGAGCACCTTGAGCCCGGCCAATGTGCCGCTTGCGCGCAGCTCGGGGTCGCGGCCCCCAGCGATGAGCTGGCGGGTCTGGGTGAAGAATTCGATTTCGCGGATTCCGCCGCGCCCAAGTTTCATGTCGTGTCCAGGCAGGGTGATTGGCCCGCCCAACCCCTTGTGCTCGCGGATCGCCAGCCGCATGTCATGCGCGTCTTGGATGGCCGCGAAATCCAAATGGCGGCGCCAGACGAAAGGTCGCAGGGCGTGCAAGAAACGCTCCCCCGCCGCGATGTCACCTGCCGCCGGGCGCGCTTTGATATAGGCCGCGCGCTCCCATGTACGGCCAAGGCTTTCGTAGTAGCGTTCGGCGGCTTCCATCGCGATACAGACCGGGGTGACGGCCGGATCCGGGCGCAGGCGCAGATCGGTGCGAAAGACATAGCCTTCGGCGGTCAAATCACTGAGCGTGCCGCTCATGGCGCGGGTGGCTTTGACGAAGGCTGTGCGCGCTGCGTGAAAGTCATCCGGGTCGAAACGGGTCTCATCGAACAGGCAGATCAGGTCGATGTCGGAGGAATAATTCAACTCCCCCGCGCCCATTTTGCCCATCGCGAAAACAACCATCCCGGCGCAGTCTTGAAGATCATCCATTCCCATGCCGGGCAATTTGCCGCGTTTGATCTGGGCGGCCAGCCCGGCGCGCAGGGCGGCGGCGCAGGCGGCATCGGCGTAGGACGTGAGCGCGCCCGTGACCTCTTCCAAGGACCAGACTCCCCCAAGATCGGCCAAGGCAGTCAAAAGCGCCATGCGCCGTTTGCCCTGCCGCAGCCCATCGGCAAGCCGGTCCGGCGCGTATTCTGCCGCCGCATCACAATTCGCGCGCAAGGCGGCTTCGGGGTCGTCCACGGCTTCTTTTAGCCAGTCCGATTCCTTTTCAAGCAAGGCCATCAGATAGGGGGCGCAGGAGGCTGCCGAGGACACCAAAGCGCGCACGTCGGACGCGAAGTCGGGGACCAAAGCGGCGGCATCCTCGGCGCGTTCACGGTGGTAAACACGAGGACAGCGGGTGATCCGGGCGGCGAGAGATGGGTCTGTCATAGACCCAGCTTTGAGGCCTGATCCGAGTGCCGTCAATGGGGTGGCGGCAAGGGATGGGGTCGAAAGAAAAGCAACGCCCCTCGCATTTCTGCGAAGGGCGTTGGTGTTTGCTCTCTCACTGAAGGGGCTGTTGCCCCCTGCAATGCGCAGTTGGCCCCTTAAAGCCCGGCGAAAACGTCTTCGGCCATGTCCGTGCTGTCCACCAGTTCGGCGTCGGCGCCCATCTGCATGGCGTCCGTAAGCGTCAGGGTGTTCAACAAGGCCAGCGCATCGTCGCCAAGAGGCGCTTCGGTGCTACTAAGCGTATCCTCTACAGGGTCGAGTTCCGGGTCAGCGACCGTTTCGACAGGTGCAGCGATCTCATTGTCGGCCGCTTCCATCTCGTCCAGCGCGTCGTCATAGGCCTGCAACACAGCGTCTGCGTCTTCGAAACCGCCCTCTGGCGCGTCGATGGTGAAGAGTTCGGTAACGCCGCCCTCGTCGTCGGTCTCAAAGAATGTGATCGACTCCAGTTGCGTTACATCGCCGCCGACTTCATCGGATTCGTAATGCTCCAAGAAGTTCTCAAACGTAGGCTCGATTCCATCGGGCAGTGTCGGAATTTCCCAGTCATCGTTCTCTGAATCATCAGCACGGATATAGGTATCCGCCGGATTGTCGTCTGTTGCCGCGTCGAAGAAGATTTTGTCGAAGGTAGGCTCGTCAGGTGTCTCCGGCTCTTCGGGCACCTCAGGTTCCTCAGGGTCGCTAGAGACGCCTTTGATCGATCCTTCTTTGGTCGATGTAGAGGTGGCGCGCACTCCAAAGATGTCGATCTGGTCGAGGCTGTCGACATCGAGCGAAATGGTCAAAGTGTCACCTGTGGAGAGATAAGTGTCCTTATCATCTCCTTCCGGCCCCAGCCCAGGCTTGCTTAGATCAACAGCGTCATCCCACTGGACCTTTTCGCCATCGTGACGGGCGCCATTCATATTCTGCGGTCCCTTAAGACCTGCACTTTTGCCGGACATCTCGTCATCGCCGAAATAAACGGCGTTCACGTCCATTGATCCTTCCAACACGTTAATGTCTGCGCGGAATTCACCATCTTCTTCATAAACTGTGACGGTGTAAGACAGACCATCGACGTCGTAACTAAATACTTTTGAATGAACACTCATTCTCTGTTCCTTTTCTTAGGACACGGGGCAGATACGCCCAGATACCCCCCAAATAGGGGCAACTTTATGACTTAATTTGGGTTATCACAAAAACGCTGCCTTTGATTGCAGATTCTCTTAAAGTTATGGAAACAAACTGTTTACGGATCCCCGCGCTCGGTGCAATTCGGATGCGATATGTCTTTCCGACAGCCATTTTCTCTGTCTAATGTAAAAAACATTCACATACCCCTTGCAACTGCGCCCCACCGTCCCGATCTATTCAATGTGAAGAGCATTCACATAGACCAAAACGCCTGGGCCGGCGACAGGCCCGTCATGACCGAAAGGCAGCAAAATGACGACAGTGACCACCGACCCGACCTATGGCACCCGTGCGTGGTTGTCGCGCGCCGAAAACTGGATGGACGCGCGTGGCAAAGGCGCTTGGATCGCCGCCACAGTTCTGGGCTTTATCTTTTTCTGGCCTGCGGGCCTTGCCCTTCTGGCTTATATGATCTGGAGCAACCGTATGCTTTCTTCTAAATCTTGCACCCGCAAATCCAGTCGCGTGACGATGGCGCGCAGCACCGGCAATAGCGCTTTTGACGCCTATAAGGCCGACACGCTGCGTAGGCTCGAAGATGAACAGAGCAATTTTGAGGCTTTCCTCGAACGGCTCCGCGAGTCCAAAGACAAAGCCGAGTTCGACCAGTTCATGGACGAACGCGCCAAGCGCGACGAGACCAACGCCACCGCTTGACGCCCCCCGCTCCCCGGCCCACCGCCGGGGAGTCTGTTTGCAGGAAAAGATATGACGCACGCATACGCCCCAATGACACCCGACCCCGATCTGCACCCGCAGTTTTATGAGGGCATTCCGGCGAAACGGCTTTTGGCCTGGATTGTTGACGTGATCCTTATCCTCTTGATCTGCCTGCTGATCTTGCCGTTCACTGCCTTCACGGGCTTGTTTTTCTTCCCCTTTCTTATGCTTGTCGTGGGGTTTGCCTACCGTGTTGCCACATTGACCAGCGGCTCGGCCACATGGGGGATGCGCCTGATGGCGATGGAACTGCGCGACCGTCGGGATCAGCCTTTCGACTTTGCCACCGCGTTCCTGCATACCGTCGGCTATTCCATGTCGATGGCATTCATGCCGGTGCAGCTGATCTCTGTCGTGCTGATCTGCGCCACCGCTCGTCGGCAGAGCCTTACGGATATGGTTTTGGGCAGCACGCCGGTGAACCGCCGGCTGGCCCGCTGAACTGACACTTGCCTGACCGCGCCTTGGGACAACTTTGTTCTTGGCGCGGCCGGGGTCGGTTGATAGCATCCCGCGACAACTGCCCGGAATCCCATGCGACATACACTGCCTCTGACACCGCAATTCTATGTCACAGCACCGCAACCCTGCCCCTATCTTGAGGGCCGGATGGAGCGAAAGCTGTTTACCGCCCTGCAGGGCGATAACGCTGCACGTTTGAATGACAGCCTGTCGAACCAAGGTTTCCGTCGCTCGCAGAACGTCCTTTACCGCCCTTCTTGTACGGATTGTGCCGCCTGTCTTTCGGCGCGGATCGACGTGGCTTCTTTTCGCCCCGGCAAAAGCCAGCGTCGCATTCAAAAGCGCAATGAGGGGATCGAAAGGCGGGCAACGTCGCCTTGGGCCACTGAGGATCAATACGACCTGTTTCGCAGCTACCTTGACAGCCGACACGCAGATGGCGGCATGGCGGATATGGATGTGTTTGAATTTGCAGCCATGATCGAAGAAACCCCGATCCGCAGCCGGGTGATCGAATATACTGACCCCGCAGCCGACAATGCGCTGATCGGGGTCTGCCTGACAGATGTGCTGAGCGATGGGGTCAGCATGGTCTATTCGTTTTATGCGCCCGACCGCCCGCGCGATGGGCTGGGCAACTACATGATCCTTGACCATATTGAGATCGCCCGCGCGGCGGGGCTGCCCTATGTCTATCTTGGCTATTGGGTGCCGGGCAGCGATAAGATGGGCTATAAGGCCAAGTTTTCAGGGCTTGAGGTCTATATGGGCGGCGCTTGGCAAAAGATGCGCGACCCTGATAATTTCGTGCCGGAGCAACATCCGCTTAGCACCGACCCGATCGCCGAGCAGGTTGCCAATATCACCCTGCCCGACGTGACCCCCGGCCCCCGCCGCTGATACTTTGGCCATGTGGCCGGATCACTGCGGTGGCTGTTCGCCTTGGCTCTTTGCAGCCTCATCCAATTGCCGACGCCGCAGCCTGCGCCGCGTTCGCCGTTCTTCCAAAGCACGCTGAACAGGGGCAAAGCGCAGTTCTGCTTTCGGATCAAATGTCAGCAACAGATTGCGCAAGGCCCACTGTCCGACCGACCCCTTAGCCCCCTTTTCGGGCCAGATCGAACGCTCAGACCGAATAAGACGCCGCCGCTTTTGGCCCGGCGACACAGGCTTGGCCAGTGCCGCTTTTGCGAGCCGCACCAGCAAATGCGAGGCGTTGTAGGTCGTCAGAACCTCCTGCCGGGCCGTTTGCAGGGCGGGCTGTACGCTGTTCCAATGATCGCTGTCCATCATCGCAACCATCTGCCGCGCGGCCTCTTCAGGCTTGTTCAAGTCGACGTAGTGAAAGCTGTCTGATGGGAAATAGTCCTCAATGTTGGTACAGCCTGCGTAGAAGGGAAAGGCGCCGCAAAGGTAGGGATCGGCTAGTTTTTCTGTCCAAAGATCCGGCCCGTCGCAATTCTCAACCGCCAGATGGTAGCGGTAGGGCAAAAGCGCGTCTTTCTTGTCATCAACGGACCTGAACCCCTTGCCGAAAAGCTCAATACGCTCGGGGATGATTTCCATCAACGCGTCGATAAAGGCCAGCCGCTTGCGGTGATAGGTGGTGAAGGACTTGTTAGACGTGACGATAGAGATTTTGTTCTGCTTTTCCGGCATTTTGAGCGATTTGAACCAATCGACACCTTTGTGGCCCATCTCTGACGCGTAGGTTTCGACATTGCTGAAATCTATCCCCGCAAACCAAATCGTGCAGCAGGCGGTGCGCCATTGTTCTGTTTTCAGCGGTTTGTCGGTCGCCGTCAGGACGATGCCGAACTGGTTCAGAAATCCGGCGCTATAGGGATGAATGACATCGGGCTCCGCCGCGAGGAAAACTGTGCGCTCTTGCGGCAGTGCTGTGGGGATGGAATAGGACGCCCGCGTGTAGACAATAAGCACGTCAATGTTGTCGGGCACGTCCAAGCCAAAGGTAAAGCGGATGCCGTCCAACTCGGGCTGAGAGCCGGGAAACTGTTTATAAAACAAGTCTGGATCGACATTGGTAAAGACATGCGCATGCGCGAGTTTGGAATCTGCCATATCAGCCTGCGCCATCTGAGGTCTTCCCTTGGTGAATGAATGAGTTTCAAGCCTAAGTCCTAGCAGCCCCCCCTGAACCGTCAAGAAACACTGCCTTTTGCTGAAATAGGGCGACGAAGCAGAGGCGAAAGAAGAAAAGCCAGTTTTTCAATCGGAATGCACGATCGGCTGCAATGCGGTTTACTAAAACTGCGCCCTATCCCCTGAATCTTCGCGAAAAGAACGAAATCCGCAGGGCCAGAGCAACAAATTTCCGAATTCACCCCGCAACTGTCTACTTTTTTGACATTTGCCTGTTGACCCTCCTTGGCCGCGCACATAATCTCACGCCACGCTGAAAGGACCCGGATATGACAGATCTAGTCGTTATTGTAGGACACACGCGCATGGGCCGGTGACGGTAGACCATAATCTTTCCCATGCGCCCCCGTCAGACCGGGGGTTTTTTTATGCCGAACGCCAACAACCTGCCTTACGGAGCACCTAAAATGAAACGCCAGATGACCGGAGCGAAAATGATCGTCCAAGCCCTGATAGATCAGGGTGTGGACACTGTCTTTGGATATCCCGGTGGCGCGGTGCTACCGATCTATGACGAGATTTTTCAGCAAAATTCGATTAAGCACGTGCTGGTGCGCCACGAGCAAGGCGCGGTTCACGCGGCCGAAGGCTATGCACGCTCGACGGGCAAGCCAGGCGTGGTGCTGGTCACATCTGGCCCCGGTGCCACCAATGCTGTGACCGGCCTGACGGATGCGCTGCTCGATTCCATCCCGCTGGTCGTACTGACCGGTCAGGTGCCGACCTTTATGATCGGCTCGGACGCTTTTCAGGAGGCCGACACCGTCGGCATCACCCGCCCCTGCACCAAGCATAACTGGCTGGTGAAAGAGACAGACAACCTTGGCCCGGTTCTGCATGAAGCCTTTCATGTCGCGACGCACGGCCGCCCCGGCCCGGTGCTGATCGACATTCCCAAAGACGTGCAATTTGCCACTGGCAACTACGAGCCGCCCAAACCTTCGACCTCGCGCTATCAGCCGCAGGTTAAGGGCGACATGACCGAGATCACCGAACTGGTGGCCGCGATGGAAAAGGCCAAGCGCCCGGTTTTCTATACCGGCGGTGGCGTTATCAACTCCGGCCCGGCGGCAAGCCAGCTTTTGCGCGAATTGGTGGACGGGACAGGCTTTCCGATCACCTCGACCCTGATGGGGCTGGGTGCCTACCCTGCCTCTGGCGACAAATGGCTGGGGATGTTGGGGATGCACGGGCTTTATGAAGCCAATATGGCGATGCATGGTTGCGACCTGATGATCAACATCGGCGCGCGTTTTGATGACCGGATCACCGGGGTCATCGACAGCTTCAGCCCGAAATCGACCAAAGCGCATATCGACATTGATCCCTCATCGATCAACAAGGTCATCCGCATCGATATTCCAATCGTCGGCGACGTCGCTCATGTGCTCGAAGATCTACTTAAGGTCTGGAAAGCCCGAGGCCGCAAGACCAACAGCGAAGGCCTGGCCAAGTGGTGGAAGCAGATTGAAGAATGGCGCGCCAAGGACTGCTTGAAGTACGAACAGTCTGGCAAGGTCATCAAACCGCAATACGCCATGGCGCGGCTCGAAGCGCTGACCAAAGGGCATGACCGCTATATTTCGACCGAAGTGGGCCAGCACCAGATGTGGGCTGCGCAGTATCTTGGCTTTGAAGACCCGAACCGTTGGATGACTTCCGGTGGGCTGGGCACGATGGGCTATGGTTTTCCCGCCTCTATCGGCGTGCAAATGGCGCATCCAGAAAGCCTTGTGATCAATGTCGCGGGTGAGGCATCTTGGCTGATGAACATGCAAGAAATGGGCACTGCGATCCAATACGGCCTACCCGTCAAGCAGTTCATCCTCAACAATGAACGGCTGGGCATGGTGCGCCAGTGGCAAGAACTGCTGCACGGCGAGCGCTATTCGCAAAGCTGGTCCGAAGCCCTGCCCGATTTCGTGAAGCTGGCCGAAGCCTTTGGGGCCAAAGGCATCCTTTGCTCTGATCCCGATGACCTCGATGACGCGATTATGGAGATGATCAACTATGATGGGCCGGTGATCTTTGATTGCCTTGTCGAAAAGCACGAGAACTGCTTCCCGATGATCCCAAGTGGTAAGGCGCATAACGAAATGCTCTTGCCCGGTGACCATGAAACCCAAGGCGTGATCGATTCCAAAGGGTCGGTGCTGGTGTGATCCGTTTTCTTTAAAAGAAAACGACCCGGAATTTTCAAAAAATTTCGGCAACGAAAAGAAGGACAAAGACATGGCAGCTTTGAAGATCAAAAAGGGCGCGACTTCGCATTCCGCCTATAACTTGCGGCCCAATTTTTCGGACGTGATCGAGAAACACACGCTGGCGGTGCTGGTAGAAAACGAGCCGGGCGCGCTGGCGCGGGTAATTGGCCTGTTTTCGGGACGCGGCTATAACATTGACAGTCTGACCGTGGCCGAAGTCGACCATACCGGCCACTTGAGCCGCATTACGATTGTGACCAGCGGCACGCCGCAGGTGATTGAACAGATCAAAGCGCAGGTCGGGCGGATCGTTCCGGTGCACGAAGTGCATGACCTCACCGTTGACGGCGCCAGTGTTGAGCGTGAACTGGCGATGTTCAAGGTGGTTGGAAGCGGCGAGCAGCGGGTTGAAGCGCTGCGTTTGGCCGATATCTTTCGCGCCAATGTCGTGGACAGCACTCTGGAAAGCTTTGTGTTCGAAATCACAGGTGCGCCGGAAAAAATTGACGCTTTTGCTGATCTAATGCGCCCTCTTGGCCTCGAAGAAGTTGCACGCACAGGCGTGGCAGCACTCGCGCGCGGGGTTTAACCCCACGCGCGACGTCTGTCAGGCTTTGAGCTGAGACGGCAGACGGAACTTGGGCTTGCGCGGCGCGAATTGAATGATTTGCGCCGACCGCGACGCCGCGTCTGCCGTTTTTGCATCTCGCGCCAGCCTATCGCTGCCCATTTCCCTTCGCAGGGCATCGGGCAGCGCATTGCCGACCTTTTCCTGGATCAGTCTGGGATTATCGGCGATGCGCAATCGCCGTTGCACGGTGATATCGAATTGCACCATATCGCCAGTGTCGAAGGAACAGGCCTCTTTGCGCTGTAGTATAGGATCCTCGTAATAGGCCAGATCGCCCTGGTCTTCGCACCAGAAAACGGCTTTGCCTGCTGAGTTGTCGCTCCACAGAACTACTCCAATCATAGTACACCCCGCGTTCGCTATAATCCCTTAACTTTGCACCATAATTCTTGAAAGAGACACGGCCTAACCTGCACCGTCCGCTTGCAATTTGTGACAGATTGCCTAGTGTCGGACACAGTTTCGCATCACATCTGACGCGCTTTAGCGTCAATGCGAAAAGGGCTTGGATTTCCCGCCGGGCGGGCCCACACTACCGGTATAGTTGTATGAGGTATTGATGACCGCTCCGACGCGCAGCCCAGCAGAATTTCGCAATATGTTCGGTGCGAACCTTCGCCAACTGTCTGCACGTTACCCGTCGATTTCAGAACTGTCGCGCCGTCTGGGGATCAACCGAACACAGTTCAATCGCTATCTCGCAGGCGAAAGCTTTCCCCGCCCCGATGTGCTGGCCCGAATTTGCCAATTTTTCGATGTAGATGCCCGGGTGCTTTTAGAGCCGGTTGACCAGATTAGCACCGGACAAGACCCGATCAATAACAGCTATCTCCGAAATTTCTTGGGCACCGGGGTCCGCGATGTGCCAGAGGCGGATTTCCCCAGCGGCTTTTACCGCTTCGCGCGTCGGTCTTTTCTCGACAGCGACAGGTTTGTAACTGGCGTCGTGTTGGTCCGCCGGCAAGGACGCAGCACGTTTCTGCGCGGTCTTGAGAGCACCAAATCCCTGCGCCAACAGGGGTTGCCGACGGATTTGGACGCACGTGAGTATCGTGGGCTGATCTCGCGGCAAGAGAGCGGGGTTACGATCGTCGTGTCACGGCGCGGTGCGCTGACGGGATCGTTCAACTACCTGACGCGCGTTGCTTCTTTCCAAAACAATTTCTGGGTGGGATATGTGACCCGAACTGCCCCGGAAAGCAGCGCAGGCACACGGGTCACGCGGCTGACATACGAGCACCTTGGCCAGAACCTCGCCTCAGTCATGCCAGCCGCGCGCGAGTCTGGATTTACCGACATCGAAAATCTGATGCCATATCACCGTCGGCTGTTGCAGCCCGACGCGCCGTTTGCCTGACGGTTGAGCGCGCCTGCACAACCATGCGCTCGGTAAGTGCTTCAGACACTTGATTGCCGGGTATAGGCGGCCTTAATCGCCCTGCGCTTCGGCACGACTTTTGCCCGATACCGCCAGCGCCAGTGTGGCCCCCATGAGACCGTCAAGATCACCGTCCAAAACCCCTTTGGTGTCCGAGGTCTCGTAATTCGTGCGCAGGTCTTTCACCATCTGATAGGGCTGCAAAACGTAGGACCGGATCTGATTGCCCCAACCCGCATCGCCCGCGTTCTCATGCGCCTCGTTGACCAGCGCCGAACGCTTGTCCAACTCCATCTGATACAGGCGCGACTTTAGCGCTTTCATCGCGATGTCGCGGTTCTGGTGCTGTGATTTCTCGGAGGATGTCACGACGATCCCGGTGGGGTGGTGGGTGATGCGCACCGCCGAGTCGGTGGTGTTCACGTGCTGGCCGCCCGCACCGGAGGAACGGTAGGTGTCAATGCGGATGTCGGACGGGTTCACTTCGATCTCGATATTGTCGTCGACCACCGGATAGACCTTAACGGAGGTAAAGGACGTGTGGCGCTTGGCTGCGCTGTCAAAAGGCGAAATGCGCACCAGACGGTGCACGCCGCTTTCGGATTTCAGCCAGCCATAGGCATTGTGCCCGGCGATTTTATAGGTCGCAGATTTGATCCCCGCCTCTTCGCCCGCGCTCTCGGCCTGAAGCTCGACTTTATAGCCCTTCTTTTCCGCCCAGCGGACATACATCCGCGCCAGCATGCTGGCCCAGTCGCAGCTTTCCGTGCCGCCCGCGCCGGAGTTGATCTCAAGGAAGGTGTCATTGCTGTCGGCCTCGCCGTTCAGCAATGCTTCCAATTCTTTTTGCGCGGCTTTTTCGGCCAATGCTTTAAGCGCGGCTTCGGCGTCAGAAATGACCTCTTCGTCGCCCTCCATCTCGCCTAGCTCGATCAATTCAATATTGTCTGCCAGCTCTTGTTTGATGCTGTCATAAACGCCCATCGCATCAACCAGCGATTGCCGTTCGCGCATCAGCTTTTGCGCGGCATCGGGGTTGTCCCAAAGGTTCGGGTCTTCGACGCGGGCGTTGAATTCTTCCAGCCGGTAGGGCGCGGTTTCCACATCCAGTCGCTGGGCCAGCAGTTCCAGCGATTTGCTGATCTGGTCCGCGGTATTCTGTGCCTCTGCGCGCATGTGTGCCTGCCTTTGATATGTATTGCGGCCCCGAAAATCGGAGCCGCATGAGAGATAGACCAGCACGCCAGTGGCGGCAAGTGGGGTGGCGGGTGGAGGCCACGCCCGGCTTGAATTAGGTCAGTAGAGACCGCCCGAGCTGAGCGTGCCGAAGCTGGCCTTGGGGCCGACCGTGGCCTTCTTGCCGGTGGAGGTGGTGACCTGACGCGATGACGTCGATCCCTGGCCGCCCAGTTCCTCGACCAATGGCAAATCGGCTCCCATCGCGAAACCGCCGTCGAAAGAGATGCCAAAGAGCGGCTCTTCCCCATCGCGGAAACATTCCGAAACCACGTTCCCGCCCGTGGCGCCGTCGCTCAGACGCGCGCCAGAGAAACGGTCGATCTTGATGAAACGGCACGCTTCGGGAACCTTGAAGTCACCGCCGCCGTATTTTGTAATCGCTTGCGACATAAAGCGCTGGAACACCGGCGCACAAAGCGCCCCGCCCCCTGCACCCCGGCCCATCGGGCGCGGCGTGTCATAGCCGATGTAACAGCCGGCCACGACATTTGAGGAAAAGCCGACGAACCAAGCGTCTTTTTCATCGTTGGTGGTGCCAGTCTTGCCCGCAATCGGGATCGGCAGATTGATGGCCCGGCGCGCGGTCCCACGCTCAACCACGCCGCGCATCATCGAAGTCAGCTGATAGGCTGTCACCGGGTCCATGACCCGCTCGCGGTTCGAAATGATTTTCGGCGCTTCGCCCGGCGCAAGGCTGACTTGTTCGCAGTCATAGCATTTACGCTCGTCGTGCTGATACACCGTACGACCGTAGCGGTCTTGCACCCGGTCCACCAAGGTTGGCTGCACGCGCTCACCCCCATTGGCAAACATCGCATAGGCCGAAACCATCTGATAAAGCGTCGTTTCCTGACTGCCGAGTGCATTGGACAGCAAGGGCGCCAGATCATCATAAACACCAAAACGCTCGGCATAATTTCCCACAACATCCATACCGACCTCTTGGGCCAAACGGACGGTCATCAGGTTGCGCGACTGTTCGATCCCGGTGCGCAGCGGCGTGGGACCGTAAAACTTGTTTGATGCGTTCTTTGGCCGCCAGACACCCTGTGGTGTGTTAATCTCGATCGGTGCGTCGACCACAATGGTGGCCGGGCTATAGCCGCTGTCGAGCGCTGAGGCATAGACGAAGGGTTTGAAGCTTGAACCGGGCTGGCGTTTGGCCTGTGTGGCGCGGTTAAAGACACTCGCTTGATAGGAAAAACCGCCCTGCATGGCGATCACACGGCCGGTGTGCACGTCCATCGCGACAAAGCCGCCCTGAACTTCAGGCACCTGCCGCAGGGTCCAGCGAATGAAAGAGCCATCGTCGTCCGAGGTCATGCGGCGGACCAGCACGACATCGCCCACGTCGAGCAAATCGCCCGCGACCTTGGCTTTGGGCCCAAGCTTGCCTCCGTCGAGCAACTTGCGCGCCCATTGGACGTCCTTGGCCGGGATCCAATGACCGTCCTCGTCTTCGTCGACCCCTTCGATCCCGATACGGGCGTCGCTGTCGCCGACCTCAAGCACCACGGCGGGATACCATTGGTTTTCCAGATCGATATCGCGCGGCACGCGCAGATCGGCTAGAGCCGCGCGCCATTTCTCTTCGGTGCCGAGCTGCTCTGCCGGGATGTCGAACCGTGTTCCCCGCCAAACGCCGCGCCCGCGGTCATATTGCTCCAGCTGGCGGCGCAAGGCGTTGGCTGCGATAGGTTGCATTTCATTGTCGATGGTGGCGCGCACGGTCAAACCGCCCGTAAAGAATTCGCCCTCGCCAAAGTTTTCGCTCAACTGGCGGCGGATTTCGTCGGTGAAATAGTCACGCGGCGGCAGTTCAGCTTTGAAGCTTTCAAAATCGCCGTTCTGAACGGACCGCAGCGGCATGGCGACTTCAGTCTCATAGGCCGCTGCGGTGATATAGCCGTTCTCCATCATCTCGCGCAGAACAAAATCGCGCCGCGATTTCAGACGCTCTTTGCGGCGCACCGGGTGATAATCAGACGGCGCTTTGGGCAGGGACGCCAGAAAGGCGGCCTCATGCGGGGCCAGTTCGGCCAAGGTTTTGTTGAAATAGGTCTGGCTGGCGGCTGCGACACCATAGGAGTTTTGCCCCAGAAAGATTTCGTTGAGGTAGAGTTCGAGAATCTTCTCTTTGCTTAGCGTTTCCTCTAGCCGCGAGGCGAGGATGATCTCTTTGATCTTACGTTCTGCCCGGCGGTCGCCCGACAACAAAAAGTTCTTCATCACCTGCTGGGTAATGGTCGACGCACCGCGCACATCGCGACCGCCCGAGCGCACTGCATCCACCGCAGCCGCGCCGATGCCGCGCAGATCATAGCCTTCGTGGATGTAGAAGTTCTTGTCCTCTGCCGAAATAAAGGCCTGTTTCACCAGATCGGGAACAGTCTCTGCCGGGGTGAAAAGACGCCGCTCCTTGGCAAATTCGTCAATCAAGCGCCCTTGGCCCGAATAAATCCGGCTGATCGTTGGCGGGGTGTATTGCGCCAGCGACTCGTGGCTGGGCAGGTCACGCCCATACATCCAAAACACCGCGCCGATGGTCAAAGCCACCATGCCGACGCTTAGTGTGATGGTGGTAAAAATACCGCCGAAAAAGGACAGGATAAATCGAAACACGCGCGCGGACCACCATTGGCTAGGGATTGCTTTGAGCCTATACAGGATGCGCCGCGCGGGGTCAAAACACATGGCCGACATCGGGGGGCGAATTACCGCCCATCATGGCGCGGCATCAAACCTTAATTTTCACTTGCGGATTAAGGGCTTAAGCGCCGCATCACTGTCGCGCCACTCAATGATCGCATCAGCGATTGCCCCCACCATCACCGCGCGCCAGACAGGATCGCGCAGGTTGGTTAGATCGCGTCTGGAACTGAGAAAGCCAATCTCGACCAGCACCGACGGGATGTCAGCGGATTTCAGGACCGAAAAACCGGCGCGGCGCAAGGGACGGCTGTTCATCGGTCCGCCTGCGGTTTCCATTCCCTTTAGCAGCACACGCGCCAAGGCTTCAGAGCGCGGTTCCGTCTCTTGCCGTGCCAGATCAAGCAGGATGCCTGCCACTTGGTCGTCTGACCCGGTCAAATCCGCGCCGGCGATGATGTCAGACCGATTGTGCCGCGCGGCCAGATGTTCGGTGGCCACGTCGCTGGCATCTTCTGACAGCGTATAGACGGTTGCTCCGCTCGCCCCGCCTTGGGTCAGGCTGTCGGCATGGAGCGAGATGAACAGGTCGGCTTCGGCCTGATGGGCGATGGCGACGCGGTGCTCAAGTGCGACGAAGATGTCAGCGTCACGGGTTAGCAGCACCTCTGCCCCTTTGCGGCGCAGGGCGTCGCGCAGGTCACGGGCAAAGTTCAGCATGATCTCTTTTTCATCCAGCCCCGCCCGCTGCGCCCCGGGATCAACGCCACCGTGACCGGGATCGATCACCACGGTAAAGCTGTCATCCTTTGTCGCGGGCTTCTTGGGCGGCGCGGTCAGCGCCGCGGTCCAATCGGGATCAACCGGCGCGCCGGTGGCTTTGGCAAACGCCGCGTCTTCAACCGATTTCAACGTGATCTCCAGCCGCGCTTTGCCGCTGGCAGGATCGATGGGCATGCTGACCTCATCGGGGACCATCGGTTCTGCCAAATCGGCCACCAGACGCGACCAACCGGGCTGGAATGCGCCAAACCGGAGATCCGCGACCCGTCCGGGCTTGGCCAGCAGGTCGCCCGTCTGCACGTTGCTCCAATCCGCCTCACGAAAGTCGACGATTAACCGCGCGGGATCATCCAGCAGAAAGACGCGAAACGGCACACCCTGAGAGAGCGCAATGGTCAGAACGGTCTTGCCGAACCAGCCATCTTTGACCGCGCTCGCCTCCGGATCGACCCGCGCCAGCGCCGTCAGTTCCTGCGCCGACACAGTCACCGGCGCGGCGCAGGCCAGAGTTACTGCCAAAGCCTTTAGAACTGCCCGCATTATCGCTCACCCTGCCCTGCTCTTTTTTGCCCTTCTAGCATCAGCCGCGCGGGCAAACCAGCGTTCAGCGTGCTGCCATAAAGGCTTTGAGCCGCGCGACGCCTTCTTCCATGTCTGCCGTGCTGCGCGCATAGGAAAAGCGCAGGGTTTTATGGCCGCGCACTGGATCGAAATCGAGACCGGGGGTGACCGCAACACCCGCTTTTTCAAGTATTTCCGCCGCGAATGCTCGGCTGTCATCGGTAAAACGCGACACGTCCGCATAGACGTAAAACGCGCCATCGGGGGGTGCGATGTCGGTAAAGCCGGCCTCTTTCAGCCCGTCGATCACCAAGTCGCGATTGCGGCGGTAGACGGCCAAGTTGGCTTGCAATTCATCATCGCAATCCATCGCGGCCAAAGCGGCGATTTGGCTGGCATGGGGCGCGCAGATGAACATGTTCTGCGCGATCCGCTCGACCACGCGCACCTGATCTTCGGGCACCACCATCCAGCCGACGCGCCAACCGGTCATGGAAAAATACTTGGAGAAGGAGTTGATGACATAGCAATCGTCCGTCACCTCCAGCGCGGTCACGGCCTTTTTGTCGTATTCAATACCGTGGTAAATTTCGTCCGAGATAAAGGACATGTCATTGGCCGCACAGGCATCAGTCACCGCAGTGAGCGCCGCCCGGTCCAGCATCGTGCCCGACGGGTTGGCCGGGGACGCAACCAACAAGCCCTTGAGGTTTTCATCAGCAAAATCCGCCGCGACGGGTTGGAAGCGGTTCTCGGGGGCCGCAGGCAGGTCGACCGGTTGCATTCCCAAAGCCCGCAGGATTTGGCGGTAGCTTGGATAGCCCGGCGCGCCGATGCCGACGCGGTCACCCGAGTCGAAAAGCGCGGTGAAGGCCAGCAAAAAACCGCCCGATGAACCTGGGGTGATGACCACACGGGCCGGGTCAAGATCGACGTTGTACCAATCGCCATACATCTGCGCGATGCGCGCGCGCAGGGCTGGCAGGCCAAGCGCCACCGTATAGCCCAAAGGACCGTCCTGCATGGCTTTGGTCAAAGCCTCTGCCGCCCCCTTGGGCGCGCCGGTGCCGGGTTGGCCGACTTCCATGTGGATAATGTGACGGCCTGCGGCCTCGGCTGCACTGGCGGCCTGCATCACGTCCATCACGATAAAGGGATCGACGGCGGATCGGGTTGAATTGCGCATTGGCTTGCTCCTACTCTCGGCATGTGCTTTCAACCTGCCTGATGCTGGGCGTCAACCCTTGGCCCCCATTTCGCACTTTATACCGAAAGGTCCGCCCATGTTCGCCCGCCTGATTGCCCCCGCCCTTGCCAGCACACTGGCCCTCGCCGCCCCTGCGCAAGCGATGGACCTGACCGAATTGACAGACGCCGAGCGCGCGCAGTTCCGCGCCGAAGTTCGCGCCTATCTGATGGAAAACCCCGAAGTGATCTTGCAGGCCGTCGAGCAAATGCAGAACCGTCAAGCCGAGGCGCAAGTGCAGGCGGATTTCGATCTGGTCACCGCCAACGCAGAGGAGATCTTTAACGACGGTTATTCCTGGGTCGGCGGCAATCCCGATGGTGATATCACGCTGGTGGAATTCCTCGACTACCGCTGCGGGTATTGCAAACGCGCCCATGACGAAGTGGCCAAGTTGCTGGAAACCGACGGCAATATCAAAATGATCGTCAAAGAATTCCCGATTTTGGGTGAGCAATCCATGCTGGCGTCGCGCTTTGCCGTGGCGACCAAGCAGGTTGTGGGCGATGATGAGTACAAACTGCTTAACGATGCGTTGATGGCCTTTAACGGGGACGTGACACTGCCCGCTCTGCGCCGCTTGGCCGAAAGCTTTGATCTGGATGCCGACGCGATTGAGGCGAAGATGGACAGCGAAGAGGTCACCCAAGAGATCGCCCAGACCCGCGCGCTGGCAGAAAAGCTTCAGATCACCGGCACACCGACCTTTGTGATGCAGGACGAGATGCTGCGCGGCTACCTGCCCTACGATCAAATGATGGCCCTCGTGAAAGAAAAACGCGGCTGATCATGCGCGCGTTTAGCGTCGCCATTGCGCTCTCGCTGGCCATGCCTGCCGTGGCCAGCGATTTGGCGAACTTACCCCCTGCGGAACGCGCGGCTTTTGAGGCGGAACTGCATGCGGCGATTTTGGCCAATGGCGATGTAATTGCCGACGCTTTGGCCGGTCCGCAGCCAGTGCGCTCCGAAATGCAGCAATATATCGAAGACGATTTAACCCTGCTCAACAGCCTCGCTCCCGTGGTGCTGGATGGTAAAGATATTGCGCTGTTTACCTCATCAAACTGCGCCGACTGTAAAAGAGCCGAAGCGGAATTATCTGCATTAGCAGATACTTACGGGATCAAATTCATCCTGCATGACCTCAGCACGCCTGCTGCTGCCGCTTGGGCCGATCAACTCGGGCTCGACGAAGCGCCATTCTATGTGCTGCCAAGGATGATCCTGCGCGGCCACATGCCGCGAATGGTCTTGCAAAAATACCTATCTAGACCTTAAAGCGTTAGTTCAACAAATTACCGCAAGCCCTTATTCCGCAGCAGTTTTTGCCTCTTCTGCTTCGATCTTGGCAGCCCGTTCCTCAACCTGTTCGACGATATGATCAATCATTCCATCGTTGCCAAGTTTGTGACTTTGCTTGCCCGCCAAATACACCATGCCCGACCCTGCGCCACCGCCAGTAAAGCCAACATCTGTCATCAGCGCTTCGCCTGGCCCGTTCACCACGCAACCGATGATCGAAAGGCTCATGGGCGTCTTGATATGCTCCAAGCGCTTTTCCAACGCTTCGACCGTTTTAATCACGTCAAACCCCTGCCGCGCACATGATGGGCAAGAGATGATGTTCACACCGCGGTGCCGGAGGCCAAGCGATTTAAGGATCTCATAGCCGACTTTTACCTCTTCGACCGGATCGGCAGAGAGCGAAACGCGGATCGTGTCGCCGATCCCACTCCAAAGCAAATTGCCCAGACCAATGGCGGACTTGATTGTCCCGGACATCAACCCGCCAGCTTCGGTGATCCCAAGGTGGATGGGTGCATCAGTGGCATCGGCGAGCTGCTGGTAGGCGGCAGCCGCCATAAAAACATCGGAGGCTTTACAGCTGATCTTGAACTCGTGGAAATCGTTATCTTGCAGGATCTTAATGTGATCCAAGCCACTTTCGACCATCGCATCGGGGCATGGCTCGCCGTATTTTTCGAGCAAATGCCGCTCCAGTGAGCCCGCATTGACGCCGATACGAATGGAGCAATTGTGGTCTCGCGCGGCCTTGATCACCTCACGCACGCGCTTTTCATCTCCGATATTGCCGGGGTTGATCCGCAAACAGGCAGCGCCCGCCTCAGCAGCTTCGATCCCGCGTCTGTAGTGGAAATGGATGTCCGCCACGATCGGCACGCTGACTTCGCGCACGATCTCTTTCAGCGCTTTGGAGGAGGCCTCGTCCGGCACAGAAACACGCACGATATCCGCACCTGCATCCGCCGCGGCCTGCACCTGCGCGATGGTCCCCGCCACATCGGTGGTCAGTGTGTTGGTCATCGTCTGCACGGTGATCGGTGCGTCGCCTCCGACGGGCACATTCCCCACCATGATCTGCCGCGACTTGCGGCGCGGGATTTCACGCCAAGGGCGGATGGAATGAAGCGACATGAAAACACCTTTCGCGGATCAAGGGCATTGCCCCCTACCTAGTCAGGCGGGATCGCTTGTGCAATGGCAAGGAACCGGGATCAGCGACGGGGCGCGGGGTTAGGTCTTGCAGGGCAAGGCGGCCAGCGCTGAAGGCTCAATCGCGCCTTCGAGGTCCGCAAACATACGGCTGAGTGATTGCTCGGCCTTGGGGTCTACGGGCTGGTACAGCTCGGCTAAAGCCTGCTGATGCAGTGGCACGTTCGAGGTGACAGCACCGCGGGGACCGACGGGACCGAAACAGCCGTCCGCCATCGCGAAATAGAGCGCGCCGGATTCGCCGGTGCGCAGCGTTGCTGGCTCTTCGGTGACGGGCACATCGTAGGTGTCGCCCTTGTTCATCACACCTTCGAAAATCACGGTGCCATCAGCCGCACGGACCCGGACCCAAGAAGGATAGGCCGCGACCATGCGCACGCTTTCCGTAACAGGCTCAACCACCTGTGGCTTGGGCAGTTCGCTGTCGGCATTGGCGAGCAGAACAGCTTCGTCAATAGCATCCGAAATCGCGCCATTCTCGGCAACAGCGGTGGTCGGCGTAGCTGTATCAGGCCGGTCAGGGGACGGGAAATTGCTGACGCTGCGCGGGTCAATCGACGCGATAGGCGCGTCGCGGGCCACCAACACGGGCACATCCAGTGCCTGCGGACGGTAAAGCCGATCCAAGGCATCGGCGCGCGGACTTTCCACGCTGCGCGGTGCTGCGGAATTATCCTCGGCATCGGGTGCGGAGGCGAGCGCCCCATCCAGCGGATCAAGATCGGACAGAACCACCGGAGTTTGATCGACTTGGGCAACCTGCACGCGCTGAACTTCTTTCAGAACAGTCCAACCGCCGAACCCGATCGCGGAAATCAGTGCAACTAATACCAAAGAGGAGCCAACAGCCCCCGGTTCAATCCGGCTGAACAGACCATCGCCCATCGGCACGAAAGGTGTGTTGGGCCGTGCGAAGAGGTCGTCTTCCTTGGCCGTCTTGCGGCGGTCCTGAAAGCTGGTTTTCTTGACGACAGACGCTTCTGCCGACATGCCATGTGCCACGGAAAAGCCGGATTCTTTGCAAAATGCCGCAAAGGCTTGATCCGGGTCCATGTTCAGATAGCGGGCATAAGAACGCACGTAACCGGCGATAAAGCCCGGCGTATCAAAGGCATTCGGGTCGCAATTTTCGATTGCAGCGATGTAGGAAGCTTTGATTCGCAGTTCGCGCTGCACATCAAGGAGGGATTTACCGAGCGTCGCGCGCTCACCGCGCATCACATCCCCCAGCCGCAATTCGAATGCATCAAACCCTTTGGGTTCAACGGTTTCGTCCTCAACAGATCTGGAGGCCCAACGCCCAATCATTAATATGCCCTGTCCCTATTATGCCTGTAGCCTTAGTCCGAATGCGCCCCAACGATTCGGATTTAGCCTTTTCTTTCGTCAAGGCTAGCATAAGACAACGTAAAATACGACTTAAGCGTTATTAACCGACAGCTTCGGCACGATTTAGCGCACAATGGGACCATAGTGTGTCCATGCCCCGAACCAGCGCATCCATTTCCCTGGGACCATGTACAGGCGACGGCGTGAAGCGCAGGCGTTCGGTGCCGCGTGGCACAGTGGGGAAATTGATCGGCTGCACATAGATCCCGTGATCTTCGAGCAGCATGTCCGACAGCAGTTTGGTGTGGACCGGGTTGCCCACCATGACCGGGACGATGTGGCTGCCGTGGTCGATGATCGGCAGGCCGAGCCCCTTGAGGCGCAGCTTCAGCGCCTTTGCCTGTTGCTGGTGTTTTTCACGCAGTTCAGGCGCGCGCTTAAGAAAGGCAACGGATGCAGCGGCCCCTGCGGCGACGGCAGGTGGCAGTGAGGTGGTAAAGATAAAGCCCGGTGCATAGGAGCGGATCGCGTCACACATTTTGGCCGAGGCCGCGATATAGCCCCCCATAACGCCATAGGCCTTGGCCAATGTGCCGTTAATAATGTCGAGCCGGTGCATCAGGCGGTCGCGTTCCGCCACCCCTGCCCCGCGCGGGCCGTACATGCCCACGGCATGGACTTCGTCGATATAGGTCAGCGCGCCGAACTCGTCTGCGAGGTCGCAAATCTCTTCGATCGGGCCGAAATCGCCGTCCATCGAATAGATCGACTCAAAAGCAATTAGCTTGGGCGCGGCTGGGTCATCGGCCTCAAGCAGTTCGCGCAGATGGGCAACGTCGTTGTGCCGGAAGATGCGTTTGGCCCCACCATTGCGGCGCACGCCTTCGATCATGCTCGCATGGTTCAACGCGTCGGAATAGATGATTAGACCGGGAAAAAGCTTGGGCAAGGTCGAGAGTGTCGCGTCATTGGCGATATAGGCCGAGGTGAACAGCAACGCGGCTTCCTTGCCGTGCAGATCGGCCAATTCGGCTTCGAGCCGCTTGTGGTAGACCGTGGTGCCAGAAATGTTGCGCGTCCCGCCAGAACCGGCCCCCGTGGCGCGCAGCGCCTCTTCCATCGCTTCGATCACGACAGGGTTCTGCCCCATGCCAAGATAGTCGTTGCCACACCAAACAGTGATGTCCTGCGTGCTGCCGTCAGGCTTGGTCCAGACTGCGTGAGGGAACTGACCATTGCGGCGCTCGATGTCGATAAACGTCCGGTAGCGGCCTTCGTCATGCAGGCGCGCAATCGCTGCGTCGAGCTTTTCCGAGTAGTCCATTGCGCTTCTCCATCTGTCCGGCAGGAATGCAAACGCGCTATGCGTCCATATTCACTTTTTGGAATGGTTACAGACTCCGGCCCCTTGCATCAATCTCTTATCGTGCATTGGCAAGGGGCGAACTGTCGCAGCCTTAACCCCTGCTCGGCTGGTAAGGGCTGATTTTGCTTGCTGTCAAATGATCGCTTGTATGTTTAAGGTGATTGCTATCTTGAAGACCCTTAACCACAAAAGAGACATGCCCCCTTGCTCGCCAATCCGCATCCACAGCAGGCGCAACGCCTGCGCACGCTCTATGATTATGACATCCTAGACACCCCGCGCGAACAGGACTTTGACGAGATCGTCGCCCTTGCCGCGCAGATTTGTGATGCCCCTATCTCAGTTATCAACCTGATCGACAAGGATCGTCAGTGGTTCAAGGCCGAGGTTGGTCTGGGCGCGCGGGAAACGCCGCTGGAAACCTCGCTGTGCTCGCACGCCATTCTGGACGCGCCCTTCGTTGAGATCCCCGACACGCTGCAAGATTCGCGTATGGCCGACAATCCGCTTTGCACAACAGGCGACGGGCTTCGCTTTTATGCTGGCGCTTTGCTGGTCGCGCCGAACGGTCTGCCGCTGGGAACCCTGTGCATTCTTGACAACAAACCACGCAGTCTGACCTCCGAGCAGCGCAATGCTGTTTCTGTTTTGTCCCGGCAGGTGATGAAGCAGCTTGATCTGCGCCTCGCCCTGCGGCGTCAGTCTGTCCTGATGAGTGAGGCCGATCACCGGGTGAAGAATTCGCTACAAACGCTCGGCTCAATGATCCGGCTGCATGGGCGCGGGCTAAAGGATGAAAATGCGGTCAAGGCCCTGGACGCCATCCAGCGCCGGGTGGAAGCAGTGGCGTCCCTGCACGGTGAGTTGCAGCAAAGCAATGGCCGTGACGAAGTCGACGCTTCGGCTTTTCTGGCTCAGGTCGTCCGCCTTTTGCAGGAAACCGCACCGCCGCATATCAAGATTGACTGCCAAAGCAGTGATGTCCTCTTGGGTGCCGGGGCAGCCTCTGCCGTGGGATTGATCATCAGCGAATTTACGGCGAATTCAATCAAACATGGCTACCCTGACAAGACTGCGGGCCTTATCCAGATTAATTTTTCCCTCACAGACGGAAGCTATCTGCTGACCTGCAAAGACGATGGGATTGGCGCAAAGAGCGGCGGCCTGTCGCGCCCGGGCAGCCTTGGTCAGACGCTGCTGTCGGCGGCAGCGTCGCAATTGGGTGGCGAGTTGAACACCACTTTGACAGACGAAGGCAGCCGGCTAACGCTCACCTTCTGAGCGCAGCAACCGCCCCACTGGACACGCCTTGCGGGCCTGATACCTTCGCGCAAAACACATAGCGCAAGGAAGCCTTAGCCATGTCTCTTGATGATGTTCTCGCCCGGATCGACTCCGATCTGCCCGCCGCCACCGACCGTCTGTTGGAGCTGCTGCGCATCCCGTCGATCTCGACCGATCTGGCCTATAAAGATGACTGCGACCGCGCCGCAGATTGGCTGGTGGCCGATCTGCGGTCCATGGGCGTTGAGGCCGAAAAACGCGTCACCCCCGGCCATCCGATGGTCGTGGGCCATGTAGGCGAAGGCAAACCGCACCTGCTGTTCTACGGCCACTATGACGTGCAACCCGTCGACCCGCTGGAGCTTTGGGACCGCGACCCTTTTGATCCCGCCATCGAAGACACCGCTAAGGGCCGCGTGATCCGGGGCCGCGGTGCTTCGGATGACAAGGGCCAGTTGATGACCATCCTTGAGGCTCTGCGCGCTTGGAAAGAGGTCAAAGGCGACTGGCCTTGCCGCATCACCTTTTTCCTCGAAGGCGAAGAGGAAAGCGGCTCGCCCTCCCTCATTCCCTTCATGAAAGAAAACGCCGAGGAGTTGAAAGCCGATATCGCTATGATCTGCGACACCGGCCTCTTCGAATCCAAGACCCCCGCCATCGTCACCATGCTGCGCGGGCTTTTGGGCGAAGAACTAACCATCACCGCGCCCGACAAAGACCTGCACTCAGGCATGTTTGGCGGCATCGCGATGAACCCGATCCGCGTGCTTAGCAAAGTGATCGCATCGCTGCATGATGACGAGGGCCGCATCACCGTGCCCGGCTTTTATGACGGTGTGCCGGAACTGTCCGAAGAATTGGAAGCGCAGTGGCAGGGGCTGGCGTTTGATCATGCCGCCTTCCTTGGCGATGTAGGCCTCGCCCAGCCTGCGGGCGAGCAAGATCGCACCCCGCTTGAGATGATCTGGTCGCGCCCCACTTGCGACGTCAATGGCATCTGGGGCGGCTATACTGGCGACGGGTTCAAGACCGTCCTGCCCTCACAGGCCCACGCGAAGATCAGCTTTCGCCTTGTCGGCACGCAAGACCCTTTTGCCATCCGCGAAAACTTTCGCTCCATGGTGCAAGAGATGCTGCCCGCAGACTGTACGGTTGAATTCTCAGGCCACGGCGCTGGCCCGGCCTCGGGGGTTGAGACGGGACATCCAATGTTTGAACCCGCGCGCCAAGCCCTCAGTGACGAATGGCAGGTGCCAGCGGCCTATGTCGGCTGCGGTGGGTCGATCCCGATTGCTGGCTATTTCCAAACCATTTTGGGCACAGAACCAATGCTGGTAGGCTTTGGCAAGGATGACGACCAAATCCACTCTCCGAACGAAAAATACGACATGGAAAGTTTCCACAAAGGGATCCGATCCTGGGCGCGTATCCTAGATGCCCTGACCTAAACTATCGGGGGTGATCGGAATTGGCCGGTCACCTTTTTTCCATTGCGGCGCGACGGTATGGAAACACGGCGCGAGAAGCCCGGATGGGCGTACTTCTGGACGACATTGAAAAGGAAAATGGCGCGGTTGACGGGGCTCGAACCCGCGACCCCCGGCGTGACAGGCCGGTACTCTAACCAGCTGAGCTACAACCGCGCGATGGGGGCGGAATAGGCCAAGCTGTGGGGGCCGTCAAGCGTATTTGGCGCAGAAAAAGCGGCTTTGCAAAAAAGAAAATTATCGGACCCCGGAATGCAAAAAGGGACCTCAAAGAGGTCCCTTTTCAAGCAGCAGTGGCGCGGTTGACGGGGCTCG
>Ga0209345_10001740_pt1 | contig 25334 bp, 25 predicted proteins | sample Cruoilmetagenom7_FD_187294 | JGI IMG/M metagenome (GOLD analysis project Ga0209345, IMG submission 187294) | Oil polluted marine microbial communities from Coal Oil Point, Santa Barbara, California, USA - Sample 7 (SPAdes) (version 2) | ecosystem: Environmental > Aquatic > Marine > Oil seeps ...
TCATAATATCCAACATTAAAAATATTATAAATTCAATTAAATATATTAAATATTTCAATTTTTGTTAAGTAAAAAAATTACTTTAAAACACCAGAAAAAATCAAAAAAAAAGATGACTCTAAAACAAATACAAGAAGATATTTTAAAATTAAAAAAACAAAACGATGTAATTTTACTTGCTCATTATTACCAGTCTATCGAAATTCAGGAAGTGGCTGATCATCTAGGTGATTCGCTTGGGTTATCTAGACTTGCAAAAGAAGCTAACACGGAATATATTATTTTTGCAGGCGTAGATTTTATGGCTGAAACAGCATCGATTTTAAACCAAGATAAACGCGTTTTATTACCTAGTTCAGAAGCTTGTTGTCCCATGGCTGCTTTTTTGGATGAAAATATGGTTAGAAAATTCAGATTGGAAAATCCAGGACTTCCAGTTGTAACTTACGTAAACAGTACAGCTGCAGTTAAGGCTGAATCCGATGTTTGTTGTACATCATCAAACGCAGTTAAAATTGTGGAAAAGATTAGTAAAGAGTTTAATACAAACGCGGTTTTATTTGGACCAGATGCAAATTTAGCGGATTATGCTGAAGAAAAATCACATATAAAATGCATTAAATGCCCTCCGCAAGGTCATTGTTACGTTCATACTTTATTAACTATTGAAGATGTTAAAAAAATAAGGCAAAAACATTCCAACGCTAAATTTCTTGTGCATCCGGAATGTGAAAGAGAAGTTCGTCACTTAGCTGACTTTATAGGGTCAACGGCTCAAATGTATAATAGGGTTAAAAAAAGTCCTTCAGAAGAAACTCAATTTATTATAGGAACGGAATTAGGATTGTTAGAAAGAATGGCTCAAGATTTTCCAAATAAAAAATTTTATCTCGCAAAAGACAAGATGATCTGTTATAATATGAAGAAGAATACAATTGAACTAATTAAATATGTTCTTGAACACTTAGATGATCCGACATTTGAAGTAAAAATTCCATCTGAAATTGCTAAACGAGCTTTGAATCCAATTGAGAAAATGTTGCGTTTTTCTTAAATCTAAAAAAGGAACATTTTTTTAATTGAATGAGGTAATTCTCGTTTGTTTTTGATCATATAGCCATTTTAAAAAAGCTCTTGTAGGTTTACCACTCCATATAGCGCTTTTATTTGTACTTTTTTCATAATTGTTGAGATCTCTATAACCACAGTTAAGATCTTTCATTGTTGATCTAGTATTTAGTAACCAAACCAGAAAATGTTTGTATGGTGTATTTCCATAAATAGCTCTATTAGTATGGGTTTCCTCGTATTGAGAAATATCTTCAATAGTAAAATTTGAATAACATCGATAATTTTGACTCATCCAAAAATATTTTGATGTCGAATCGCAATATTTTCTTAAGTTGCATCCCTTTAATTTTAAAGTTTTAAGGGATGGTAGTTCATTTAACACCTCGGGTATTTCACTAATATCCGAATTTCCTGATAAGTCAAGGTATTCTAAATTAATCAGCTTATCAAGTTTGTTTATCTCTGAAATTTGGTTATTTTTAAGGGTTAACTTTTTTAAATTTATTAACTTTTCTAATCCCTTAATTTCGGTGATTCGATTATTACTTAAATCTAATGCGTTTAAATTTTGGAGTTTTTCTAAACCGCTAATCTCATCAATTTGATTACGATTTAATTTCAAGGCCGTTAATTTTAATAGGTTTTCAATGCCATCTATTTTTGAAATCGTATTTATACTTAAATCTAATTCTTCTAAATTTGAATTCTCTTTGTTTAACCCTTCTATAGATGAAATTGTTTTAATATTTTTTCTATTAACGCTCAAATTTTGGTTTATTTGGATACCTACTATTTTTTTTTCATAAGTGAAATACTTGAAGTCAATTTCTTCGAAATTACTAACAACTTTTTTTATAAATTCAGTCATTTGAAATCTCTTACTGTGTCTAAACCGGTTATAAAGAATTTCTACAAATGTCTGCCGTAAATTATCTGGAATCTCTTTTACAACTCGAGATAATAACAAATAGCCATGTTGGAAGTTAAATAATCTCAATAACCTTTTAATTACATACTGTATACGCGATATATTATTTGGATTTTGCAAATCATTCAATAAGGGTTTTAGGGTTTTAATTAAATCCTCTATAATAGGAAGATGTATATCATCAAGCATACTTTCAAATTCATCAGGATTAAGATAATTTATATATCCATTATGCGTTAAAAATTGCATAACTGATGGGTAACCGCTCGCATATCGCATCGCTATCTCTTCTTTAAATTTCCTTAAAGCTATAGGGTCTCCAACATCAGTTAACCTTTTTAAAAGAGGAAATGCAAGATTTCTATGCAAAATTCTTGTATCATATTCATTATCTGCCCATGCTTGAATATTAGAGCAATGACCCATAAATTCTTCTTCGGGGGTTATTTGACTCCGTACTCTATGATCTCTTTCCATAGACCTATCTAACTTTTCCGCGGCTTCATCAATCGAGTCGATCATATCATAATCTCTAACTTGATTAACAGGGATATTTAATAGAAGAAACATACACTGTCTAAACTGTCTATTTTTTACATAAATATTAGTCCTTCCTTGTTCCAACTTTAATTTAAGATAATCATTTATTTTAAATTCTTTTACTTTGTGAGTTATAGCGAAAGTTGAACATAAAGTAATACTTATTATCAATATCACCAAAAAGAATTGAATTTCAAGCATATTACAAGTTAGCTAAGATTTTTGTGATTTAGGGATATTTAATCTTATTTTGAACTATATTAAAAAATCGACTCTTTACAGATTTATTATAAAATAGCATTTAAACAGAAAAAAATTCAGTGCTACTCCTTTCTAATAGGGGTTGAACATTCAGGGCAGATATCCCAGCTAGATTTCACATAATAATTACAATTTGGGTTAGGACATTCTATTATTTCTTCTTCTTTAAGTTTTATTTGCTTAAACTGCATACTCACTTTATTTGCTTCGTTGATATCTCTAATTAATTCGGTTTCTTCAAGTTCATTACTACATTTGGAGCAAAACATTGATAAATCTTTCTTTAAAATTGTTTTTCCACAATTAGGACAAAACCCTTGAATTTGCTCTAAAATTTCGTCCATATCTAAACTTTTAAATTCAGAAATAGACACCAAGTTTAAGTCTTCGTATCTTTCAGACCCCTCAATAATATCAATTAAGGAATTTACACCTCTCTTAGACTTTCGCATTTTTTCAGATTGAAGAATCATATCCATTAAGAACGGTCTTGAAAAACCTATATCCAAAGCCGTTTTAATTAACATCTTTTCAATTAACATTTCAAAAGGTTCTCGAATACCACCTATTTTAGCATCTTCATCCGCTTCCCATATTAGATTCATCTTTAATAGATTTTCGGCTATTTTTTCTGCCATTTTGTCAAGATCATAAATTTTTCGATAACCATCTAAATTTATGTGTATTATTTCTTTGATTAACCTATCCTTTATTAAGCGCAATGTAGTAGTTCCAATTATATCGTCGGCATGAAAGAAAAAAATATCATCTCTGCGAGTAAAAACATAGTAACCCAAATTATTTGACATTATCTTATCGACATAGAAATCAATCCTTAATCTCTTTACCTCGTAATGCTTACAAAATTCATTTATCTCAAATTTAAAATCCCTTGTAGAAACCGAATTTAAAAAGATATAAAACAGTGTTAAATAGAAATCCTTATCTTTCTCCAAAATAAAAAAGTTTTCTCCAACTTTTGAAGTCATTTTTAGGATTTGATATATTATCGAGTCTGCTACTCCAATTTCTTTATAAAAGTTAACTAAATCTGATAATTGAGAAATATAGTTATTCAATTCATTAAAATAAAAGGTTTCCGATATATCAATATGCTCCTCGTTTAACATTTCAATGCCTAATTCAGTTATAAAATAACGCTGTTCTTGTCTATTGGTTATTTGATTTTTAAACAACTTCTTTTCAATAATATTTTTCTTTTCGTGATTTTTCAAATATTTTGAGACCGTAGACCTGCTCAATCCAGCATATTCTATCAAATCTGTGAAACGTTGAGAACCTAAATTCTTTAGCAAATAGAGTATTCTTAAATCGTATCTATTAATTTTTTTAACTTCTGACAGGACTTTAGCTTTGACTTCCTTAGGTAAAGAAAATATGGACATAAACATATAAAAGAAATTGAACTATTTATACTTTTACTTATACTTATACTTTAGTTTCGATATCTTAATACTTATACAAAATTTGGATTGAAATCTGCTTTTAACCCAATTTACTTCCCAAATTAGCATAAAATTTAAATATCTAATTTGTAATAATAAATTGGAATTTGAATTTTTAAACATAATCAAAATTAAATAACTAAAATCAAAATTAAAATGTCGATAGAAAACCCAAATTTATTAGAACGAATTAAATCAATCGAAAATAGACTTTATCAAATAGAGCAAAGAATTTCTTCTATTGAAGACAGATTTGGAAGGTTTCCACCGAGACCAAAACCTCACCCTGGATCGCGTCCACCACCACATCCTCCAGGTACTCCTCCCGAACCTTTTAGGTTTTAAACACAATAGAATTTCTTATTGAAGTTTAAGAAGAATGCTTTTAGCGAATCTATAAACTCCAGTTCAATAAAAAATACCGTAGGATTTAACTATATTTTATCTATTATATTTTTAAACATAATTTTATAAAATTATAAAAGAAAAAGTGATAATTTATGGCTCAATATCGTTTCAGATTGACTGGCGTCCCACCAGACCAAGCTATCAAATTGATTGAAGTGGATCCAAATCAATCTATTGCGGAAATTAAAAAAACAGTTCAACGCGAATATAAACTTAACCCGATACTTGCAATCCAATTTATTTTTAAAGGAAAAGTCCTTCCTGACCAGCTTAAGTTCGCGAAAATTGGCATACACCCTAAGAAAGATGTGATTACCGTAATGGCAACACAAGCTGGCGGATCGTAAGATTAATACTGTTTTTCTGGAAATTATTTTTCTTTCTTTTTTATTTCATATTTAGATTTATAATCAACTCCTAAAATATTTAGATTACCATTATTAAGAAATGCTGCTAAAGGTGGATCATTTTTTTCAGAATCTTACTGTGCTTTATAATCGTTGTTGATGTCCGCTTTGGCGAAGTCTAGCCCGGCGGATTTTTTTAGTTGTTCCTGCTTATGGTTGAATAAAGAATCTTATGTTGCAACCATTTCTATTAGTTTTTCTTTTCTGAAAGCTAGACTCTGGACTGATAAATGGCATAAACTTGAGGAGGTGCACTTGCGGTACCATTGATCGCATTGATAAAACCCTTTAAGGTGGCAAAGCTAAACGAGCCGTAAAGGACAGCAGGAAGGAACATGAGACTTCCCTTAAAGAAACCAGAACTGACTAACTTCTGCCATGATTTCATCAGTTGCCGCTTTAAGTCCGCGTCATTTTGCTTTTGCTTTAAATCTTGGTTAATTCTCTGCGTAATTTCCACGATGGTATTCGTATTCCCGGACATCTTCACCTTAATAAGGGTAAGTTTGGTCTTTATATTAGCATCTCCGAAACCTATGCTAGCGTCTCCGAGTGCTAATTGTCCTATTACACCTGTAGTTTCTCTAAGGGAAGTTATAAAGGAAGAGAACCAAAAATAATACTTCGAAAATACAAAAAACTATAGTTAAGTAAAGGTGTTAAAAACCTTGAATAGTTTTTATAGCTTAAATCCTAATATCTAGTATAATGGAATTATACCACGATTACGGTAAGTTTCAAATTCACGCCTATTGGTCGAAAAAGGTTAACGGTTTGGTTGACGAGATAACGAGCCATCACACCAAGAGCTACGCCACGCAGCACGATATCGTGTTAAAGTTCGTAAATGTTAATGTTTTTCAAGGGAAAGGGGAGTTTAACAAAGAATTTAGAAAGAAGGGAAAAACCTATCCCGACCTGAAAATCTCGGCAACAAAAAACGAAAAGGGTTTTGAGGTCGTGGAATTACGGGTCCACACGAGCCAGCTAAAATACTTAAGGAACGAGTTAAAAAAAAGGGAAAAGACCTTTTCAAATAGCGACCACCTCTATTTTGCCTATTTTTTACAGGTAAGCTTGAAAGATAAGGGCAAAGTTTTAAAAGATAAAACTTGCATTTATTACTTAGTCATAATTAAACTATCAAGAAAAACGCAAACAATACCTATAAACGATTTGGTGGCTGAGTTAAAAATGGGCACGGAAGATTTTACGAATAAATTAACGAAAAAGAGCGGAATTGATGAAGAAAAAGAGGAGCTTTTAGGCGTGGAAAATATGATTAAAGTGGTAGATCTGGAACGGAAAGTAAGAGGCTTAGAAGAAGATATAGAAGAGAAAGACAAGAATTTAGAAGAGAAAGATAAAGTAATAGAAGAGAAAGACAAGAATTTAGAAGAGAAAGATAAGGAAATAGAGCGGTTGAAGGCTCAGTTGAAAAGCACGTAAAGTCGGCTAGGTTTTCATTTTGATATTTCCATTAATCCTATTACGGGCAATATTCCCTTCTTTAGAAATAATCCAATATAGTTGCTAAAACGCCAATTGCTAAGTTAAGCTCAATTACAACGATGGAATTCAACTGTATGACAAATGAAATCTGAATAAAAATATATTGAAATCAAAGAGGTAACTTAGGATTTCATATGAATAACGATGACAACACTGAAAAATAAAGAATAGCCTAATTTTATACAGTTGAGATCCTTCTACACCCATTTTTTAGGAGGGGCACCACGGGGGAGGGAGATGATAAAGGGAATAATAAGTAATTTTAATAATCTACTTTATATTATATGAGATTGATCAAAGTAAAACTATTTCTTATGATAATTATATGATAACTATAATTCCTTTATTCTTATTTTTTAGCAATTCTAAAGTCTGATATAATTCATGGAAATATCCTAAATTATTACCAGTTAAATCGAGATGTTTAAGAGCATCTAGTTCTAAAATCATTTTTGGAAGTTCATCCAATTTATTTTTACTTAAATGAAGAGATTGAATTCTTTTTAATTTTCTAATAGAAACAGGTAATTCTTTGTTTTTATTGTTATTTAAAGCTAATATTTCTAAGGATTTTAAATTACAATTAGCAATTGTAACAATTAGCAGGTTCAAAGTTTGAAAAAAAATTATCAAATTCTAATGGCTCTTTTACCCAATTTTCAATTCTTTTTATTCTTTCAAATTCTTTTTCATTTAGTCATATTCCATTATATTCTTTCATAATATTTTCCATATTTTGATGGTTATTGACTTTTTAAAAAACAACATTTAGAAAAGGGATTTTAATTTTTTAGCGCCATAGGCTAAGCCAGCATCATTTCTATAAGTAATAATATTCTTGGAATATATTTCAATTTACCTATATGAAGAAGAAATCTATTAATTAATTAATAGATCGCAATTATCGCAAAATCTAAGCTCTGATGCAAAAGATACTTTCTTATTTAGGAAAGTAATGTTTTTACATTGGTCTTGGAGGGTTCAGAGAGAATTACATGGTCTATAATGACCGATATTAGCGGAGGCTCTAGTTTTTTACAGTTATAGATAATGAAAAAAAGGTCAATTGTCTGATGCGAGTTTTAATTCGCAGAGGATTTTTTCTTTCTTTTTTTATTTCATATTTGTTCATTCCTACAATTTTCACATAAATTACTCTGAATTTTAAAATGGTGCAAACTATTACAATATATAATCTTTAGTTGAAAAATACGATAACTATTATGTCTGATAGAAGTAAAATTGCGATACAGAAAATTCAATCTGAGAACGTTCAAAAAGCTGTTTATAAAGCTTTAGAGCAAATAAATGCTGGAGAAATTATGAAAATGGACCAAGTTATATTATTAAAACCAAATTTACTTGGGGCAAAACCTCCCGAGCGAGCTGTTACGACTCATCCTGAAGTAGTAAAGTCAGTAATTCACTGGGTTAAGAAATATAATCCCAAGAAGATCTATCTTTGTGATTCATCTGGGACTCAAAAACCAGGTGCCACTGAAGTTGCGATGAAGGAAAGTGGTTTAAAGGCGTTATGCGATGAAGAAGGTGTAGAGTGCATACCATTTGAAAAAACCGAAAGGAAAATTTACACCGTTAAAGATCCCCTAGAAATAAATGAGATTACTAGTTCAATCTTGCTTGAAAAAGCCGATATCATTATTAATTTGCCAAAAATTAAGACCCATGGACAGTGTTTGCTTACTTGTTGTATCAAAAATATGTTTGGAACACTTTTATTGGGTAATAAAGCAAAAACACACGCTAAATCAGCTCTGATTGATCGCTTTTCTGCTGCATTAGCAGACATATATTCGGTGTCTAAACCACATCTGACAGTAATAGATGGATACCTTTGTCAAGAAGGTCAGGGGCCCTCTGCAGGCGATGTTGTGAAATTAGATGTCATTATTGCAGGATATGATCCTGTCGCTTTAGATACAGTAGTTTGTCAAATCACAGGAATGAATCCTAACGATGTGATCCATCTTAAAAAAGCTGAAGAGAAAAAATTAGGAACAATGAATATGGACAATATTGAAATCCTTGGTAATTCTGTTCAAGATGTATATAGGAAGTTTAAAAAACCCAAAATTAGACCTGTATCTGCTCCTTTACCTCGCTGGCTAGCAAATTATCTTGGAAATCTTATTTTTAGAGCAACAGTTAAATTCAATCCAAATAAATGTAAGTTATGTGCTACATGTTGGGAAAATTGTCCTGTAGATGCTATTATTCCTCCAAAAGAAATTAAGAAAGGTAATATTCCAAAATGGAATAAGAAAAAATGTATAACTTGTTATTGCTGCGTGGAATTATGTCCTCATGAAGCCGTAAATTTTAAAATTAATTATGTTAAAAATGTTTTGTTTTCCTGGGTAGGTTTAGGTTTTACAGCATTGTTGGCAATTATTTCCTTGTGGTTCTTATGGATTTTTAACTTTTTTTAAAAATTGTATTATTATTAAGCTGCTGTTTAATTAAATTTGGCTTAATCATTTTATACTGATCTATTTAAAGAGAAAAGAAAATATAATATAGTTATAGATTACAATGACTTATATAAATCTAAAGTAAAGTTTAATTTTCGATATAATTATCTAGTAACCCTTAGTTTAATAGAATGGTGTAATTAATAATGAAAATAACTATTTTGAATGGAAGCCCGAAAGGTGCTGAGAGCGTCACTATGCAATATATCTTATACATTAAGAAAAAGCATCCGGAACACGAATATAACATAATAAACATCGCACAAACAATTAAAAAGATCGAAAATGACGAAAAGAGATTCGAAGACATTATACTTCGGGTAAAAGAATCAGATGGCATAGTATGGGGTTTTCCCTTATATGTAATGTTAGTTTGCTCCCAATATAAGCGGTTTATCGAAATGATTTTCGAAAGAAAGGCTGAAGCTGCCTTTGAAAACAAGTATACTTTTATCCTATCGACTTCGATTCATTTTTACGATCATACTGCTCAAAATTATATGCATAGCATTTGCGATGACTTAAAAATGAGGTATGTAGGGAATTATCCCGCAGACAGTTGGGATCTTCTTTACCCAAAACGGCGAGCAGGATGGCTCTTATTCGTTGAGGAATTTATAAATCACATCGAAAATAATTTTCCGACTTCAAAACACTATGCTCCTTTAAATGTGAGAGCCTTCAAGTATACTCCCGGCAAGGCTATAGAGGATACAGAGAAAATTGATACACATGGCAAAAAAATTCTTGTTGTTAGTGATGAAACTAATGATAACACAAATATAGGCAAAATGATAAAGAGGTTTAAAGAGTGCTTTTCAAACGAGATTGAAATTGTAAACTTATATGACGTTGATATTATAGGAGGATGTATTTCTTGTTTACAATGTGGTTACGATCATAAATGCTCCTATATAGGAAAAGATGGCTTTATTGAATTTTGGGAAGAAGTAGTAATGACTGCGGACATTCTTGTTTTTGCTGGTGTTATTAAAGATAGATATCTTTCATCCAGATGGAAGATGGTTCAAGATCGCGCTTTCTATATGACCCACACACCAACTCTAATAGGAAAACAGATGGGTTATATTATTTCTGGACCTTTAAATCAAATCCCCAATCTTTCTCAAACTTTCCAAGCTCACATAGAAATTCAAGACTCAAATTTTGTAGATATCATTACTGATGAATTTGGGACATCAGAAGAAATAGATGCCTTACTCCACGATTTTGCTCGGAGATTAGTTACATTCTCTAAAGCAGATTACATTAAACCAATAACCTTTTTGGGAGAAGGAGGTAAAAAAATATTTCGAGATGATATCTATGGGAGAAATCGATTTGTCTTTTTAGCAGATCACAAATACTACGAGAAACATGGTTTTTATAATTCTTTCCCGCAAAATGACGAACGAGCAAAAAAAATGAATGAAAAATTGATTCCATTAATGGAAATTGATAAGGTTAGGAATAAAATCAACATGAAGCAAGAATTTCTTCGCCCATTCATGAAGATAATTGAAGATCCAAATAAATAAAAAATAATAATTTAGAGGGTATGACAATGGCATGGGGTGGCTCGTTAAATAAAGAGGGCTCTGATCATGTGAGAAATTTAAGAGAAGCTGATAAAGTAATAAAGTTTCTCGAAAAATTTAAAGAAGATCTAAATGAAAATGAAAAAAAGTTAATTTCAGACGCCATTGAAATAATAGTAGATTATTTTACAAAAAGCTCTTAGCCTATATACCTATCAAAATAAAAAAAATAATTTTGAAAATGAATTTCATTTAAGAAATCGATTGCCAGTTGGCGAATAAATTTATTATGAAATTATTTTTTATCATTATTCTTTAATAATTTCCTTCTTTTGATAGAATAAAAATTCATTGTATTATGGAATTTATCATCTGACTATGAGAAAATGTATATCAGCCAGTGATATGGAGAATTTTGATTTTTTCCAAAAATCTATCGAAATGTTGATCAAAGCTTACAATCCTATCAATTTGATGGTGTTGACATAAAATAATTGATGATACATCAACAAAACTTATTGGTCTTGAGTCTTTCAAATCAAAGGTATTTATTTTTTTAAATAATTCCCATGTTTCAGATTCCAAATACGATTCAAAATATAAGATTGTGGCAATTTTTTGTTTTCCCCAAATTAAATTTCCTAGATGATTTAATACATTAATATTATTATTGGAACGAACAGCTGCTAAAGTTGTGACTTCACTTATTATAAGATTGGAACTGTATACTAATCCATGTTCTCCCCCACTAAGTAATTTCAATATTTTTTCACTTTCTTCAGCATGTTGATCTTTAGGATGACACAATCCCAAATAAAACCCAGTATCAAGAAAAACCCCCATTATTCTCACCATTAAACTGAATTATTCAGTATAAATATCTTCATCATCTCTACAGGTAAATGTAGCTTCTTCATCATAGATTACATTTTTGAGTTTATTTCTCGCTTCGATAATTTGCTCGGATTTTTCAAGACTTAAAACTGGCATGTTACTCACTAATTCCACCAATTTTTCAAAATTGTCATTCGCTAATATTAAACAATAATCAAGTATTTCTATCTGAGTAGGTTTTCTCCCTAGTCTAAGTGTTAGTCTAGCTTGTAACTGTTCCAATGCTTTCTTATTTTGTATTTTCACAACCGACATATTAATATGCCTCAAGTATACAAATATATTATATATATATTAATATTTAATATAAAGATTTAAAATTTAAATTTTTTCTGAATTAGATGTTTGTCTAAAAATTATTATTTTTTTAAAAAGCTTTAATCAATTTTTTAATTATTTCTATTAATTTATCCGCTTCTTTTTCAATCGTTTTAGTTAACTGAGGTTCAAAAAAGGGCAAATCGATATTATTGCTTCGATCGTCAAGAGATAATTCGTCTTGCTTATATAACTTTAGCTCCGTAAACCCTTCAAAACTTTTTGGAACGAACCCAATCATAAAAACATTCAAATCGGGTAATTTCTCAAAGATTAGATCGATTACAATATGTACAGGAATAGTGTGAGTAGAAATTGGTACGTAATCGCAAATATTCTCGCGTTCTAATATTGCAACGGTCCCTGGAGGTTTGTTTAATGTACAAGTGTCTAAAAGAATCAAATGTGAAGGTTTGAAATTTATTACATCATCGATCCTTGCCATTGGATCAATTCCCGCGTTTATGAATAAAACTCTTTTATCCGAATAAGATAGAAGTTGGCTAATAATATAAGGACCAACGCCATCGTCTCTAAGTTTTTCTTCTCCAATCCCCATGAAAACTACTTTTTTAGCACCATTTAATCTATTCAATAGTGTCTCGAAAAAATCTAAATCTTCCATAGTTAAGTTATAAAATGCTCTATAAAACATTAATTTAAGCATTTCTAGTAGATTTATAAAATTTAGTTAATTTCTTTTTTTACCATACAATTTTCTTATTATGTTATTAAAAGGTAAAAATGTAATAATTACTGGCTCGGGAAGAGGTATTGGAAGAGCAGTAGCTATAGCTTGTGCAAGAGAAGGCGCTAATATTGGACTATTAGCAAGAACGCTTGAAGAAATAAATAATACAAAGCAGGAAATCGAATCCTTAGGGTCTGGCGTTAATGTTGCCGTTAAAACTGCTGATATCACAAATTACGATGAAGTTTCTGATGCATTTAACTTTTTTTACGATAACTTCGGGTTATTAAATGGGGTTATCGCCAACGCAGGCGCTTCTCGGATGGGTAATACACACGAATTTGATAATGAAAGATTTGCGAATATAATAAATGTAAATGTCTTAGGCGTATTTCATACTTTTAAAGCCGCGTATCCTTATTTGAAAAAAGACGATAAAAATGAAAAAGCTAGGTTTGTAATTACTGGGAGCGCTGCTTATCCAATGGGTATGCCCAAATTTACCGCTTATGTAGCTGCTAAATATGCCGTTGTAGGAATCCAAAGCGTTTTAGTTGCTGAATACAAAAAAGAAAATATTAATTTTAACATGGTTTTGCCAACTCAAGTAGACACACGATTATTAAGGGGCAGAAAAGCTGGAGATGGAAGCAAACCAGATTATGTTATGAATCCTTGGGATCTCAACGATTATTACTTGTTTCTATTAAGCGATTATGCTAATAGAGTGGATAATGCTTTAATATATTCTAGCGATTTTACTGAAGTTAAAAAATTTTTATCTAAAGCACCTTCCGATAAAACTGAAAGTTGGGAAGTTTTTAAGACCTATTTGGAGGAAAACTCACCTAAAATATATGTTAATGTTAAAAAATTAGGTAAATTAGTCGATTTTATAATTAAATCATCGAAATAATTTTTAAAAAAAAAACCTTTGATATAAAACCCATTTATTTATGAGCTTATTCTTTTTTTTGTTTTCCTAATCTTGAAGTTCTATTCGTTTAAAGAATTAAATTCTTTAATTATAAAATGCTATGACATAATAGAATATGAACGAAAAAACTAATGAAAAAGCTGAAAAAGTTCAATTTGAAGGAATTATTAAAGACAATAAAGTAATAATTTCAGACAAGGAGTGCATTGAAGAGTTTTATAAAGGTTCTTATATTGGTACGCTCGAAAAAAATAATGAAGATATCTTAGTCTTAGAACCAATTGATGTGCTTCTTTTAATTGAACGAAATCGAATTTTATTATGGGAAGATAATGATAAAAATAAAACTCAATACAACTTTGAGATAGCACTTGAGCATTTCACACAATTTGACGATCGCCTGTGGCAAAAATATATTATTTATATGGATTTGCGAAAAAGGGGATATATCGTTCGAGCAGGATATGGAGAAGGCATTGACTTTCGAGTGTATAAGCGAGGGGCTGACTTCGAAAAAGATTCCGCCAAGTTCTTGATTTACCCCGTATTTGAAGGGTATCCAATAGATTTGAAAGAATTGGATAAAATGTCTCGCGTAGCAATGAGCTCTCGTAAAGACTTGATTGTTGCTACTGTTGATAGATTGAGTAAACCGATTTATTATAGCGTAACTAAATTCGAAATTATTAATAAAATAGAAACTCTCGATGAGTAATATGCCAAATAAATTTGCTTGTGATACTTCAGTAATTTTCAATGGGCAAATCCTTAATTTAATCCTAAATGGAGAGTTAGGGGAAAAACCAGAAATTATTATTTGTAATATAGTAGTTGCGGAAGTTGAATATCGGACTAATATCCAAAAAGAAATTGGGTTTTTTGGATTAAATGTATTGAAAGAATTACGCAAGTTTCACAATGAAAAAAAGATTAATTTGCTTATAGTAGGAAGACGACCAACGAGAGAGGAAATAAAGCTAGCTCGAGGTGGTGAGCTTGATGCGTTGATTAGAGAGGAAGCTCTTCAAAATAATGCCACACTTATAACAGCAGATCGAATTCAAGGTGATGTAGGGGTTTTTGAGGGATTAGAAGTATTATTCGCATGGGAAAAAAAAGCGTTAAAAGAAAAGGAACCACTTTCACTTAAATTACTAGATTTTTTTGATGAAACCACTATGAGCGTCCATCTTAAACAAGATCTACCCCCCTACGCTAAGAAAGGAAGTCCTGGAAACTGGTACCTACAAAAAATAAGTGAGGAACCCTTAACAGCAAAAGACATAGAAGATGTCGCAATGGAAATAATTGAAATGGTAAGGGAGGATGAGCGCTCGTTCGTGGAAATTGAGAAGTTTGGTGCCGTTGTTGCTCAGTTACGAGAATTTAGAATTGTAATAACGCGCCCTCCGTTTTCTAACATTGTTGAAATTACTGCTGTCCATCCGCTTGTTAATCTCACATTATCAGATTATTCAATTGATGCTCGATTACATAAAAGATTAGAAAAAGCAGAAGGTATTTTAGTAGCTGGAGCTCCTGGAGCAGGTAAGAGCACATTTTCAGCGGCTTTAGCAAACTTTTATTTAGAACAGAATAAAGTAGTAAAAACTTTAGAAAGCGTCCGAGATCTACAAGTTAGACCTGAAATTACGCAATACACCAAACTAGAAGGAAGCCTTGAAAGTTCTGCCGATATCCTTCTTTTAGTTAGACCAGATTATACAATATTCGATGAAGTTCGTGTTTTTGAAGATTTTAAAATTTATTCTGATTTTCGATTATCGGGTGTCGGAATGGTAGGTGTAGTTCATTCCTCTTCGGCTATCGATGCAATACAGCGGTTTATTGGACGAATAGAGCTTGGAATGCTCCCGTCAATAATAGATACTATTATATTTATTGAAGGAGGAGACATCTCTGCTGTTCTAACCCTTAAAATGACCGTTAAAGTACCTCATGGATTTAGAGACAAAGATTTGGCAAGACCCGTTGTGGAAGTTAGAGATTTTAAAACAGATCGTCTTGCTTACGAAATTTATTCGTTTGGTCAAGATATAGTAATTAATCCAATAAATCCTATAGGCCTTAAGGATTCTTTTAAAACTAAAGAGCATTATAAAGGGCGACAAATTACTAAAAATAGAAAAGAGAAGCGAATTGAATTAGATGTTGAAATAAAAAAGCAAAAAGTAATATTAAAAGCAAATCCTGAATTTGCCAGTAGAAATATTGTTATTTTCGCTGACGATCAAGAAGTTTTTACCGGTTCCTTGAGTCGTTCTAGCAACATAACGCTTTCTCTTTCAAACAAAGAAGGGAGAAAAGTTCTAAAAGAATACGATAGAAATAAAAAATTTTATGGAATTTTAAAATAAGACTTTCATTCCATAAAAAACTCATTCTAATTATTTGGCTAATGCATTTCTGGCTCTATTTATGTCATCAACTCCGATGACCATCTTGTTTTTTTCAGCTAAGTAGATTAGATCAATATTAACACCAAGATTGCCTATTTTTCGAGCCATCTTCCCACCAGATCCAGGTTTCCCCGCAACATGGGCAATATCAATGACAAGCACTTCACGTACAGCGCTTACTTTAAAACCTGCTGATTCGAGTACATAACGAGTAACTGTTTCATCTTCAACCAAAATGTGAATGACTGCTTCATCATTAATAGGAATTCCACATAATCCCTCCATGTTTATGCCGTTTTTGCCTAGAGCGTCCCCCATATCAGCTAGTGCTCCAGGACGATTTTCCAAAATAACAGCTATATCTTTCATTTTATGTTTTCTCTTATTTTTATTTTTTTTATCTATAAATTTGATTTTATGATGATTTTTTTCTAATACTTAATTATGTCATTTACGTATTTAAGTTTTCTTTTAAATTCCCTTTAAATGCAATAGATTAAAAGAATAGAGAAGTAGATTACTTCAGCTTATTAGCTTATATTATGTTTCAGATCTTTATTTTAATAAGTAATATTTCTATAAAAATACTCCTTCTCATTTTTCCGTTAAAACAGCATGAGCTTTTAAGTTATCGATTCCAATAACTATTCTGTTATTCTCAGCTAAACAAATTAGATTATTAGATTATACTTTATAATGCCTATTTATAAAGAGATTTTAATCTTGTTTCATCATTTCTTTTACTCTCTCAACAATTTTAGGAAGGACTTCTCCAATCTGCTCAAAAAATCTCAAGTCAGCTTCGTCGTCGTAAGGAGTTTCGCCCATATTTAAAATTATTAATTTTGCGCCATTTCTCCGCGCAATTCCAGGCATACTTGCCGCTGGTGTTACGACTAAAGATGAACCAATTACAAAAAATACATCCGCTTTTTCAGATCTTCTCATTGATTCTTCGAGTTCGTCCATTGGTAAAGAGTCTCCAAAGTTAACTATACTTGAAATAAGCCTCCCTTCACATTTGGGACATTTTGGCTGATTTTCTCGAACTCTTCCTGTCCTATATCCTTGACCCCATTTCTTTTTGTCCCATCCCGCATCTTCAAATGTTAATTTTTTTCCACAATTTAAACATTGCATGAAATATAAATTACCATGGAGTTCTGCAAATTTTTCGAAAGGAATCCCAGATTTCGCGTGGAGTCCATCTACATTCTGAGAAATTAAGTAATCAAGTTTCCCCATCTTTAAAAGGTCCATAATTGCGAAATGTCCTTGATTCGGTCGAACTAGGTCCCAAGGAGGTGATTTTGGAGGTGGAAGTCCTTTATCGCGACGAGTCCATACGCCATCTGGTCCGCGATAATCAGGTAGACCGCTTTCTGTACTAATTCCAGCACCAGTAAAAAGTACTAAGTTTTTAGACTCGAAAATCCAAGTTGCGGCTAATTTAATTTTTTCTTCTAGTAGTTCCATACAAATAAAATAATTTTAGTAAATAAAAAAGTAATTCATTTAGTTCCTTTTACTTTTATTATAAAAATAAATTCTAAATATTGACGTTATTATCCAAATTATACAGATACTTTATAAAGGTAGAATCTAATTTTTTTTTAGGGAACTATTTTTCCTATACCTTTATATTCACAAAGGTAGTAATAATATATAGGATAATTTAGGTTGAGTGTATTTTGACATATGCGTTAAATTTTAATAAAGATGATATTAAGAATAATCAAATAGATTTTGTAAGAATGAATATTAAACCAGGACAATTAAAGTTAATCAATGAAATGTCAAAATATATATGCAAGGAAATTTCTATTTCTGATTTAGTAATAAAAAGTGCAATTATGTATGTTTTAAAAATATGGCAAGAAAAGAATAATAAATCAATTTCAGAGATCGCTACTATGACTCTTCCTAAACAATTAATTTTCCTAAAGGAAATTTTCACTATTAGTAAAGAACATTTAAAATGTATGTTATTACAGCCAAAGGAAAATGGTGAAATAATACTTGATATTGCGTTTGAAAGAGCATTTAAATTTTTTTTAGAATATCTCAATAGATCCCATAGGTAATACTAATCCTTTCATAATTTCAATTTTTTCTCATTTCTAAGGAATAAATTAAATTCTTTAGATTGTCCTCTAAATTATAACATTTTATCATCTCATACGCCCCCTCAAAATCTTTTAAATTAGACAAATGATGAGAATCACATCCAATTGAAACCATAATACCATTTTTTTTCAATTTATTAAAAAAAATTTCGTATTTTCGAGAGTAAAAATGGGGATAACTCGAATTAAACTCAATTATTATGTTATATTGTTTTAAAAAACCTAACAAAACATTGAAACCATCTAACATAAAAAAAGAAGGATCAAAATGAGCAAGCCCCAATAGAGGAAATTTATTACTATTACGCCGATCTCTCTTCCAAGTTTCAATTAAGTTTTTTATGAAAGCGATTCCTTCAAGGCTTTCAAGGTATTCAAATAATATTAAATCGAATTTATTGGGATGGATATTATTAATTATATAATTCTCGGAACTGCTTATATCAATCTCAATTCCCTTAAAAAGATTTAATTTTCTATTGGTTTTTTTAATGTAAGCCTGATAATGAGAAATCTCTTCTAAATACCTTCCAATTTTATCTGAATTATTAAGTGTGGGTATAATCTTGGATTTCCATGAATTTGAGAAATGGTCAGTAATACAAATATAATCCAAACCCAATTTAATAGCTGTTTTTACGATTTGATTAATAGTATTTCTACCATCTGAATAAGTGGTATGTATATGCAAATTTAATTTTGGTAAGCTCATCTTCTCGAAAAAAATTTATTAATTAATTCTAGCAAAATTAAATCCCTATAGATCTAAATTCCCTGTTTCGTTGCAACGCCAAAATCCCGCAAAAGAAGAGAGATGACCCAAAAACTATTAGTATCCAAATAAAAATAGCCGTGGCAGAAGTACTGGGAATATAGGTAATGGAAGTACCGATAATAAGAATGATATCTTGGATTAATAATAAATTATTGAATAGAAAAAATACTATACTAAAAATAATACCACATGCAATAAATTGCATAATTGTGATAACTAAATTTGTAAAATTAATTATTTTGGAGCTTTTTTTTCCTAAATCAATGATCTGAGCGTTGCCTATATTAATTACGACCCTTTCTTTATCCATTTTCTTAACGTAAAAATAGACTAATTCTCTTAGGGGTTTTAAGTCGAAAAATACTGTCACAATAGTAAATACACACACGCCAATCAAAATTCTATTTGTTAGTATCAAAATTGGGTTCACATCTGAAAAGTTATTTATCACAAAAATAAATATTCCTAATACGGATAAAAATGAGAATTTAATACCCGCTATCGTTAAATTAATTGACGATTTATCTGCAATCGTTAATACATGAAATGCAATTCCAATAATAAAAATAATTAACCCTAGAATTAGGGCTTCTATTGAAAAATAAACACCCAATATTACGGCAAAGGTCAAAAAACAAATGGAAATAAAAATTGGTAAAAACGGAAAAAAAGGCGCTTTGAATGGACGAGCTAACTCTTTTCTGGTTCGTCTTAATTTTACGGCAGCAAAATTTACAAATGCTAAACCTACGAAGTAAATAAAATTAGTAATTTCTGCAGTAAACCCAATACCAGCAAAAAGTACGAATAAAACGACCAAAATAATAGTAATTAATAAACCTAAAGCAGGCATATCTGGTCTTTTTTTCGTTTCCAGAATTTTTTTAGGAATAAACCGATCTCTCGCTAAAGCTGTAATTACGCTGACTGCCGAACCTAAAGCGGCATTTATTGCAATTAATGTCGAAATAATAGCAGCAAGAACCATAAAATAAAACCCAAATGGTCCAAGAACACTTTCAAATACATTGGCTAGTAAGACGGGGTTTTCAGTTAATTCGGTTGGATTTTCTTCTAAGTTTATCAATACAACGAAAGTAATCAATAAATATATAATTAATGTGCATAAAATAGCATAAATAATAATTTTTGGAATATTTTTAGAAGGATTTTTTAAATCGGGATTTAAATACGCTAAATTTGAAGTTATAGAAGTAAATAAAATAAATAACAATAAAAAAGCGGGTATTATACCTTCAAATTTTATTTGAGGAAGATTGATACTAGGATTCGTGAATGGCGTTATTATCAATCCAGATATTATAAAGAACGCAAACATCCCAATTAATACGATTGTAAATATTAATAGCGTTTTAAGGGCAACTTTTTGAGTTCTAAAAATTACTAAACTTGTTAATAGAATAGGTAAAATTGCAATTACCGTAATAAAAGGATTGTTAATTGGAATATTTAATTTAATAAAAACTTCGTTAAATACTAAAGCAAAGATTTGCGCTGAAAAGGAACATGTAGCGACATTAGCAATCCATAAAAAAAAGCCAATTATAAACGCTAAGAACCCCCCAATACCTTCCTTACTGAAGTTATAAGCACCTCCAGCTATAGGTAAACTAGTTGAAAGTTCAGCGTAATTTAATCCTGTAAAAAATATTAAAATTCCTCCCAAAATTAAACTCAGTAATATACCAGATCCTGCGTATTCAATTCCTAAACCTAATAATACGAATATAGACCCCCCTATTCCACATCCAACACCATATATTATCCCTTGAGATAATTTTAATGTTCTTTTTGGTAGAACTTCTTTAGGTTTAATCTCATTCAATTTTTTTCCTTATAGTTTGTAATTTCATAATAAGAAAATTTTACAATTAAAAATTAATTTGCTTAACTCTTTTCTAAGTGAAAGATTCCACTCGCTATTGAAAAACTTCCAGAGATTATAAGTATGAGAAAAAGTACGATATCCATATCGCCAAGATTCAAAACTTCCATTAGACCGAGTAGTGCTAATATTATTATGAGAACACCAATACCTATTAGGATTCCACCAAAAAACTTTGATAATCTATAAACTAACGACAAAAATTCTAATCTATGTATTCTACTTTCTTTATCTCTTATTTCTTCTTCTTGAGTTTCGAGTTCTAGCTTTAGTTTTTGAAGGATAGTCTTAGCATCATTTGTACTTTGGTCTATTACTTCTTTTGATTTAATGAGTTTATCGTGTTCTATTTGCAAATATTCTACTTTTTCTGTAAGCGAGTTTAGTCGCCCTTCTCTTTCAACATATTCAAGATTGGATGATTCAATATTTTGTTTGATATCTTCTAATCTCTTGTCGTTAGCCTTAAACAAACGCTCTTTACTTGTAGTATGCTCATCTATTGATTGTAAATGATCATTTAATTGTTGTATTCGTGATTCAATCTCAATTAATTGTTGTTGCTTTTCTGTTAGCTGGATTTTATATTTCGCTAGAAGTTCTTCATATGTTTCCCTTTGTTTTTCCATCTCAGGAAATCCATCTCGGTAATCCTGAATTTCTTGTTCAACAGTTTTAATTCGAATTTCTTTTCTCTCAATTTGTTCTGATAACAACTTTTTTTCTTCTTCTTTTACTTCAATTTCTTTGTTTGTATGTTCTAATTCAAATTTGTTTTTTCCTATTGAAACTTTTAGCGTCTCGTTTTCAGCTGTTAAGCTTTTGATTTTTTTATCTAAAGCCTCAGCATTTTCTTCTTGTTTGTTAAGTAGGTTTTCTTTTTCTCGAATTTCATGGTTAACTTTTGAAATTACTATTCGTAGTTCTTCTTGTTTAGATACTTTTTCTTTTACACTATCAGTTAATACTATCAAATCTACTTGTCTCGTTTCGTAGGCTTTGACTAATTGTTCGTTAATTTTTAATAGTTCTTTATATTCTTCCTCTAAATTATCTTTGCTCTCTGTAGTTATCTGAAAACGGGCTTCCAAATTTGTCATTTCTTCGGTTTTATGATTATATCTCTCTTCAAGTGCCTTAATAGTTTCTTCAATTGCAGTTAAATACTCTTCTTTATCATCTATTTTTTTTTTAGTTGAGTCTAGTTTTTCTCGCGCTTCTCGAATTTCTTCGTGAATCTCTTCATAATCTTTTTTATCTATTTCTTCTTTATCTTGCTCAGCTTCACCATTTTTTATTGTATCAGAAATATCTTCAATACTATTTTCAAACGTCCTAAGTTTCTGATCTATTAAATCTCTTGAATTTTTAGCCTTTGATAAATACTCTTTATCAACTTTTTCAACATCTTTTTCGGATTTTTCTTCTGTTTCTTCCAGTTCTTCTTTGATTTCGTCAGTCATACTAGATTTTTTAATTTAAGATTTTTATTTTCATTTAATTAAAAGTAGAATATGAAATTAAATTTAATATTTGTTTAAATATAGAAAATTGATTGTGGTTTGATCAAATAAATATTGATATAAATAAATAATCATTTTCTACCTCAAACTTAACTTCTTTATAAAATATACTCAATTCACCTTTTTAAACTATTCTCTTCTAACTTTTTTTCGTATTGTTAGTCTCAATTTCAAGCAATAAATTTAAATATGAGTATCTTTAGAAAGATAAATTTTTTCTTTTTTTTTTCATCATTAAACTCAGAATTCGTAGCCCCAATTATTATAAAAAACTTTTTATTTAGCATAAAATACGATGGAAGTAAAATTGGGGGATTATTTAGCTAGATCTTCAATCAACTTTCGGCAACTTTGAAAGAATTCATTTACTTTAGCCAGTATTGGAGAATTATCTGCTTTTAATTCCCAATTTTCAATTTTTTTACAAAACTCAAGAGCTCGCTCTATTAAAAGCGTGGCAGAGCTAATTTAAGGTATGATGTCTAATTTTCCTTGATTAATTTTATCTTAATGTAAATGTTAAATGTTCTTGGACCGAAGGTTACTAGGATATAAAAATTTTCACGTCCGCCAATTTCCAACCTTCCATTGACTATTGGTAAAGTTAATTGTCGGCTCCCATAAATGCTTGCCAATTCGTGATCATAATGATTAAAATCCGCACGATTTTCGAGCGCTCTTACGGTATGCAGGAATGGAGCACTATCTCTGGAAGAGATTTCAGCAAACATGTAATGTAAATCAAGATAATTCCCATATTCATGTTCATTAATAATTAAACTGGTGGTAGTATGGTAAGATCTAATGAATAATTCTCCACTTTTTAAATCTGGATTTTCTTCTAAACTTCTTTTAAAAATATCTTTTATAATATCAGTTAAAAATAATAATTGAGTTATCGCATAGCTTCTCAATTTTAATTTATATTCAATGATCAATTCATTATTGTTTTCAATTCTGTTAATTTGATTGATTTCTTTAATTGGCTTAAATACATTAGGTTCAATTTCACTTTTAAAATTAGTAAGATTTAATCTGTTTACGTTTCTATAAGCCCATGTCCTTAATATATTCTTTTGAGAAAAATTTAACACTTCAGTAGCTTCTAATAATCCTCTTTTCATTTGAGCAATTTCCAAGGTTGGAGTTGCGCTTCCTATTGTAATTCGATGCCACGCGTTTTGAATAAAACCTTTAAGCGAAAAAATTTGTTTAAAACAACTAGTAGGTGTCATCCCTCCAAAACATCGTGGTTCGATTTCAATCCATAAGTTATTGTATAGTTTTAAAAGTTGATAGTATAACATAAAATCCCCAGAAAAATCTAGCCCACTTAAAATTATAATAATCTCAGAATTATTTGATAAAAACGACTTTATTTTGTCATATGTAGTGTATTCTGGATGATTTTCTTGAAAATTCATATTTCCAATATCAATTTTTATGAAATAATCTTTTTCTTTGCAATAATTGATTAAGGCGTTTAAGTTTTGATTATTTGGGTTATTAATATCTAATTTAATAAAAGAAGGATAAATAACTACACCGACAACTGGAATTTGATTTTCGATAGTTTTTATCTCTAAAATCGCATTACTGTTAAGATCAAAAGATAAAATTGCTTTAAATAAATCTGGTTCTTTTTTTACTACTGAGATTACATCTTCATTAGTAATACCGTAAGATCTTTGTAAATTCATAGCTTGAACTAATCCATATGTTATATCTGAGCTAATCAATTCTATTTTTTCGTCTTCTAAACTAATTTTTCTGTGATAGAAGAAATGGTGCCCATCCTTACTCTTAAGTTCTAATAGGTTTTTTAAAGCGTTTGAACGCCCGATATCACTAAAGATTGGCCAGATTAGGGTGTCTATTTGACCGTAGATAAACGCGTTTGCGTATCTTGCTCCAAAAATAGAGCTAAAATCCGGTTGGTATAATCTTTCCATTTTAAAATCCTTTCTTTAATAGTCGATGTATTATTATTAAATTCGGTAAATATATTATTTTAATATAGGAAATCAAATAATAATTATTAAGTTAATTTCACCTAATATAATCAAAATTATCTTTATTATTATGAAAATTTCGCTTTTACAACCTAAAATTATTCGAGGAGATATTGAATATAATACAAATAAAATTCAGGAACTGATAGATCTTAGTAGTGGAAATTTATTAATTCTGGCTGAATATGCCTTAACGGGTTCTCTTGTTCTTGATAGTCAAGCTAATACTCAACAATGGGCAAAAAAAACCGAAGAAATGATAAAAAGAATTAAAATTCCTGATAATAAAATTATTATATTAAATTCTTTAAAAAGAATTGATGAAAAACTATACAATATTTGTCAGCTTTTACCAACTAACTTATTTCAAATTAAAGTCTATCCTGATGATACTGAACAAAATAACGGAATTTTACCAGGAAAAGAACATAAAATATTTAAATTATTTGAAAAGAGGTTTAAAATATTAATTTGCATGGATTATAAATTTGCTGATAGTATTCCTTCCGATGATATTGATTTTTTCATATGGATTTATCATTTTACTAAAGAAAATTTTTCAAGTAAGTTAAATTCTCTAAAAGAATTTGTAAAAATCAGAAAAATTCCTATGTTAATAAGTAGTCTTGTAAGTGATAAGAATTTCGGATTTAGTACTTACATTGATACAAATAGAATTGTTTCGTTATCAAGTTATGAAGGAATTTTAGAAATTGATTTTTAATTTGTTTTTTAATGTAATTTGGATAATTATAGTAAAGACTTTATAAGGTATGTTTATGTAATGAATTTTATTTTTTAAATATTTAAAAGAGTTTAATATTAATTAAAGTAAAATCTAATGTTTTAATATATCTTAATCAATCAGAATTAAAAAAAAAAAAAACTTTAAATGTCGCATAATCATTTGGATTTAAAGGAAGGAAATTATCCAATTATTATTAAACCAAATTTAGGAAATCCAATTTTATTGAATTTAAGGGATTACAAAAATCGAGACCAAGTTCCATTTAATAACTTGTCGTTCGAAGCTCTAGTAATAGCATCTCCATCTCATTCAACTAAAAAAGTTTTGGAACACTTCCATTTGAACATCTATATCCAGCCAA
>Ga0209345_10001741_pt1 | contig 25328 bp, 21 predicted proteins | sample Cruoilmetagenom7_FD_187294 | JGI IMG/M metagenome (GOLD analysis project Ga0209345, IMG submission 187294) | Oil polluted marine microbial communities from Coal Oil Point, Santa Barbara, California, USA - Sample 7 (SPAdes) (version 2) | ecosystem: Environmental > Aquatic > Marine > Oil seeps ...
GATATTCCTACAGGATATGAATTCTACAATGAAAAAGTAGAATGGCATGAAGTATTGAATATAGGTAAAACTACTGCTGTATTTTTAATTATCGAACCTAAATAAAGCATGATAATTATCTATTAATATTAATAAACGAAATGAAAAAGATTCTGTTCTTAATTATTACATTTTCAATTTTGTCAAGCTGCAAACAAAAAAATTCTGATAAAAAAGCAACCAACATAGAATCAATAAAGCCTGAAACTAAAAGGAAATCAGAATTAAAATCCTTAAAGTCAGGCCCTAAAATTATTTATTGGCAAACTGATTTTGACACCATTAAAAATATTCAAGATATTGTTATTGAAAATGAAAAGCACGAATTGATATTAAGAACATATTCGTTAAATGATAGTTCGATAGTAAGTATCAATGGAAGTACTCAAGGGATTTATCACGATTATGCCTCTGAAATAATATTGTTAAAGCATAATGACACAATTCTAAATCAAAGAATAACAAAAAATGTGTTTAAGGATAGTTTAATAGAAGAATTTTATGAATTATCTGTTTTAACAGGAATTAAATACAACGGAACTCACACAAACAAACTATTATTTAAAGGTGAATTAAATGTCCCTGATACTGGTTGGGTTATCGAAAATAAATTCGAAATATTATTTCAAACTGAAGATAAAAATCAAATTAACTCCTGGAATTATCAAGATATTGGGTTATAAACTATTAAAATATTAGAAAACACATTCTTGTTCTCAAGTTAATTATCATTGAAATCTTTAAAATACTTTCATTTCTTACTAAGACTCCTTGCCACCTAAACCCTTTTATGTACTTTTATCAAAATTTATAATCAAATGGGGATTAAGATCACAGGGATAGGAAGCTATGTTCCTAAAGGAATCGCTACAAATGAATCGTTTGAAAGTAATGACTTTTACAATGAAGATGGTTCAGCTATCAATCATGATACAACTGTAATTATAGAAAAGTTTAAGTCAATTACAGGTATTTCAGAAAGACGTTATGTTGAAAATGATTTAAATAATTCGGATATCGCATATTTTGCTGCAAAGAAAGCAATTGAAGATGCTGAAATCGACCAAGAGACACTCGATTATATTATAGTTGCACATAACTATGGAGATGTAAAACATGACTCAAACCAAAGTGATACTGTTCCTAGTATTGCTTCACGTGTTAAACACTTATTAGGAATTAAAAACCCAAATTGTGTTGGTTATGATTTACTATTTGGTTGTCCAGGGTGGATTGAAGGAATGATTCAAGCCAATGCATTTATTAAGGCAGGAATTGCTAAAAGATGTTTAATTATTGGTGCTGAAACATTATCTCGAGTAGTCGATAAACATGATAGAGATTCAATGATTTACAGCGATGGTGCTGGAGCTACTATTATTGAAGAAGTAGATGAAAGAGGTGGTATACTATCACATATTTCAGCAACCTATACCTTAGATGAGGCACATTTTATTTATTTCGGTGAAACCAATAATCAAGAAGTAAATGATAACAGAAAATACATTAAAATGTATGGTCGTAAAATTTATGAATTTGCACTTACTAATGTTCCTTCTGCAATGAAAACTTGCTTAGATAATGCTGGTGTTTCTATAGATGATCTTAAGAAGGTATTTATCCATCAAGCCAATGAAAAAATGGATGAAGCAATCATCAATAGATTTTATAAATTATACAAGCGAAAAACTCCAGAGCATATAATGCCAATGACAATCAATAAACTTGGAAATTCAAGTGTTGCAACAGTACCAACTGTTTATGATATGGTGTTAAAAGGTAAAATGGAACATCATTCTATTGAAAAAGGAGATTATGTAATGCTTGCTAGTGTAGGCGCTGGAATGAATATTAATGCTATTCTATATCAAGTATAGATGTACGAGGGTAATTTTCCAAATAAAAGATACAAACACACCTTATTATTTTTACAAGAGGTTATTAAAACTGAAGAAAGAATTCTAGACCTTGGTGTAACAAATCCATTTTCTGAAATCATGAAAGAAAGCGGATATTCTGTTATTAATACCAATGGGGAAGATTTAGATTTAGATACTTCTTCTGTTGAAAATAGTGATATTGAAGTTGTTACTGCTTTCGAAATTTTTGAGCATCTTATTGCACCTTTTAATATTTTAAAAGAAATAAAAGCTGAGAAATTGGTTGCTTCTGTACCTTTAAAACTTTGGTATGCCAATGCCTACCAAAGTAAAACAGATGAGTTAGATCGTCATTATCATGAATTTGAAGATTGGCAATTTGATTGGCTGTTAGAAAAAGCAGGATGGCAAATAAAGAAACGAGAAAAATTTACTAATCCTGTTAAGAAAATAGGCTTACGTCCTATTTTACGTAGATTTACTCCAAGATATTATTTAGTTTATGCTGAGCGTTTATAATGAATTTTTACATAATTATACCCGCTCATAATGAAGAAGCATTTATTACAAAAACGCTTCAATCATTAATAGATCAAACTTTACGACCTAAAAAAATCATTGTTGTTAATGATAATTCTACTGACAATACACAATCGATAATAGATTCTTTTTCAGAAAAATATCAGTTCATTAAAAGTGTTTTAATAAATTCTTCCGCAGTAAATATTCCAGGAAGCAAAGTCATTAATGCATTTAATAGAGGACTAAAAGAGCTTGATAACGAATACGATGTGATTTGTAAATTTGATGCCGACTTAATTTTTCCATCAAATTATTTACAAACATTAAAAGCTGTTTTTACAAAAAACACTAATTGTGGAATGGCTGGTGGTTTTTGTTATATTGAAAAAAATAATCAGTGGATTCTTGAAAACTTAACTAATAAAGATCATATTCGCGGGGCTTTAAAAGCGTATCGAAAAGAATGCTTTAACGATATAAAAGGATTAAAAAGCGCCATGGGTTGGGATACTGTTGATGAATTAATAGCTCAATATCATGGTTGGAGAATATATACTGATGAATCTCTTAAAGTTAAACACTTAAAACCTACTGGTAAAGCTTATTCAAATAAAGCAAAGTATAAACAAGGAGAAGCATTCTATAAATTACGTTATGGAATCGTTTTAACAAAAATAGCTTCATTAAAGCTTGCTTTCAAAAAAAGAAGTCTTCTTTTCTTTCTATTTTGTATTATCGGTTTTATTAAAGCATTTTTTAATCGAACTCCCTTTTTAGTGAATCGCAAAGAAGGAAAGTTTATTCGAAAACTTCGTTGGAAGAATATTTTGAAAAAAATATTTTAAATGTTTCTAACTTTAAATTAACGATTTAAATATACTTTATCCTTATTTTTGATTAATACAAAATGCTCACTATGAAAAGTAAATATTCCGTTTTTCTATTCAGTTTTATTTTACTGAATTCTTTTTTTATCTCATGTAATTGTTCAAAAAAAGAAAAAGAAATTATCACATCAACATCCTATATAGTTCCTGAAAATTCAAAAAAACCAAAGAATATTATTCTTCTAATTGGTGATGGTATGGGTCTTAGTGAAGTTTCAGCTAGTCAGTTTTACAATAAAGAAAACACAAATTTTGAACGATTCCCTGTAGTTGGATTAAGCAAAACCTCAGCATCAAGCGATTTAATTACAGATTCAGCCGCAGGTGCTACCGCTTTTTCTGCCGGAATAAAAACATATAATGGTGCTATAGGAGTTGATAAAGATTCTCTATCTGTGGAAACAATCGTTGAACAAATTTCTAAAAAGAATATAGCTTCTGGTGTTGTTTCAACCTCATCAATCACTCATGCTACTCCTGCTAGTTTTTATGCACATGAAAAACTTAGAAGAATGTATCCTGAAATTGCTGAAGATTTAGTGGCTTCAGATATTGATTTTTTTGCAGGTGGAGGATTAGACTTTTTTAATAAACGAAAAGATGGTAAAGATCTAATTGAACAACTTAAAGCTAAAGGTTTTGAAGTAACAACCGATAAATTACCTGCTTCAACTTCAGAAAAAAAACAAGCTATTTTATTAGCAAACGATGCGATGCCAAGAATGCTTGACGGGAGAGGAGATTTTTTACCTAATGCAACTAAACTAGCTTTAGAAAGCTTATCAAAAAATGAAGAAGGATTCTTTTTAATGGTTGAAGGGTCACAAATTGATTGGGGCGGTCATGCAAATGATGGTGATTATTTAATTTCAGAATTAATCGACTTTGATAATACAATTGGTGTAGCGTTAGATTTCGCAAAAGAAAATGGAGAAACATTAGTTATAGTTACTGCAGACCATGAAACGGGAGGTTTTACTTTAGCATCAGATAATGATGACTATAATAAAATAAAACCTGTTTTTTCAACTGGAGGCCATTCAGCAACGATGGTTCCTGTTTTTGCAAAAGGACCAAGTGAATCGGATTTTGGAGGTATTTATGAAAACACAGCAATTTATACTAAAATGTATTCTTTATTTTTAGATTAAAATTTTTCTTATCAATTCTTTCAGAAAATTAATCAATCAATTTATTACTTTAGCAAGAGTTAATTCTATATGAAGTATTTTAGAGACATAGGTTCTTATTTTATAATGCTTAGAAAAGTGTTTAGCAGTCCAACAAAAGGATCTGTTTTAAGAGAACTTATTATAAAAGAAATCAATGACCTTATTTTAGGGTCATTAGGAATTGTAGCATTTATTTCATTTTTTGTTGGTGGTGTTGTTGCTATACAAACTGCATTAAATATTGATAATCCACTAATTCCAGCTTATTTAGTTGGATTTGCAACAAGACAATCGATTGTTTTAGAATTTGCTCCAACATTTATGTCAATTATCATGGCTGGAAAAGTTGGTTCTTTTATAACCTCAAGTATAGGATCTATGCGTGTTACTGAACAAATTGATGCTCTTGAAGTAATGGGAATTAATTCTTTAAATTATTTAGTGTTTCCTAAAATTATTGCCTTATTATTCTATCCTTTTGTGATTGCAATTTCTATGTTCTTAGGAATTTTTGGAGGTTGGGTCGCTGGTGTTTATGGTGGATTTAGTACTTCTGATGCATTTATTCAAGGATTACAAGAAGATTTTAATACTTTCCATATTGTGTACGCTTTTATAAAAACATTTGTTTTTGCATTCATTTTAGCAACAGTACCTTCATGGCAAGGGTATTTTATGAAAGGTGGAGCATTAGAAGTTGGTAAAGCGAGTACCAACTCATTTGTTTGGACCAGTGTACTAATTATTATGGCAAATTATATTATCACTCAACTTCTTTTAAGCTAATGATTAAAGTAGATAACATATACAAGCGTTTTGGCGAAGATGAAGTTTTAAAAGGAATTTCAACCACTTTCGAACGTGGAAAAACCAACCTAATTATTGGTCAGAGTGGTTCAGGAAAAACAGTAATGCTAAAATGTTTAGTTGGACTTTTTAAACCTGAAGACGGACTTATTTATTTTGAAGATAAAGCCATTCAAAATATGAATGATGAAGAACATCGTGTTTTACGAGAAGATAGTGGAATGCTTTTTCAAGGTGGTGCATTATTCGATTCAATGAACATCGAAGAAAACGTAATGTTTCCTTTACGTATGTTTAGTAATAAGAAAAGACCCGAAATGCTCGAGCGTGTAAATGAAGTATTAAAAAGGGTTGATTTAGAAAATGTAAACAAAAAATTTCCTTCTGAAATTTCTGGTGGAATGCAAAAAAGGGTTTCTATTGCTCGCGCCATTGTAAACAAACCTAAATATTTATTTTGCGATGAACCTAATTCTGGATTAGATCCAAGAACAGCAATTCTAATTGATAATTTAATTCAAGAGATTACTAGAGAAAACAACATAACTACGGTAGTTGTAACACACGATATGAACTCTGTAATGGAAATTGGTGAAAAGATTGTATTCCTTAAAAACGGAAAATTAGTCTGGCAAGGAACCAACCAAGAAATTTTTAAAACTGACAATAAAGATGTTACTGACTTTGTATATTCTTCCGATTTATTTAAAAAAATTCGAGACATTCAAATACAAGAAGACTAGTTAAAAACATTTTTCAATTATATGTTTAAAAAATAAAAGCAATGAGTAATTATCATATAAAGCATTTAGAAGAATATTATAAAGTTTATAGAAAATCTATTAGAGAACCTGAAGTTTTTTGGGAGGAGATTGCCGAAGAACATTTTACCTGGCGTAAAAGATGGGATAAAGTTTTAAGCTGGGATTTTTCTAAACCAGAAGTGAAATGGTATGAAGGTGCGAAATTAAACATTACTGAAAACTGTATTGATCGTCATTTAAGAACTAAAGGTAATAAGACTGCTATCCTTTTCGAACCTAACGATCCAACGGAAGAAGCGCTACACATTACCTACAATCAATTACATAAACAAGTTAATAAGTTCGCAAATGTGTTAAAATCTAAAGGAATTAAAAAGGGAGATCGTATCTGTATTTACCTTCCTATGATTCCTGAATTAGCTGTTTCTGTACTTGCCTGTGCGAGAATAGGTGCAATACATTCAGTTGTTTTTGCAGGTTTTTCAGCTACAGCACTTTCAACAAGAATCAATGATAGTGACTGTAAAATGGTGATTACTTCAGATGGTTCCTTCAGAGGAAATAAAACAATCGATTTAAAAGGAATTGTTGACGAAGGATTAGAGGAATGCCTAGGTGTAAATACAGTTTTGGTGGCAAAAAGAATTCACTCAGAAATAAATATGAAAGAAGGAAGAGACGAATGGTTACAACCTTTACTTGATGAAGCTTCTTCAGATTGTGCTTCAGAAATCATGGATGCTGAAGATCCTTTATTCATACTTTATACTTCTGGTTCAACAGGAAAACCAAAAGGAATGGTGCATACAACAGCTGGCTATATGGTGTATACTGCTTATACTTTTAAAAATGTATTTAATTATAGAGAAGATGATATTTACTGGTGTACTGCAGATATAGGCTGGATTACTGGTCATAGTTATATAGTTTATGGACCTTTAGCAAATGGTGCAACTACGGTTATGTTTGAAGGTGTTCCAAGCTTTCCTGATTATGGTCGATTTTGGGAAATAGTCGAAAAACATAAAATCAATCAGTTTTATACAGCTCCAACAGCGATAAGAGCTTTAGCAAAAGAAAAGCTAGAATATGTAGATCGCTATAATCTTTCCTCTTTAAAAGTTTTAGGATCTGTTGGAGAACCCATAAATGAAGAAGCTTGGCATTGGTATAATGATAATGTTGGTAAACGAAAAAGCCCAGTAGTTGATACTTGGTGGCAAACTGAAACTGGAGGAATTATGATCACTCCTCTCCCCTATGTTACTCCAACGATACCAACCTATGCTAGTTTACCATTTCCTGGAATTCAACCTACTTTAATGGATGAAAATGGAGAAGAAATTAAAGGTAACCAGTTAGACGGAAGATTGTGTATTAAGTTTCCTTGGCCTTCCATGGCTCGTACTATTTGGGGAAATCACCAACGTTATAAAGAAACCTATTTTTCAGCCTATGAAAATAAATACTTCACAGGTGATGGAGCATTGCGTGATGCTGTTGGTTATTACCGAATTACAGGACGTGTAGATGACGTTATTATTGTTTCTGGACATAATTTAGGAACAGCTCCAATTGAAGATGCAATTAATGAACATCCTGCTGTAGCTGAATCCGCTATTGTTGGATTCCCACACGATATTAAAGGTAATGCTCTTTACGGTTATGTTACTCTAAAAGAAACTGGAGAATCTAGAAAACATGAAAATCTTCGAAAAGAAATTAATCAAATAATTACTGAACATATTGGTCCAATTGCAAAACTTGACAAAATTCAGTTTACCGATGGTTTACCAAAAACACGTTCGGGAAAAATAATGCGAAGAATATTACGTAAAATTGCTCATAAAGACACAAGTAACCTTGGTGATACAAGTACCTTACTGAACCCTGAGGTGGTTCAAGAAATTATAAATAACGTTCTTTAAATTAAGGAGTATCTATTATTTTAAGAGTGTCTAATTCTAATTGATATTTCAACCATTCATTTAATTTTAATAATTCAGAAGACTTCTTATCAGACTTAACATCTTCTTTCCAAGATATATTAAATACTGGTAATGTATCAGTTATATTAAAGTTTGTTGAAATTTGTTTAGAATAACTAAATGAATCTATATCAGTATAAAGGATTTTAACTTCTTCTGAAAGGCTCTTAAAATCAAATTCATTTACTTTTAAATTAGCGATTTCATTTTCAAGGAATTTAATACGATCATCTTTATCTCTAATTAATTGTTCATTCTTAACATATAAATCTTCTAGGATACCAGCTTTAACTTGTCCAGACAAGCGATCTGCTAACTCTCCACTTTGATCAGCACCTTGATAAATACTCAAGTTACAATCTTTTAAAATTTCATTCTCCTTCAAATTTTCATTCCATTCATTGATTTTAGTAGCAGGAATTAAACTTCCTATAAAATAAACATCTAGGTCTTTTGTTTCAAAATCATGTGTAAATTTCACTACTTCAGCACCATCATATTGTAAAGTATTTTCAACAAAATCACTTGCATTATTTTCAAAAACTTGCTGCTTGTATAATCCAATAAATATAAATATACTTGGAACCATAACTATTAAAGCTATTAAAGAAGCTAATCTTGCAGTAAGTTTTCTTCTTCTTGAATTCGCATACCGAACTAATGGAAAACTTAAAATTTTGGCAACAATAAAAGTTGTTAATGCAATAAATACTGCATTAATAGAAAATAAATACATAGCTCCTCCAGCATAACTTGCATTACCTATAGCAAGTCCATACCCCACTGTACATAACGGTGGCATTAATGCAGTTGCAATTGCAACCCCAAAAATAACACTGGCTATTGTCCCTTTTTTAGTTTTTGCAACTATGAGCGCTAAACCACCAAATATAGCCACTAATACATCTAAAATAGTAGGAGTAGTTCTTGCTAATAATTCGGGAGTTTCTTTAGTTAATGGAGAGATTTTAAAATATAAAAAAGCTGTAAGCACACTTAAAGCAACCATTACACCTAAATTGATCAATGATCTCCGTAAAGTTTCCACATCATTAATTGCAACAGACATACCGAGCCCAACAATTGGTCCCATAAGTGGTGAAATTAACATGGCACCAATTACTACTGCTGTGCTACTCACATTTAATCCGATAGATGCTACAAAGATTGAAAAAATCAAAATCCAAGCAGTATGCCCTTTAATTGATATATCTAGTTTTACAGATTCAATAGTTGCATCTCTATCGGTTTGAGAGCGAATATCTAATAATTCTGAAAAGAATTTTTTTACACTTTCCCAAGCAGATATTTTTACCTTATCGAATTCTTCTTGCTCAGAAATAACTTCTTTATTGTTTTCTTCTGAAGTATTCATTTATGTATATTTTTTACCAAATTTTTGTTTCACATCTGAAAGCAATTCTTTAATCTCTTGCTCTTTCTTTCTAGGATAAATAAGTAAAACATCATCCTTATCGACTATTATATAATCACTTATTCCATCAACTACTACCAATTTTTCAGTAGCGGTAAATATCATATTGTTTTCAGCATCAGTTATATGAGGTAATGCTCTCACAATGGCATTTTGTTCTGTTCCATCCTTCAATTTATCATGTAATGCTCCCCATGTACCTAAATCATTCCAGTCGAAAGTAGCATTTTTTACACAAACGTTCTCAGCTTTTTCTAAAATACCGTAGTCAATGGAGATATTTTCGGCTTTAATATAATTATTCTCGATAAAGTGTTTTTCTTCTGAAGTATTATAAAATTCGTTTCCTTCAGAAAACAATGAATACATCGTAGGCATATTTTTTTCAAAAGAAGAAATAATGCTTTTCACACTCCAAAGAAAAATCCCTGCATTCCATGAATAATTACCCGCTGCAATAAATTCTTTAGCAGTTTCATAATCAGGCTTCTCTCGAAACTGATTAACTTTTTTAATTACACTTTTATCTTCTTTATCACTTTCAATATAACCATAACCCGTGTTTGGAAAAGTTGGTTCAATACCTAAAGTTAATAATTTATCTTCTGAAGCACTCGTTCTGAAACATAATTCAACATCGATCAAAAATGCAGCTTCATCTTCAATCCAATGATCACTAGGCGCAACTATCATTTGAGCCTCAGGATTCTTTTTGTAAATTTTTAAAGCTGATAATAATATACAAGGAGCTGTATTACGCATTGCTGGTTCTAACACAACTTGTTCTTCTGTTATTTCTGGTAATTGCTGTAAAACCAAATCTAAATAACGTTCGTTTGTTAGAATTAAAATATTTTCAGAAGGAATCAATCCTTGTAATCTCGTAAAAGTTTTTTGCAATAATGATTGTCCTGTACCAAGCATATCATGGAATTGTTTAGGGAAATCTGTAGTACTTACTGGCCAAAATCTAGATCCGATTCCACCTGCCATGATTACTGCGTAATAATTATTGTTTCCTGCGTAGGCAGGAACCTCATTTATATTTCTCAAATCTTAATCTTTTATTATTTATAGTATTTAGCTTGTTTGACATCATGATTTATTTAAACAAACTATAAATTTTAATCTAATTATTAGAGTTACCTTTCTTCGCGGGTAGAAACTCTACTTCTGCATTTGGGTTAAATAAATATACTCTACCAGTCGCTAATTCTTTACATTCGTAACGTTTAACACGTTTATTTCCTCTTACAAATATCTTACCATTATATAATCGAAATGTACTTCCGAAAGGTATTTCAAAGATATAGTTTTTATCATTGGGTTCATCAAATTGCTTTAATGCTAACGATAATTTAGCATCTGTATCGCTACTCGCTTTCGGGTTTTTAAAATGAATAGCCAATAAAGGTAATAATTGCATCGGAAATATTTCTGGTCTTAAATATGGCAACATAAGTTGCTGGAAGGTATGCTTCCATTCTAAACCATGCGGTTTAATTGCTCTTCCATATTTTTTAAACGCGTGCAAATGTGCAATTTCATGTATTAAAGTAATTAAAAACCGATAACTATTTAAATTTGAATTGATCGTTATTTGATGCTGACCGTCTGGTAATTTCCTGTAATCACCATGCCGTGTTACTCGTTCATTGACAATTTTTAAATACACATGATGCGATTTAATCAATTCGAATACAGGACTTACAGCAGCTTGTGGTAAATAATTTGAAAGAATTTTTTGCATCCATTAAGGGGTTGAACTCGATACTTGTAATATTTTACCGTTATACATTTTTTGTCCAGTTAATGAAAAATTAACAATGTATTCAGCCATTTCTGAAGCTGAAACAGGTGCTTCATAACCAGGAAATGCTTCTTCTAACATTTCAGTTTGAACAGCTCCTAGAGCTAATACATTAAACGCAGGACCAGATTCTTTATATTCTTCTGCAAGTAATTCAGACAAAGTAATTAAAGCTCCTTTACTACTACTATAGGCGCTCAATCCTGGAAATTTTAAACTTCCTTGAATTCCTCCCATACTACTCACATTAACAACATGTCCATCTTGCTTCATAAAAGGAATAACTACCTGAGTTAGTGCTGCAACTCCAAATACATTTACATCGTATATTTTTTTAAATGCTGAAATAGATGTTTCTGCAAAAGGTTTATTTAGTAGTGCACCCGAATTATTAATAAGTACATCAACTTTTTTCCATTTTTCAGAAATAAATTCTGAAACTTTTTTGATGTCATTTTCATTGGTTATATCGAATGAAAAAGCAGTACAACCTGTTAGATTTAAAGTAGAAATCGGTTTCTCGTTTCTCGAAAGAGCTAGCACTTGATATCCAGCTTTACAAAATAGCTGAACCATTTCAAATCCAATACCTCTACTTGTTCCTGTAATGATAATATTCTTCATAAATGTAATATACATAAATTCCGCTATATTCAGTGAAACTGTACATAGCGGAACATTAAGTTTTAATTAAATATTTAAACAAACATCGTTAAAGGATTCTCTATATAAGTCCTAAGTGTTTGTAAAAATGATGCTCCAGTTGCTCCATCTACTGTTCTATGATCGCAAGCTAATGTAACTGTCATTGTATTTCCAACAGCAACCTGCCCATTTTTTACTACAGGTTTTTGTACAATTGCTCCTACAGATAAAATAGCTGAATTTGGTTGGTTAATAATTGAGGTAAACTCTTTTATCCCAAACATTCCTAAGTTAGAAACCGTAAATGTACTGCCTTCCATTTCTTGTGGAGTTAATTTTTTATTTCTTGCTCTTCCAGCTAAATCTCTTACAGAAGCTCCAACTTGATTAAAAGTCATTTGATCTGCAAACTTTATTACAGGAACTACTAATCCATCTTCTACAGCAACTGCAACACCAATATGAATATGTTTTGCAATTAGTGTAGCCGCTTCTGTCCATTGAGTATTCACTCTTGGATGTTTACGTAATGCCATCGCACAAGCCTTAACAATCATATCATTAAATGAGACCTTTACTTCAGGATCTGCATTAATCGCTTTTCTAGCAGCCATTGCATGATCCATATCCAATTCTATTGTTAAGTAATAGTGTGGCGCCATGAATTTTGATTCACCTAAACGCCTAGCAATTACCTTACGCATTTGCGAGTTTTTCACTTCTTCAAAAGCTTCAACTCCAACAGGAACATAGGCTTGGCTTGATACAGCAGGTTGGTAATTTTCAATATCACGTTTAATGATACGTCCATTTTCACCACTTCCATTTACTAAATTAAGACTAATACCTTTTTCCTCCGCTAACTTTTTAGCTAATGGAGAAATAAATATTCGCGTATTATTATTTTGATTTTCAACAGATTGAGAAACAACTTTAGGAGTTTCTTTTTTAACTTCCAGAACTGGAGTTACCTTTTCTTCTTTTACTTCTGAAACAGCTATCGCTGTTGTATAATTTTCTAAAATTCCTGAAACATCTGTACCCTTAGGACCAACAATAGCAAGAACACTATCAACTATAGCAGATTCACCTTCAGCAATACCAATTTTTAATAAAGTTCCTGTATAGAATGATTCAAACTCCATCGTCGCTTTATCGGTTTCGATTTCAGCTAGAATATCACCTTCTTCAACTTTTTCACCTTCTTTTTTATTCCAAGTAGCAACTGTACCTTCAGTCATAGTATCACTTAAACGAGGCATTGTAATAACTTCTACTCCTTCAGGTAAATCGACAGATTTTGATTCTTCAATTACTTCAGAAATAGTTTCTTCTTTAACTTCAGGTGTATCTTTTGGATGAGCTGGGTTATTATTCCCATTAATTAGTTCAGAAATATCTTCATTTTCTTCACCTATAATACAAAGCAACTGATCAACATTTGTAGTTTCACCTTCCTGAACTCCAATGTGAAGTAGAGTTCCATCATAAAAAGATTCGAATTCCATAGTAGCTTTATCGGTTTCAATTTCAGCTAGGATATCACCTTCCTCTACTTTATCACCCACTTTTTTCAGCCAATTTGCAACAGTACCTTCTTCCATAGTGTCGCTTAAACGCGGCATGTTAATTACTTCTGCCATACTTTTTATAATTTATGTGGTAAAAAAGGATAATCTTCTTGTTCGTATACTGCATCATACATCACATTCTTTTCAGGATATGGAGATTCGTCTGCAAATTTCTCGCATTCAGCAACTAAATCTTTAACACGAGCATCTATTTCTTTTAAATCTTTTTCGGTTGCATACTTTTTTTCAAGAATTACATCTTTCACATAGGTGATTGGATCTTCTTTTCGTTTATCAGCAACTTCTTCTTTTGTTCTATAATGTTGAGCATCACTCATTGAATGACCTCTATAACGATAGGTTCTAATTTCTAAAAATGTAGGTCCTCCTCCACTTCTAGCTCTTTTTATCGCTTCATCTAATTCTTTAGCTACAGTTTCAGGATTCATTCCATCAACAGGTTTACAAGGCATTTTATATCCTAAACCAAGTTTCCAAATATCAACATGATTAGCAGTACGTTCAACAGAAGTTCCCATTGCATAACCGTTGTTCTCACAACAAAATACCACTGGAAGATTCCAAAGCATTGCTAAATTAAAAGCCTCGTGCAAAGCTCCTTGACGAGTAGCGCCATCACCCATAAAAGTAAGGGTTACCGCATCTCTTTTAAAATATTTATCTGCAAAAGCAAGTCCAGCACCTAAAGGCATTTGTCCACCTACAATACCATGTCCACCGTAAAAACGATGTTCTTTAGAGAATATATGCATTGAGCCTCCAAGCCCTTGAGAAGTCCCTGTTGCTTTTCCATATAATTCAGCCATTACTTTTTTAGGATCTACTCCCATTCCAATTGGCTGAACATGATTTCTATACGCAGTAATCATACGATCTTTTGTAAGGTCCATTGCATGTAAGGCACCAGCTAATACAGCTTCTTGCCCATTATAAAGATGTAGAAATCCTCTCACCTTTTGTTTTATATAAACTTGTGCTAATTTATCTTCGAACTTACGCCAAAAGTACATTTGTTCGTACCAGTCTAGGTATGTATTCTTTGTGATTCTTTTCATAAATATATTATCGTTTTTTTCTAAAAGAAAAATAATTCACGGTTGACAAAAATACTATATTATTAAGTACTACAAAATACTAAAGGAAAAAGAATAGATAATTGTTTGTGTAAGAATTTTAAAGATATTCTTTATTAAATATGAGAGGTAGTAAATCTTTGATAGAACTTGCTTTAATAATCTTACCAGATTCACCCATAAAATAAGTTTCTATATCAGATTCTTGTTTTATTTCGTATTCTACTAAAGCTTGTCTACATGCTCCACATGGAGGTATTGGCTCCGTAATTTTTTTATTAAGTGATCGAGCAGTAATTGCAAGTGACGTGATTTTTTGAGAAGGATATACAGCTCCTGCATGGTACACAGCAACTCTTTCAGCACATAATCCTGAAGGATAGGCTGCATTTTCCTGATTATTTCCAGGAATAATTACTCCAGATTCAAGTAATAAGGTTGCTCCAACTCTAAAATGTGAATAAGGCGCATAAGCATTTTCACGTGCTTCATACGCCTTATTCATTAAATTTTGAATCGAAGTAGGTAATTCCGAAATTGATTCGAAAACTTCTAATTCTGTTTCAATTTTTATTTTTTTTGCCAAATTCTAGTATTCGTCATATTCGTCTCCAAAGTTGAAAGTAAGACCAAAACGAAGTGAACCTTCTAATGGGCTTCTTACTTTTGAAGTTGAGAATAAATAAGAAACGTCTATATTAATTGCTGTATATTTAAATCCAGCACCTATTGATAAGAATTTTCTAGAACCTTTTTCTTCACTTTCATTAAAGTAACCTGTTCTGAAGGCAAATGAATCTTGGTACCAGTATTCTGCACCTAATGCCCATGTAAATTCTTTTATTTCTTCACCGAATCCATCTGGAGCATCTCCAAATGATTGGAAAATACCTGAAAAGAAGCTGATATCTTGATAATCTTGGTTGTTAATCTCTGAATCTGTTTGATCTATTACTCCATCATTATTAAAATCTTCAACTATTTGTGGAGTTGGAACTAATAATTTATTCAATTCTAAATTAACTCCTACTTTATTGTATTCATCTAAAATAAAATCAAAACCAGCACCTAATCCTAAATTAGTTGGAAGGTTATTTTCTTGACCTACGTCATCATATTTAATTTTTGGTCCAATATTAGAAACATTAAAACCAGCTCTCCAACGACCATCGAAATCGCTATAAGCAATTTCTTCACTTTGGTAGTAACCAGAAATATCAACAGCAAATGAACTTGCTGCAGTTGCATCACCTTCTAGAGCGCCAATTTTTAGGTCTGAACGTAAATAGCGACCTGTTACTGCCATAGCAAAACGATCATTTAAACGTAAAGAATAAGAAAGGTCAAAAATTAATTCATTTGGACTTTCAATTAATGGTTCTTGGATGGCATCATTTCTTAATTCTACGTCTCCTAAACTGAAGTAACGTAAACTACCAGCAACTGCACTTCGTTCATTTAATCTATTATAATAGACTAAATTACCTAAAAATATGTCATTAACTAATTTACTTAAATAAGGTGTATATGTTACACCAACTCCTTGTTTAGAGATTGCGAAAGCATATTTTGCCGGGTTCCATTGTTGAGCAAAAGCATCGGCAGAAGTTGCAACACCAATATCTCCCATACCTGCAGAACGTGCGTCTCCAGCTATTAAAGCAAAGGGAACTGCAGTTGTTATAACTCTTTTGGGTTCATCTTGTGCAGAAACTTTAACTGTCAATAGAGTGATTAAAATTGGAATAATAATTTTCTTCATGAGGTATTTAAATTTTTAACAAATATAATTTTAATTTTTTATAGAATAACTAGTTTTTCATATTTTTCAACAAGTTGATTTGTTAACGTAGATTTTACAGAAATCTTATAAACATAAACACCTTTTCCGATTAAATCTCCAAAATCATCTTTTCCATCCCAAATTATATCACGAGATAAAAATCCATCGGTGTTTATTATTTGATTTTTTGTCCATACAATCTTCCCTGTAACAGTAAAAACCTGTACTTGTACATTTAAAGGTTCAAAAGGACGATTATGATTGAACCAAAATTCTGTATAATTTACAAATGGGTTAGGATAATTTAACACTCTTGTAATTTTTAACTGATCATCATTTGCAACAACAAATTGAATTTCTGCTGTTGAAGAATTATTATAAACATCCCAAGCTTTTAATGTTAAAGTATGTAATCCATCTTCTAAATCTCTTAGTTTAAAGTTTGTAATACCTTTGGTGAAATCATCAACTTCAGCTTGGTAATATTCGTTTAACACAAATGGATTTGCTTCATCTCCATCTAAAACAGCTACAATATCATGACCAATTCCACTTGCAGTATTAATTCCATTTTCATCTTGCAATTTTGCAATTAAGAAAGGAGAATCGTTTGTAACACCTCCAGACACGAAACTTTCATCATTCATAAAAAGCTGTATTTCTGGCCCTTCATTGTCTTCGGGTGCATTTTCATTAATACCTCCTACCTTAATATCTAAATTATAACCTGTTTGATTTTCTAATTCATTATTTTTTTGCGCATAAAAATTGACTTTACCTAAACCAATTGGTATTTGTATGTCTCTTGGAACAACAAATTCAAACTCGAACAAACCATTTGTAACTGTTGCCTTACCATTAAATAATGTTTCGCCTAATGTTTTAAAATTTAATATTAATATATTATTTGTATCACCATCGTTATCTACATCAATATTAGTATCTCTAACATTATCATTAGCTAAAGTTTGTCTTTGTAGGTCTTTATCAAATATTTTAGCTTCCAACACTCCATTATAATCTGCAAATAATTGTCCGTTTTCTAGTAATACTTCCCCTCCAATTCTTATTTTGCTAAGTGCTTTAAGTGTATCGGTTTCTTGATCAATTGGCACACCATTTAATGTTGTTAGACGAATACTCTTTTTGGGAAATGCTAGATGCATTGCAGGATCTCCTATATAAGATATTACCCTTCTATTATCACTACTAATATCATTTTTAGTAACTCTCAAAGCTTCAGCTGGCGTATATGGGTTGTCTGTCTCAAAACCGAATAAATTACCTGTCAACTCTTTATTAAAATTTACACCTACTCCTACACTAACTGAACGAGTTGTTGTAATCATAGAAATTGCCCCACCTTTTTCATTCCAATAAGTATATTCTCCTGCTGTTGGTCTTCGAGGATTATCAAATTTGGTAAATTCACAGGTAACAGTAACAAAACAAGTATATCGGTTTTTGTTCTGTAAGTTTTGAGCCCCTACTTTTGTATAGACAAATTCTTTAGCTAATCCGTCTTCACCTCCATGTCCAAAATAGTTAACTATTAAACCGCCTACTTCTATAGCATTTTTTACAGCCTCATTTACTTCAGGGTAACGATTACCACCTGCTGAGGTCTCTTGCTGAAAAGCATCTGTATGAATTTTCTTTACATTAATAAAAGGCTTTTGATCTGACACTTCATCTCCAATATCATCTAACGTTACCTGTAAAGCTTCATATTCATAAAACTCATCTACATCATCTGAAATAATAATAAAATTATTTCGCCAATTACCATAGGATTCTTTTGATTCATAATTTTCAATTTTATCAACCATGGCATTAGCCAAACTTACTTCATCTACTAAAATTCTTCCAACGGCAATATCTAATTTCTCGACGTCTTCTTCCATATACCCTTCAAAAATATCCATACAACCAAAAAAATCATCTGTCATATATGAATAAAAAGTACTTGTACTTCTTCGTCTGTGAAATGTAGGTACAATATTATTATTGTTTGGTATTCTTGATTTATAATCGACAGAAGTATCACCAAACAAACAGAGATATTTTAATCTATTATCTACAGAAGAAGCATTTTCATAAACATACCTAACAAAATTTCTAATGGCTCCAATATCTTGTTTTCCAGAACTAAATTCGTTATAAATTTTATCTGTAGTTATTACCTTAACATTTAATCCATCGATAGTTTTTCTGTGATTTGCAAGTCGCAATGCTGGTTGTAGCAAGAAAGGCGCCGTTATTATTAAATAATCAACATCTTGAAAATTTCCAGATGCATCATTAAAAATAGTCCCCTTCAAATCTTGATTATAGATTTTAGTTTCTGCTCCCTTAATTGGAGTATAATAATCATTAGTATTTACCGCTACATATTCCCTTACTTCTCCAAGAGAAGCCTTAAAACTAAAAATAGATTCATTATTTACATTTTGTTTATTCGTAATAGACTGAAAATCTGTTACATCCCAAACCTGTGAAAATTGATCGGCATTACTTATTTGATATTCACCAACCCCAAACATTATATCGACATCGTTTTTACGAAATGATAGCTGTCCACCTATACCTTTTAATTCTCTAACTGCATTTATTCTTATATAATCTAAATATCCTACACTTGAAGGGTTACCACCGTTATTATAACTTATGTCTACAGTTACTGTTTCACCACCTGCAGGTAGAAAAGCATTTGATGTTCTTGTACTTAATAATTCTGTGTCATTTATTGTACCAAAAGTCAACGGGTTTATACTCGTCTCATTAATCGAAATAGCCATTGAAGTACCAGACTCAGAAGCTGAAGCTACATTGGTAACAACATTCATTTCCTGTCCTGAAACTATATTAGGGAAATTAAATTCAAAGTGTTGCTCATTATTTATATCGAAACGATTTCCATACCATCTTCTACCAACAATTGCAGGACTGTATTGGTCTTGTTCATGAAACTGGTAATCGTTAAAATTAGTAAATATTTGATTTGCATTACCAGTTGGCTCTATCATTTCTTGAACTCTCAATCCTGGTCCACCATCACTAGTTATAAAATAATATGACTCATCACTATATGGATTATTGTTAGTGTCATTTTCAGCATCATATCCCTCTACACCTATACCATGAAATAATATAAAGTCACTATTCCCAAAAGAACCATCATCTTCACCTATAACTTGTATAGCGTTTTCTGGTAGGTCAAAAAATATATTTTCGCTATTTATTAAGGGTAATGGCTTTCCTCCATTACCATATATTTTAATATTTCTAGGATTAATATTATCGGTATTCATTCCTAAACTAGATAAAAAACTTTTACTAATACGGTAAATCCCTGTTTTATCTACTTGAAACTTATACCAGTTTCCTGTTGCGAGTACAGAATTTGAAATAGGTATTTTGTTTAATCTATTATTTAATCCACCTAAAACTTGTGAAGCGCTTTTGTTATATGTGAATGAAAAGGAAGTTACTTTTTTATATTGCCCCTGAATTTTCACTATTGGCGAAAGCTTTATTATAGTATAAATTATTTCTCTAGCCTTTGTACTTTGTATGTTATAGTTAAGTTCTGTAGGAATTAATTCTTTATTAACCTCATTTAATTCTTTTGATGTTATCGTACTATAAACGACATTAAATACTTTTAAAGAATTTTCGATAGCAAAACCATCATCCTTCCATTGTTCGACATAACTTAAATTAAAGTTATTAATAGAAAGATTAGATTGTAATGGTTTGTCATCCTTTGAAATACTAGATTGAGTTGAATTACCCCATTCAATTTTAACATCTCTTTTCTGCGCTATAACTATAATAGGCAAGAAAAATATAATAAGCAGAATAAATTTTTTCATCATAACAAATAACGCTTCAAATATAAGCTTAGTATGGTTATTTAAATTAAAGTTTTTCATAAACCTTATTTTTATATAATAATTCTGAAACAAATACGTTTGCTAAAGGTCAGTAGAAAAAATGTATTGAACCTAACAGTTTATTAATTTTTAAAATAATATTGACTTTTTATCGTTAATTACTATATTGCGAACCCAATTTTTTCATAACCGAAAACTATGAACATTAGAAAAACCCAAATTCTACAACTCTTTATCGTTGTATTTGCAACATTATTAATGGTTAGTTGCAACAAAAACAGAGACTATAAAAATAGCTCTCGAGCAACAGGATGGAAAATGAACGCCAAAGAAGGTGGTTTCCAACATAATCCTAATGCTAAAGAACAAGAAACCGCACCTGGTTTAGTCTTTATTGAAGGAGGTACATTTACCATGGGTAAAGTGCAAGATGATCCAATGCATGATTGGAATAACTCTCCTAACCAACAACATATACAATCTTTTTACATGGATGAAACTGAAGTTACCAATTTAATGTATCATGAATATCTTGATTGGTTAAAAACAGTATTCCCTCCAGAAGATGAAAATTATAAAAACATATATGAAGGTGCACTTCCTGATACATTGGTATGGAGAAATCGCCTTGGTTACAATGAAGTAATGACGAATAACTATTTACGTCATCCTGCATATTCAGACTATCCTACAGTTGGAGTTAGCTGGATACAAGCCGTTGAGTTTTGTAACTGGAGAACAGATCGTGTTAATGAGTTAATTTTAGAAGAAGAAGGTTTTACTGCTAGAAATTCTAGATACGATGCGAAAGCTGGTGAAACTTTTAGTACTGAAACGTATTTAAATACCCCAACTCAAACATATGGCGGTAATGATTCTATCACTAGAGGTGGTAAAAAATCAGAATCTTTAGCTAAAAGAAGTAAAGATAGTACTAACCTTTATGTTCAACGTAAAGATGGATTATTAATGCCTGGTTATCGTCTTCCAACTGAAGCTGAATGGGAATATGCAGCCTTAGGTTTAGTAGGATTACGTAGCTACAATGTTTATAGAGGTAGAAAAAAATATCCTTGGGACGGTCAATATACTCGTTCTGGAGCTAGAAGATCTCGTGGAGACCAATTAGCAAACTTTAAACAAGGTGACGGTGATTACGGTGGAATTGCTGGATGGAGTGATGATGGTGCAGATATTACTGCTGAAGTTAAATCATACGAGCCTAATGATTACGGTTTATATGATATGGCAGGAAATGTAGCTGAATGGGTTGCCGATGTTTACAGACCTATTGTAGATGATGAATTTAATGATTTCAACTACTATAGAGGTAATGTATATACTAAAAATTCTATTGACAAAGATGGTAAAGTAAGAATTGTTACAGCTGATTCAATTGTATATGATACTTTAAGTAATGGTAAGATAATTGCTAGAAACTTACCAGGTGAAATACTTCAAGTACCTATTGATGAGAATGAAACTTACTTAAGAACAAACTTCTCTGATAGTGATAACAGAGATTATAGAGATGGTGATAAATCTTCTACTAGATATTATCAATCATTTGATGATGAAGATGAAACAGAAGAAGATTCAAAACGTATGTACAACTCACCTAAGCACCAAGTTTTGGCTGACAGTACAGGAACAATGGATCGTCGTTATGACAAAGACGCAGGAAGAACAACTTTAGTTAATAATAACGTAAGAGTATTCAAAGGAGGTTCTTGGAGAGATAGAGACTATTGGTTAGATCCTGCTCAAAGAAGATATTTCCCACAAGATATGGCAACAGATTATATCGGATTTAGATGTGCAATGTCTCGTGTAGGTTCAAAATCACAAAAAGGAAAAAGACCAACACATTAATTGTCTTTTTTTTAAATAATTAAAAGCCCTCATTTTTATGGAGGGCTTTTTTTATATCTTTATTCTTTGAAATAAGTCTTCAAAAAAGCTTAATATTTTTTATAATTATATAGTTACATGAAAATAGATTCACTTCATCAACTCTTTTTAAAAAGTTCAGGAATTTGTACTGACACTCGTTCTATAAAAAAAGATTGTATGTTTTTTGCTCTAAAAGGGGAAAATTTTAATGGTAATAAATTTACATCTGAAGCTATAAAGAAAGGTGCCTTTAAAGTTATTATTGATGAAAGTCAATATCAAATTCCTACTGGCGAAACTATACTCTATGAAGATGTTCTAACTACATTACAAGAACTAGCATCTTTTCATAGAAATTATCTCAATATACCAATTATAGCTCTTACAGGAAGCAATGGAAAAACTACTACTAAGGAATTAATTAATTGTGTATTGTCAAAAAAATATAAGACTACTGCAACTATTGGAAATCTTAACAACCATATAGGTGTACCTCTAACCCTACTTTCAATGAATTCTGAAACAGAAATCGGTGTTGTTGAAATGGGTGCAAATCATTTAAAGGAAATTGAATTATTAGCAAGCATTGCTCAACCAAATTATGGATATATAACCAATTTCGGAAAAGCACATTTAGAAGGGTTCGGTGGCTTAGAAGGAGTTATACAAGGCAAAACAGAACTTTATCAATATTTAAAATATAATAATCAAACCGTTTTTATCAATGCAAATGATGTAAAGCAATTAAAATATTCGAAAGAAATTAATAGAATCACTTTTGGAGATAACCATCAAGATTTTCAAATTGACATTTTAGACGCTACAAATACAGTTAAGGTTCTATTTCAAGGACTTTCGATTCAAAGTCATTTAATTGGATTATATAATTTCAATAACATAGCAGCTGCAATTATAATTGGTAGTTATTTTAATGTTTCAAATGAAGATATAAAAGAAGCAATTGAAACTTATATTCCTAGTAATAATAGATCTCAAATTATTAAAAAAGAAAGCAACAAAGTTATATTAGACGCTTATAATGCAAACCCTACAAGTATGATGGCGGCACTTGAAAATTTCATTCAATCTGAAGGAAGTAAAAAACTATTATTTTTAGGTGATATGTTTGAATTAGGGTCTGATTCAGAAAAAGAACATCAACATATTGTTTCTTTTATTGAAAAAAATGTTGAAGGTGTTGTATACTTGATTGGTGAAAACTTTTATAAAACAAAAACAAATGCTTCAAATATTCATAAAGTTGAACATTTTGAAGCATTAAATTCATTGTTAGAAAGTCAAACATTTAAAGAGCAACATATTCTTATAAAAGCATCTCGTGGAATGGCTTTAGAAAGAATTTTAGACTTAAATTGTTTTATTTAACTATTAATTTTTCATAACTTTTTTTCCCGAAGCTACTAAAAAATAATGATAGTTTTATAAAAGATAAATTTTGAATAAAATGTAGAATTTATCTTACTGACCTACCCGATCCATGGTAATTGACTTTTTCTTAAAACTGAATTTAATCTGCTTAAAATCTCCTTTTTGAATTTTTTTAATTTCTTCATCAGAAATATCAAAACTTACTTGTGAAACAAAACGATTTGAAGTATCAGAAAATTCAGAAACAATCTCCTGTGTATCAGAAGTTAACTCGAAATCATTATCATTACCAAAAAAAGTTAATCTTGCTCCGTCAAATGTTTTGACCTTGATTCCACTAAAAATAATCGTTTCTAAAAATTGATATCCGTTTATATCAGATACCCCAATATACAACTGCCCCTCTTTAGATTCAGCTATTTTATCACCTCCAACATTTTCTATTTTCTCTTCGGTAAATGTATCTTCTTGCAATCGTTCCATTGCTTTAGCATTTCCTAGTGAAGCAAGTACTTTATCTATTTTTTTGAACATAATAAAAGTAATTTATATTTTGAATTTATTTACAAAAATAAAAAATTATCCTCCTATCATCACATTAAAAGCACCTAAAACTATTTCGCCACCATGAGCTGTCGCATCTCCCATTCTTGCAGCTGGCATTCCACCAATCATTACAGTACTTGAACCACTAACAATCGAATCTGGTGGTCCCACGCAAACAAGCTCATCTCCTACTCTTGCCGCTGGTAATTTACCAATTAAAACGGTAGGTTCTCCTGGCCCGATTATAGGCCCTCCTACATGAGGTATTGGTATTGGAACGGCAGGTGTTTCCATCGGACATTCATGAAAATCGGTTAATCTTGCTGCTGGAGGCATATCTTTTCGTTTTAAATTTAGTTAATCATTACCATTGCGCCTTTTATAGTAGTTTCTGCACCGCCTGAAATTTCAGCTGTTGCACTACCTTGGGCCTTAAATGATTCATCTGCAGTATTTTTTATATTCAATCCTTGAATATTAACATCACCTCCTGAAGATTCAATATTCACTCCTTGATCTCCTTTAAGATTTAAACTTTGTGAAGACTCAATTGAAACTTCTTTTTCGCTAAAAATAGTTATTCCTTCATCAGACATCACAATTCTATTTCCATTTTGATCTGTAATTAAAACTTGTTTGTCTTTATCGCTAAAAACAGCTTTATTATTTGATGCCGTTGTGATGCTAAATACTTTATTTTCATCATCAAACTTTAATGCAATTCCAGATTTTGATACAATCGCTTTCGTGCTATTTTTTTCATTTGGAGAATAATCTTCATATGGTTTATTTTTAGAACTACTGTACATGCTTCCAAGAATGATAGGAAACCTTGGGTCTTCATTTAAAAAGCCTACAACTACCTCATCACCCACTTCAGGCATAAAAAAAGCTCCAAAACCAGAAGTTGCATAAAAATTAGTTAAGCGCGCCCAAATCCCTTCACCATTACTATCGAATATAGGAACATCGACTAACACTCTGTATTGACTATCTGGATCTTCATACATTTTCTTGACTGTTCCATTAAACAATCCTTGTACTCCTGGCAATAAACCAGAGGCTGGCGGTGCAATTATCTCAGGTTGTTCAGAAATCCAATTTGGAGATAATCCCAACTCACAAGTTAACATCCAATTTCCATTGCTAATCTCATGATGAATTCCACTAACAAAGTGATCTCCATTAAATCGATCTCCTACACCTT
>Ga0209345_10001742_pt1 | contig 25326 bp, 25 predicted proteins | sample Cruoilmetagenom7_FD_187294 | JGI IMG/M metagenome (GOLD analysis project Ga0209345, IMG submission 187294) | Oil polluted marine microbial communities from Coal Oil Point, Santa Barbara, California, USA - Sample 7 (SPAdes) (version 2) | ecosystem: Environmental > Aquatic > Marine > Oil seeps ...
GGTATAATAACAAAAAAATAATTTATGAGGTTTAAATGCAACTACTAGATGGTAAAGCACTCTCAAAAAAAATAGAGCTTCAAGTTACACAAGAAGTAAGAACATTAAAAGACAAGTGTGGATGTACACCAGGTCTTGCAGTTGTACTTGTTGGTCAAGACCCAGCCAGTGCAGCATATGTAAATATGAAGAAAAAAGCTTGTGACAGAGCCGGTTTCTACTCAATAACTCATGATATGCCAGAGACTATCTCTCAAGAAGCGATAGAAAAGACTATCGTGATGTTAAATAATGATACAAATGTTGATGGAATTTTAATTCAACTTCCTTTACCTGCACATATAGATACAACCAAACTTTTAGAACTTGTAACACCTGAGAAAGATGTAGATGGTTTTCACCCTTTCAATGTAGGTCGATTAACTACTGGTCTGGACGGATTTGTTCCTTGTACTCCACTTGGTGTTATGGAACTTCTAAAAGAGTATGACATAGATGTTAAAGGTAAAAATTGTGTAGTTGTTGGGGCTTCTAACATCGTTGGTAAACCAATGGCTTCACTCCTTCTAAACGCAGATGCAACTGTTGAGATTTGTCATATCTTTACGGATGATTTAAAAAAGCATACCCTAAATGCAGATATCGTTTTAGTTGGTGTTGGTGTAATCAATCTCATTACAGAAGATATGGTAAAAGATGATGTAATCATCATAGATATTGGAGTTAGCAGAACCAAAGAAGGAAAACTTGTTGGTGATGTTGACTTTGAAAATGTAAGTAAAAAGAGCTCATACATCACACCAAGCCCTGGTGGAGTCGGCCCAATGACTATTGCTATGCTACTGAGTAACACACTCAAAGCGGCAAAGATAAATGCTGAAAAATTAAATGCAGAGGATGCAAAATAGTGAAAAAAGTTATACACAAGGCTTACAGGTTCTCTAATACTTGGACAGGTACTATTTTCATAGTTCTGTTTGTAATCTTTTTCATCGCTCAAGCATTTAGAATCCCGAGTGGCTCGATGAAAGACTCACTACTTATCGGTGATCACCTTTTTGCCAAAAAGTTTGCATATGGTGTTTCAATGCCTCATATTCCATTTATCGAGATGTCAATCATGCCTTGGAGTGACAAACTGCGTCTAATTGATGGAGACACTCCCGAACGTGGGGATATTGTTATTTTTAGATACCCACATAATCCTAAACAGCATTTTGTCAAACGCTGTGTTGCTCTTCCGGGGGATGAACTTTTTGTGGCAGAAAAAGATCTCTATGTGCATCACAAAGAAGGTGATGAGTGGATAAAAGAGAACTTTAAAGATTTTGAACTAATTGTTTTTGCCGGTAAAGTATGGGTTAAAAACCCATACATGAAAGAGCACCCAGGAATTCACCATGATGATAAAATTATTAACAATGGTAATTATCCAATGCCTCTTTTTTATATGAATCCTACTAAGGTTGATGAAGATCACTACTTCATGATGGGTGATAATCGTGATCACTCAAATGACAGTCGTTTCTGGGGAGCTGTTCCTTATGACAATGTAGAAGGAACACCTTGGTTTATCTATTTCTCTGTTGATGATAACTGGGAGATCAGATGGGATAGAGTTGGTAAAACACCAACTGATTTAGAAGAGTCTTCATATCTTGAGAGAGCTAGAGAAGAGAGACTAAGAACAGATAAAGATGACCATGGACTCTATTGATTTACTAAAAATCTTAGCAGCAGTTTTAGCCTTAGCAGTAGCAATTATCGGACATGAAATCATGCACGGATGGGTTGCTTACATGTATGGTGACACTACTGCTAAAAATGCTGGAAGACTCTCTATAAATCCGATATCTCACGTTGATTTAGTTGGTACTATTATAGTTCCAGCAACCATGTATTTTTTACCTATGCTTTTAGGTGGGGAGAGTGGATTTTTATTTGGTTGGGCTAAGCCTGTACCGATAAATACAGCGACAGTAATAGGCAGGGGTGGATATAACGCAGCGATGCAGGTTGACTTAGCGGGTATCGTATATAACTTTACACTTGCAGTCATTGCATCCATAGTAGTAGTAGCTATGGCACAACCAACAACTGAAGATGGTTTAGTTTATATATTTGCATATATTTTTGTGTTTCAACTGCTGGTTATCAACGTTGTTCTTGGCGTGTTTAACCTGCTCCCTATACCTCAGTTTGATGGTGCTCACTTTTTAATGCACCTAGCACTCAAGCACAAAGTAAACGCAGTTGCAGAGTTTTTTTACAAAAATGAGAGATACGGGATAATTGTAGTCCTGATTATTTTAATGACTCCACTAAAAGATTACCTAATATTTTGGCCAGTCCAAACTATTTTACAACTACTAACATCATAAAGGAAATGAAATGAAATTTTACATTGCTACAGACCACGCTGGAATTGATCTAAAAGATTATACAGTTGAGCTTTTAAAAGCCAAAGGTCACGAAGTTGTTGACATGGGTCCATTTTCTAAAGATAGAGTAGACTACCCTGATTACGCTCACAAAGTAGCAGAGGCAGTTTTGGCTGAACCTACAGCTCAAGGTATCTTAATCTGTGGTTCTGGTATCGGTATGAGTATGGCAGCAAATCGTCACGCTGGAATAAGAGCGGCTCTTTGCCATGATGCATATACTGCGACTGTAGCACGTGGACACAACGATGCGAATATTCTTTGTTTTGGTGAGCGTATAGTTGGAAAAGGTGTTGCTGAGTCTATCATCGATGCGTGGATTGCAGGTAGCTTTGATGGCGGTCGCCACTGTGGTAGAGTAGAAAAAATAGAAGGATAATTATGAAGTATTATTTATTCTCGCCAATAGGCGTAGCTTTAGTGAGAGGAATTTTTCAAGGAATTCACTTCCTTGGAAAAGGAGACAGATAATCATGTTTTGGGAATGGTCACTTTTAACGATTTTATCAATTGTCTCGGTATGGCTTTTTGTAAAGATGTACTACTTCAAAAGTATTACAAATAAAGAGCAGAGAAGTAACGACTTGATGAAGCTAACACTTCAAGAAGCGGAGATCCTGATACGTAAATATCAAATCCAACTCCAACGTGCTCTAGGTAATGTTGACATACTCAGTGAAGAGTTAACAAAGCTAAGAAATGAGTTAAAAGTTCTCAAGCAGAGAAACTCAAAACATAGACAAGAGACTGATAGACTAAACGGAAAAATCAAAGCTCTTGAGGGTCGTATAGACGCTCTTCTATAAAGGATAAACTATGATACTAAGCGCAACTGAAAGAAAGATAATTGAAAACTCTATTAGAGATATAAAAGATTTTCCACAACCGGGAATAGTATTTAAAGATATCACAACTCTATTAAATAACAAAGAAGCCTATGGTGTTTTAATGAACCACCTTTATCATAGATATAAAGAGTATAACCTTGACTATATCGCGGGTATTGACGCAAGAGGTTTTATCTTTGGTGCAGCACTTGCACAGATGCTAGGACTTGGTTTTGTACCAATCAGAAAAAAAGGAAAACTTCCATATACAACTATAAGTGAGAAGTATGCTTTAGAGTACGGTATAGATGAAATAGAAGTTCACATAGATGCATTTGGTGAGAAAGATGGCGCAAAAGTTCTAGTCATAGATGATTTAATCGCAACAGGTGGAACTGCAAATGCAGCTGCTACACTTGTAAACCAGACTGGTGCTCATTGTGTTGAGTGCTGTTTTATAATTGGTCTATCTTTTTTAGATGGTATAAAAAAACTAGAAGAGACTTCAAAAGTCTACTCAATTATAGAGGTTAATTAATGTATATCCCAACTGCTTCAAAATTTGATCCAGATGAAAACGGACACTTCGGAATTTTTGGTGGGCGTTATGTTCCTGAAACACTTATGCCAGCTCTGCTTAAACTAAAAGAAGAGTATGAGACTATCCGTTTTGATGAAGATTTTTGGAAAGAGGTTCACTACTATCTTACAGATTATGTAGGTCGCCCTTCTCCGCTTTACTATGCTGAAAATATCTCTAAAGAGCTTGGTGCAAGAATCTATCTTAAACGCGAAGATTTAAATCACACAGGTGCACATAAAGTAAACAATGTTATCGCTCAAGGGCTTATGGCTAAACGTTTAGGATACAAAAAAGTTATCGCTGAGACTGGTGCAGGACAGCATGGTGTTGCAACTGCAACTATCTGCGCCTTACTAGGTTTAGAGTGTGAAGTTTTTATGGGTGCTAAAGATGCTCAGCGACAAGAACTTAACGTTTTTCGCATGAAACTACTTGGTGCAAAAGTAAATGCCGTAGAGAGTGGCTCACGTACTCTTAAAGATGCAATGAATGAAGCTATTCGTCACTGGGTTACAAATGCAAGAGATACTTTTTACATTATTGGAACAGTTGCAGGCCCACATCCATACCCAATGATGGTTAGAGATTTTCAAGCTATCATCGGTTGGGAAGCTCGTCAACAGATTTTAGAAAAAGAGAATCGTCTGCCAGACCATGTTATCGCTTGTATCGGTGGTGGCTCAAACGCAATAGGTATGTTTCAACACTTCCTAGAAGATGACGGAGTTGAGTGTATCGGTATCGAAGCTGGTGGTCTTGGTCTTGAGACAGACAAGCATGGATGTTCACTCAAAAAAGGTCGTCCGGGTGTTTTACACGGTCAGATGAGTTACACTCTTCAAGATGAAGATGGCCAAATTCTTGAAGCTCACTCAATAAGTGCCGGTCTTGATTACCCGGGTATCGGACCTGAACACTCTTTTCATAATGACAACATGTCTGTAACCTATGACAATGCAACGGATCAAGAAGCACTCGATGCCTTTGTATGGCTCTCACGTCAAGAGGGAATCATCCCTGCGTTTGAAAGCTCTCACGCAGTTGCTCATCTTAAAAAGATGAAAAACATCAAAGACAAACTCATCATCGTAAACCTTTCAGGCCGTGGTGATAAAGACATGATTCAAGCAAAAGATATTTTGCATTTTGATTAAAAAGTAGAGGAAAAATAATATGGAAATTGATTTAGTAAATGATATAAAAAGTGATATTAAAGTTGAGTTTATAGACGCAAAGAAATTAAAGTCTAACAAAAATAAAAAAGTTTTACAGCTAGCAGGCTTCGAAGCTAAGCAAGACACTATCTGTTTTTTACATGAAAAAGCTACTTTAGTTTGTGGTGTTGAAGATAGTTCTAGCGATAACATTAGAAGTTCGGCGAGTGTTGCTATAAAAGCACTTAAATCTTCAAACTATAAATCAGCTGCATTTGATGTTAGCTCTTCAAATATTCAAGCTATTATTGAAGGCCTTGTTTTAGGTGGATATGAGTTTAATGAGTATAAATCTAAACCTACAAAAACAAAACTCAAAAATATATATCTAGTTTCTAAAGATATCAAAAAACTCCAACGTGCTTTTGAAGAAGCTATTATCATTGCAGATGCTACATGTTTTACACGTGATATTGTAAATACAACTCCAGAAGATTTAAATCCACCATCATTTGCAGACTTAGCTAAGAAATTAGCAAAAGAAAATGGTCTTAAGTGTGAGATTCTTGGTGAAAAAGAACTACGCAAAGAGAAAATGGAGTCAATGCTTGCAGTTGGTCGTGCCTCACGTCATGATAGTAAACTAATACATCTGACTTATAAACCAAAAAATGCTAAAAAAGTTGTATCACTTATAGGTAAGGGTCTCACGTACGATAGTGGTGGACTGAGTCTAAAACCCGCTGCTTCTATGGTAAGTATGAAGATGGATAAGGCTGGTGGTTGTGCTGTTCTTGGCATGATAAAAGCAGCTAGTGAGTTAAAGCTTGATGTTGAGATTCACGCCTTTGTTGGTGCAGTTGAAAATATGCTTGGTGGTGATGCTTACAAGCCTGATGATGTTTTAGTAACTCGTAGCGGAACAACTGTTGAAGTTAGAAACACTGATGCAGAAGGGCGTTTAGTTCTATGTGATGTTTTAGACTATGCACAGACAAAAGTAAACGCAGACTACATGTTTGACTTTGCAACACTTACTGGTGCATGTATGGTAGCTCTTGGTCAGTACACTACTGGTGTAATGGGACACTCAAGTAAGCTTAAACATGACTTCTCAAAAGCTGCTAGTAAATCGGGTGAGCTTGTAGGTTCTCTTCCATTTAACAAACACCTCAAAACTCTTTTAAAAAGTGGAATTGCTGATATCTCAAATGTATCTTCAAAACCTTACGGTGGAGCGATTACAGCTGGTCTATTTTTAGATAGATTTATCAAAGAAGAGAACAAAAACAAATGGTTACACTTTGATATAGCAGGTTCTGCATATACAGAGAGTCCTTGGGATTGTAATGTTTATGGTGGAACGGGTGCAGGTGTTCGTTTTATGAGTAGCTTTTTAAAGAATGTTAAATAGTAAACTCTCCAAGAGGAGAGTTTTATAAAGTTTAGTTGATTACTTTTGGCAGTTCGCTAGATAAAATTTCAAGGTTTGGAAGCATAATAATCTCTATACGACGATTGAGTGCTCTACCCTCTTTTTCTGCATTGTCAGCTCTTGGTTGAAACTCACCAAATCCAGCTGCAGAGATATTTTTAGCATCTACACCCTCTTCTATCATCAAGTGTACTACACTCATTGCACGTGCAGTTGATAGTTCCCAGTTACTTGGATATCTTGCACTTTTCATCGGTACATTATCTGTATGTCCTTCAACTTGAAAACTACGATCTGAAAACTCTTTTAAAACAGCTGCAATCTGCTTTAAGGCAACTTGTCCTTCAGGGTTAACTCTTGAGTGTCCTGTTTTAAAAAGAACATTGTCAGGTAGGTTAATCACTATACGACCTTTCTCAATACTAACAGTTAACTGACCACCATCAATCATTTTTTGCAGTTCACTTACAAAACGTGCATATATCTCATTACGTTTTTTAGTCTCTGCCTCGATTTGACGCATAGTTTCGAGTTGTGCTTCTGATGAGTTTAAAAGTTCTTGTGAAGCTGCAAGTTCTTTTTGTAGTGCTAATTTATTCTCTTCTAATTGTGAAAGCTCACTGTTTGTTTTTGAAATTTGTTCGAGGTTCTTATTAATCTCTAATTTTTGAGCTTCTATATCTGTGTTTTGTTTATCTATTTTTTCACTCTGCATATCAATCTTAGAATTTGCCGTAGTTAATGAGTCTTGAGTCTTTCCAAGTTCCGCTAATGTTGCTTCGTGTGTTCCTTTTGTAACACATCCTGTTGTGAGTAAAGCCATAAGACCTAAACTAATAAAAATTATATTTTTCATAATATCTCCTAAATTATTTTACAAGATTTATACAATGCATAAATTTTGTTCGGTGTAATTCTATAATTAAATATTAAACACTTAGACAAGCTTCTCCTTTTAAGAAATAACTCAACTCTTCATATTTTGTTATGTTTAATTTACAATTTAAAGAGTATAATCCTTAAAAGACGAGGAGCAGATATGAAACATAAATATATAACTATAGATGGAAATGAAGCTGTAGCAAGAGTAGCACACAAGATAAACGAGGTGATAGCTATTTACCCTATCACTCCATCTTCACCTATGGCTGAACTGAGTGATATCTACACTATGAGAGGCGAAAAGAATATCTTTGGTGCACTTCCTGAGATTATGGAGATGCAGAGTGAAGGTGGGGCTAGTGGTGCTGTTCATGGTTCACTTCAAACCGGGGCACTTACAACTACTTTCACCTCTTCTCAAGGTCTTTTGTTGATGATACCTAACATGTACAAAATTGCAGGAGAGCTTACACCTACTGTTTTTCATGTTGCTGCACGTTCTCTTGCTGCACAAGCTCTCTCTATATTTGGTGATCATAGTGATGTTATGGCAATTCGTCAGACTGGTTTTGTTCTACTCTCCTCCAACAGTGTTCAAGAAGCTCACGATTTTGCTTTAATAGCACAGACTGCTACTCTTGAGAGTAGACTGCCATTTTTGCACTTTTTTGATGGTTTTAGAACATCTCATGAAGTGAGTAAGATAGAACTCCTTGATGAGTCAGTCCTCAAGGCAATGATAGATGAAAAACTAGTGTTTGAGCATCGCTCTCGTGCTCTATCATCTGATAATCCCGTCATTCGTGGAACCTCTCAAAACCCTGATGTTTACTTTCAAGGACGAGAGAGTGTCAATCGTTACTACGACAAAGTGGCTGACATCTTACAAAACGCAATGGATAAATTTGCATCACTAACAGGAAGAGAGTATCATCTTTTTGATTATGTTGGTGCTACAGACGCAACAAGAGTAATTGTACTTATGGGCTCAGGTGCTGAAAGTGCTCATGAAGCAACAGAGTATCTTGCAGCTGAGGGTGAGAAAGTTGGAATCATAAAAGTGAGACTCTATAGACCTTTTTCTATCAAACATTTTATGTCAGTTTTACCTAAAACTACAAAAGCCATAGCTGTTTTAGATAGAACAAAAGAGCCAGGTTCTGTAGGAGAACCTCTTTATCTTGATGTAGTAAATAGTTTAAATGAACTCAATGAATACGATGAGCTTGGATTGAGCATGCCAAAAATCATAGGTGGACGTTATGGGCTCTCATCTAAAGAGTTCACACCTGCTATGGTAAAGGCTGTATATGATGAGCTCTTAAAAGAGAGACCAAAGAACCATTTCACTATAGGAATCCATGATGACTTGACACATACTTCTTTAGAGTGGGACAGATCATTTTCAAGTTCAGATAAAGATACTTTTAGTGGTATGTTCTTTGGACTTGGTAGCGATGGAACTGTTGGTGCAAATAAAAACTCAATTAAAATAATTGGAGAAGAGACAGATAATTTTGCACAAGGTTATTTTGTATATGACTCAAACAAGTCTGGCTCAATGACAACATCTCACCTGCGTTTTGGTCCTCGTGAGATTAAATCAACATACCTAATAGACAGAGCTAATTTTATAGCCTGTCATAAAGCTGTTTTTCTTGAAAAACTTGACATCTTAAAAAATGCACAAAAAGGCGCTACATTTCTGCTAAATACTCCATTTAGTAAAGATATAGTCTTCTCAAAACTACCCAGAACAGTTCAAAATGAGATAATAGAAAAAGAGCTAAAGTTTTTTATTATAGATGCCGCAACAGTAGCTATGAAAAGTGGTATGGGCAGAAAGATAAATACAGTGATGCAGACCTGCTTCTTTGCTATATCTGGAATATTACCTAAAGACGAAGCTATAGAGAAGATAAAAGCGAGTATCTTAAAAACCTATGGTAAAAAAGGAAAACAGATTGTTGAGATGAACAATAAAGCTGTTGATAATACCTTAGATAACCTTTTTGAAGTTATAGTTCCTGATAAAACGCAGGGTAACATAGAGATGTCTCCTCTTCTCAAAGGTGATTTTGATAGTTTTGTAGAGAATATTACTGCAAAAATCATAGCGGGTGATGGAGATAATATACCAGTGTCAGGAATACCTGATGATGGAACTTGGCAGAGTGGAACAACACAGTATCAAAAAAGAAATATTGCACTAGAAGTTCCTGTGTGGGATGCTTCTACATGTATCCAGTGTAACAAATGTGTTATCGTCTGTCCACACGCAGCTATTCGTTCAAAAGTTGTAGATGAGGATACCTTAAGTGATGCTCCATCTATATTCTCTTTTGTAAAAGCAAAAGGAAAAACTTTTGAAGAACAAGAGCGTTTTACAATTCAAGTAGCAGTAGAAGATTGTACAGGATGTAGTCTCTGTACAGAAGTCTGTCCCGCTAAAAATAAATCTCAAACAAACCTCAAAGCAATCAATATGACTCCGGTTGAAGAGGTGCATGATGATGGAGTTACCAACTGGGACTACTTTACTAAACTTCCAGCTTACGATAGAAACAGACTCAACCATGAAAAAGCTAAAGAGTCACAGTTTTTAGAGCCTCTGTTTGAATTTAGTGGAGCGTGTCCAGGGTGTGGTGAAACACCTTACATCAAACTAGCATCACAACTATTTGGCGACAGAATGGTGGTAGCAAACGCAACAGGATGCTCTTCTATATATGGTGGTAACCTTCCAACAACCCCTTGGAGAAAAAATGATGAAGGCAGAGGACCAGCTTGGTCTAACTCACTTTTTGAAGATAATGCAGAATTTGGTTTAGGGTTTCGCCTAGCCATTGATAAACATACGCATAGTGCTAGAGAGATTTTAAAAAACATTCAAGATGAAGTTGGTGAAGAGCTTTGCAAGAATCTTTTAGACTCTAAACAAGAGAATGAGCCTGAGATTTTTGAGCAAAGAGCTAGAGTTGAAGAGTTAAAATCAATCCTAAAGTCTAAAAAAGGGACTCAGGTCGATAGACTAAGTAACCTTGCTGATTATCTTGTGAAGAAATCTGTTTGGATGATTGGTGGTGACGGCTGGGCTTATGACATCGGTTATGGTGGAGTGGACCATGTAATTGCCAGTGGTAAAAATGTCAATATCTTGGTTTTAGACACACAAGTCTATTCAAATACTGGAGGCCAGCAGAGTAAAGCAACTATGACAGGAGCAGTAGCAAAATTTGCTGCTGGAGGAAAAGCACAGATTCCAAAAGACTTAGCAATGATGGCGATAGCTTATGGAGATGTTTATGTAGCAAGGGTTGCCATGGGTGCGAGTGATACACAGACTGTAAAAGCATTTGTAGAAGCCGAAGCCTATGATGGACCATCTATCATCATCGCTTACTCTCACTGTGTTGCTCATGGGTATGATTTACGCTACGGAATGGACCATCAAAAACTTGCTGTTGACTCTGGTCTATGGGCTACCTTTAGATACAATCCTGACCTTAAAAAAGAGGGCAAAAACCCTATGCAACTTGATTATAAAGGTCCAAAAACAGATGTCAAAAACTTTATGTATCAAGAAACTCGCTTTAAAATGGTTGAAAAACTCAATGCTAACAATGCAAAAGAGTATCTAGAGACTGCGAGACAAAACGTGAAAGAGGTATATAAACGATATAAAAATATAGAAGAGATGTCATTTTCTAATGAGGGAGAAATATAATGGACTTAACAACAACATACATGGGGCTTAAGCTCAAAAATCCAGTCATTGTTGGGGCTTCACCTCTCACCTCTTCTATAGAATCAATTAAAAAGCTTGAAGAGGCTGGTGCTGCCGCAGTAGTTCTGCACTCTATATTTGAAGAACAGATAAATCATGAAACGCATGAGATGGACCACTTCTTATTTAAAGGGAGTGAAGATTATGCTGAGTCTCTGGGTTATTTTCCAGAAGTGGTTCTTAGTAATTTAGAGTCTGAGCACTATCTGGATGAGATTATAAAACTAAAAGAAGAGATAGAAATTCCTATTATTGCTTCACTTAATGGTGTTTCAGAAGGTGGATGGATAAACTATGCCAAGAAGCTGGAGAGTGCTGGCGTTGATGCAATTGAATTAAATATCACTTATATACCCACTGACTTAAACATGAGTGGTGCTGATGTAGAACAGATGTATATTGACGCCGTAAAATCCGTAAAGAAAAGTGTAAATATTCCAGTGGCTGTAAAGATGAATGCTATTTTTTCCTCTCCAGCTAATATGGCAAAACAATTCAGTGATGCAGGTGCAGATGGTTTAGTACTTTTTGATAGACCAGTTCATGTAGATATAGATTTAGAAGGCTTAAATGCAACTCAAACAATAAACCCAAGTAGATCAAATGACTTAAGTGAAACACTGAGATGGTCTGCTATTTTATATAACAAACTAGATATATCTCTATGTGCTTCCACGGGAATAAATACTCATGAAGATATACTTAAAGCTATGATGAGTGGAGCAGATGCTATTGAAATGGTTACAGCTCTTATGGAAAATGGTACGGGACACATTAAAACTATATTGGAAAACCTTGTGTTATGGATGAAAGAGAAAGAGTATGTTTCACTACAACAGATGAAGGGGAGTATCTCTCTTCACCATACTTCAAATCCAGCAGCTTATGAGAGAGCAAACTATATGAGAGTACTTACAAATTACCGTTTTTAAGTAACTTAGTTTGTACAAACATATCAATTTTAGATAAAATGTCAAAAATATATTATTAAGGTTTATAATGGGATTATCAATAGGTCTTGTAGGACTTCCAAACGTAGGTAAATCAACAACTTTCAATGCACTAACAAAAGCGCAAAACGCAGAGGCAGCGAACTATCCATTTTGTACAATCGAGCCAAATAAGGCGATAGTTCCTGTTCCAGATAAACGTTTACATGAGTTAGCAAAAATTGTTAATCCTGAAAAAATTCAGTACTCAACTTTAGATTTTGTAGATATTGCAGGCCTTGTGAAGGGTGCATCTAAAGGTGAAGGTTTAGGTAATAAATTCTTATCAAATATTCGTGAAACTGAAGTAATCTTACATATTGTCAGATGCTTTGAAGATGAAAATATTGTTCACACTGAAGGAAGTATTGACCCTTTACGTGACGTTGAAATCATTGAAACTGAGCTTATTTTAGCAGATGTTGAAGTTTTATCCAACAGAATAGAGAGACTCAAAAAACAGGCTAAAGCTGATAAAGGTGCTAAAGCTGCGCTAGACATGGCACAAGAACTTTTAGAGTTTTTAGGTGATGGAAATATGGCAAGAAACTTTCCAGATGCTGAGAGTGACATTTACAAAGAACTAAACCAAGAGGTTAGATTTTTAACTGACAAAGAGATTATGTATGGTGCTAATGTTGATGAAGAAGGTTTAGATGATGAAGAACAAGATGCTGGAGATAATGAATATGTTATAGCTCTAAAAGCTCACGCCGAAGAAAATAACTGTGAACTAATAAAACTTTGTGCTAAAGTTGAAGAAGAACTTGTTGGACTAGATGATGAGGAAGCACAAGACTTTTTAAATGAACTTGGTATTGCAGAATCTGGATTAGAGCAGATTATTCACAAAGGTTTTGATAAACTCGGTCTAATGAGCTACTTTACAGCTGGTGTAAAAGAGGTTCGTGCTTGGACTATCAAGCAGAATTCAACTGCACCTCGTGCAGCAGCTGCAATTCATAACGATTTTGAAAAAGGTTTTATCCGTGCAGAGGTTATCGCTTATGATGATTACATCGAATGTGGTGGCGAAGGTAAAGCTAAAGAAGCTGGCAAAATGAGACTTGAAGGTAAAGAGTATATAGTGCAAGATGGTGACGTGATGCACTTCAGATTTAACGTATAACTCTCAAAACTCTTTAAGCACCCTGAATGCAAACAGGGTGCAATCCACATCTCTTAAGTATAATTCTAATTATATTTTGTAAAATAATTCCACTCTTTAATAGCTGAATTAGCAGCTTTTTCATGGTTATGAATGGCATTATTTTGTTCATCTACAAATGCTTGAATACACTCTTTAAACTTCACTACTGAAGCCTTATAGTTATCAAGTTCCTCTAAATCTTCTGCAAGATCATACGGTTTAGGTTTTACACAATTATGGGACGGTGTAGAAGAATCTGCATTTAACATAGTTGAAAATGCAAGGAGTGCAACCAACAATAGTAACTTTTTCATAATATCTCCTTTATATGCTATGAATATATCACATATTAAATAAATAAATAAAATATAAACTTTTTTTTATTAAACAGTATCTAGCCTTCAATATTTAATATTTAATATATAACAGCCGATATAACACTAACAAACAACTAAAAGGACTACGCCATGGAGTTAGAGTATGTTGGACCTAAGCCCATTATATCCCACACAGGTATAGAATTTGATAATAACAAAGAAGATAAATTTGCTTATTTAAATATTGTGCTTCAACTATTAAAAGCTTTAGATCATGACTACTTTGCCGACAAGACTTATATTTATCAAGCGGATACTCACAGATACTCTAACGATGAGCTTCAAAGAGAGTTAAAAAAATATTGTCCAGATATTGAAAAACTTATAAATAAAGAAAACCATGATGTTGAAGATGAAATCAAATACAATCTTCAAAGAGCCAGAGAGAGTGATACCTTAGATGAAGAGAGTAAAACAGTTTTAAAAAACAACATTAAAATTATGCATAGCTATCTAGTACAACGCTCTATAAATAAGAGTGTATACTACTGTGCGATTAATGCGCTTGCAGAACTACTCAAAAAAGATCATGTTAATCATATTGTTGTACCTATGTTTCAAAAGTATGCTCACGTACTCCACTCAGTGCAAGGTTCTTTACGGGAACAAAAATTTCCAATCGATACGAAACTTGATATCTATCAAGAAGATGGAAAACTCTTAGCTAAACTACAGGTAATGAACCAAGACTAGATTAGCTTTGCTATAGTTTGACCATAGCTTACATCATCACCTGCTTTCACATTAAGTGAAAGCATATCTTTCTCAGCTAATATTATGATTGTAGAACCCATTTCAAAACATCCAAAGTCAGCACCCTTATCCAAGAATATATCTGTAAAATCGTAAGCTTGAGGGGTTGTAGCAGTTGCGTTTGTCTGAATTTTTGGCTCAAATGCTACTTTCATTACACCAACATTCAGTGCAGAAACAAGAACCATATAAAATCTTTTTCCAGATGTAGTCTCACAAAGGATTACAACTCTCTCATTCTCTATAAAAAGATTAAGTCTCTTTTTGAGTGATGGAATATTTACAGGGTAAAATTTTCCTGGAATATGTACAGCTTTTAAAACTTTTAGATTTGTAGGAATATGATAACGGTGATAATCCTTAGGAGATAGATAAAGGTTTACAAATGTACCGTCATTAATAATACTTTTTTCATCTTGAGTAAACTCATCTCCAATAAAATCAGCACACTTATACCTCATACCTTTAATTTGTAGTGCATAATTATCTGTGATAGCTCCACATTCAGTTATCTGAGAGTCAGATGGAGAGATAAAATCCTCTGCTTCGAGTGAAAACCTTCTATCTACTTTTAATCTTCTTGTAAAAAGTGCATTTAGACTCTTATATGTACTTGAGCTATGAAACTCACCCATATCAAGCCCCATCAGACCTACATATGAGCTGTTGATAAATTTTTGAATCCACGTTGGAAACTCTTTTGAAGCAAACTTTCCAAAAACTTGTGAAATTGCTGATGTTATATGTCTTTTATTCATTATTTATAATTCCTAATATATATTTATGTGATATTTTACTATTTTTTCTTTTAAGAGCTTGTTTAGTTAAATTTCTAGATAATTATATTAAATTTAATTTATTTTTTTCTTTGCTATCTCTTCGATTAGCACTGTGGCATATGAGCCTTTTGGAAGAGTAAAATTCATCTCATACTGAGCTTCAATCGGATTAAAACGTCCTTCTATATCAGTTGGATATATCCAAGCGTAACGTCTTGCACCATCTGCATTTATCTCATCATCAAAATCTTTTTCTATCTCACCTGCAAGACCAGAAGAGACTTTTACTTTTTTACCGCATAAAAGACCTGTCACACTAATATCACGTTCATTAAATCTTCTAAAGTCTTCATCAGTAGCTTCAAAATCAAAAAGCTTTCCCTTTGGATAATGTTCCATAATATCACCACTTATAAGTTTAAATGGATGTTTTTGAGCTTTCATCTTTCTAACTTCATCGTTTGGCATGTTTAGCAGTGTTTCTATCTCTTTAGCCTCAAAACTACTTACAAGTGAGTTAATCTCTAAACGTCTACTCAACCAAAGGTTAAATAAATGACTCTGATAAGCATTGATAAGAAGTTTTTTTACTCTTGGGTTTCTCTCTCTTGCTTCACCTTTTGCAAGTTTCTCACCAAGTATGTGATTATCTCCATCATTACCAAAACGCTGGTAACCAAAGAAGTTTGGCATACCGGCATCAGATATATTTTTCAAAGCTTCATCAATCTTAGCAGCAGACGTTGGGTTTACTTTTTTTACTTTAATATAAAACCTATTACCCTTTAGGTGCCCTATTCTAATCTTATTGTTATGGTAAGTTTTTGACACTATCTTTATACCATCAAGATTGAAGTTCTCCATAGCCTCTTCATGTTGCTTATGTATAGAGATATACTGCTTTGTCATAGCGTGCTTGTCTTTGAGACCTGCATAACCGATATCTCTGTTTTTTATACCTAGGTATCTAGCAATCTGACCTATCATCTCATTCGTAGAGAGGTTCTTCTTTCTTATAAAAAGTATTAAGTGTTCACCCTCTCCTGAGAACTCATAAAGAGGTATCTCTTCAACCACAAAATCTCGAGGAGACTGTTTAAAGTGAAAATCTATACTAGAGTGTGCTAGTGAATAAAATCTATCCATAATTTTTTATATTCCTTAAAAATGATGCGCTTTGCATCTGTTTATATACTTTTTTCTTGCAGCTTTTGCAAAAATATTTAGTTTCGTTCTACTTTTCTCTGCTCTACGTTTAACAGCCTTTATATTCCGTTTATCAAAGGCAACTAACATCTCATACTCTTCACCGCTACAGCCAATTAGCTTTGGTATTTTCCGAGTGAACTTAAAACCAAGCCTATTAAGAGATGATATTTTGTTTAAATCACTAAAGAGACCATCTGAGATATCCATTCCTGCTTTAAGGTAACGTGAGGAGTGTTTTATAAAATCTGCTCTTAATTTTATATCTACAAACTTAGAACTTTTATGAATAGTTCCCAAATTCATAAGTTTTCTTAAATCCTTAGCAGAACTTCCAAGCTCTCCACTATATGCCAAATAGTCTCCAACCTTGACTCCACTTCTAAGCAGTGGTTTTTTTGTTTTAGAGATTATTGTTATAGTAATATCAAGTTTGATATTACTTATAGTGTCTCCACCAATAATTTCAATACCATACTGCTTAGATACACTCTCAAACCCACGTACCAGTTCTCTCATATCATTCTTAGACATAGTTTTTGGCATTGCAACACTTAACAATGCAAACTTAGGCGTAGCATTCATTGCAATTGCATCTGAGATGTTAACTAGCATTGCTTTTTGTGCAATTTGGTAATAGTTCATCCATTTAGTATTAAAGTGAATATTCTCAAAAAAAGCATCTTTAGAGTAGACAAAGCCATCTATATAAGCTCCGTCATCACCTATATGATTACTTCTAATTTGTGATATAAAATAGTTTTCTAGGTTCAATCAATCTTCTTTTTAAGCATTTATTAATAACTAGCGTTATAAAATGAGGCGTTATTATAACATTATTAGGGAAAAACATATGAGAAACTCCATAAAAAAGATATTTACGAATCTAAATATATACATGCTTATTGTTCTATTTATATCTTTTATAGCCTTAGCGCTTACACTTGAACATCAATTATCAGTAAATAAAGTTAAGAATTTAAATAACCAAAAAAATATTATTTTATCACTTACACAGCTTGACAAAGAAGATATAGAGCTGGCACTAGTTTTATTTCAAGGAAATAGTGCACAGCTTAATCGTGACATAGATAAACTTCGTAATTCATACAAGTACAATGTTACTGGAAAGTACCTGCTTGAGAATGGGACTGCTTATGATCAAGACTTAAAGAAGTTAAGAGACTTGGTAAATATATTTAATAAAAGTGCTCACGAGAACCTAAAGACCAGAAATCTTAAAAAAGATAAAGCTACTCAAGAGAAAATTGCTAAAGAAAATCTAAAACATGCCCTGTATGCAGTAAATGCTCATATAGAAATAATGAAAATAGAAGATATGAGATATAACGAAGCCGTATTTATGCTTTTTGAAAAATTCATTCTTATCTCTTTTGCTTTTGTACTGTTGGGAACACTCTGGTATAGAAAAAAAATAAATGATATTTATGGTGATATTGAGTTTCTATCTTCTACAGAGAAAAATTATGCTGAATATCAAATCTACAGTATCGAAGCTGATGCAATAGCACAAAGAATGAAAAGAAAAGTTGTAACGACAGATAACCCAGCTTTTATAGACCAGATTACTGGTATCAACAACCACAAAGGTATGATAAACGCTTACGGTGACAAGAAGGGTATGAAAGAGCAAAACTTCACTTCAGTAACAGTTATTGAAGTAGATAATTTTTCAAAATCAAACAGAGCTTATGATCAAGAGCTGACACACTCTATACTAAAAAAAATAGCATTTACAATATCTCTGCATGAACAACCAACTGATGTTATCGCCAGAACAGATTACAATCAATTTACTATTGTATTTTCAAGAGCTTCTAAAGAGCAATCATATAAAGATGTTGATATTATCAGACAGAGTATCTCTGAACTAAAATTTAAAACACCAAAAGGTGAAAACATCACTGTATGTGGTGGGTATGTTATAAAACCTGGTCACTCTAGTTTAGAAGAAGCAATTAAAAATGCAAAAGACATTTTAAACTATACAAAATCTGTCGCTAGAAATAAAATATATCAAACTAAAGATATAGCTGAACGTAACCTGTAAAAGTATATTTTACATACTTATACAGGCCTCTACCATTTATGTCTCAAATCGTAACAAACTCAAACTTCATCTAAACAAACCCCAAATTTAACCTCTCGTAAGTCTACACACGATATAATCAGCATTATTTTACAAGTTCTATTCTAAGGAAATTTAATGAGTATTCCCATTTATACTTACGATGCAATTATTGTTGGTGCGGGTCTTGCAGGATGTGCAGCGGCTAGAGAGTTGCAAAAAGCAGGCAAGAAAGTTGCTGTAATTACAAAATTACATCCACTAAGAAGTCATTCAGGTGCAGCACAGGGTGGTGTTAACGCAGCATTTAGTGATGAAGACAGTGTAGAGTTGCACGAATTTGACACTGTTAAAGGTTCAGATTACTTAGCTGATCAAGATGCAGTAGAGTTTATGTGTCAAAAAGCGCCTGAAACTATCAGATGGATTGAGAGAATGGGTGCTGCTTTTAGTCGTACTCCAGATGGCAAGATTGCACAACGTCCTTTTGGTGGTCAATCTTCTCCACGTGCTTGTTTTGCAAAAGATAGAACAGGGTTAACTCTTCTTCAAACTATTTATGAGCAAGCTCACCGTGCTGGCGTTAAGTTTTGGGATGAGTGGTATGCAGCAGATATCATCTATAAAGATGGAAAAGTTTCTGGTGTAGTTGCATTTAATATTCGTGATATGCAGACTGTTATTTTTAACGCTAAGTCAGTAATGTTTGCAACTGGTGGTTATGCACGAAGCTATAAAATTAATTCAAACGCACATGCGAACACTGGTGATGGTCTTTCAATAGTTGCTCGCCACGGTCTTCCTCTAGAAGATATGGAATTTGTACAGTTTCACCCATCTGGATTATCTGGAAATGGTGTATTAATATCTGAAGCTGCTCGTGGAGAAGGTGGACGCCTTTTCAACTCTGAGGGTGAAAGATTTATGGACAAATACGCTCCAAATGCAATGGAACTTGCATCTCGCGATGTTGTTTCTCGTGCTATCCTTAATGAAATCAGAGAAGGCCGTGGTGTTGGTCCAAGAAAAGATGCTGTATATATCGATGTTACACACCTTGGAAAAGAACTTATCATGGAAAAACTTCCTGAACTTCGTGAACTTGCTATAACTTTCTTAGGCTTAGATATGATTAAAGAGCCTATTTTAATCTCTGCTACAGCACACTACTCTATGGGTGGTATACCAGTAAATATCGCTGGTAATGTTCGTAAAAACAATGACGAACTTGTAGAAGGTTTCTATGCAGCTGGTGAGTGTGCTTGTGTATCTGTTCATGGTGCTAATCGTCTTGGTGCAAACTCTGTTCTTGAAGCACTGCTTTTTGGTCGTTTTGTTGGTAAAACAATGGCTTCTGAAATAGATGGTATTGAACTTCGTCCAGCAACTGCCGAAGATGCGCAAACAGCTTTAGCTGAAATAGATTTCACACTCACAAATAATGGTGATGAGACTGTACCAAATATACGTGAAGAACTTCAACAGTGTATGACAGCTAATGCCGGTGCATTTAGAACTGCTAAAACTTTAGAACTTGCTGTTAAAACTGTTAAGCAACTTCGTAAACGTTTTAAAAATATTCGTATTAAAGATAAATCAAAAGTATTTAATACTGAGATGCAAGAAGCTATCGAACTTGGACATATGCTTGACTACTCTTCATTTATTGTTGAGTCTGCTCTTCCTAGAAAAGAGAGTCGTGGTGCTCACTATAGAGAAGATTTTGAAACTCGTAATGATAAAGAGTTCTTAAAACACACTATGGCTTATATGGATGAGAAAGGTGAAATTTCACTTGATTACATGGATGTTGTTCTTGGCAAACATGAACTTAAAGCTAGAACTTACTAGGTAAAGGAAGAAAACTTATGAGTACACATACAATTACTACACAAAAAGTAAACTTCAAAGTATTTCGTTTTAATGCGGATGTTGACTATCTTCCATATTATGAAAATTATGACATGGATGTTACTTCAGAAGAAGTTGTTTTAGATATTTTAAATAGAATCAAATGGGACCATGATGGTAGTTTTTCATATAGAAGAAGCTGTCGTCACGGTATCTGTGGTACATGTGCTATTAAAGTTAATGGCCGTTCAACTCTTGCTTGTAAAGAGAGTATGAATGATATGGTTGAAATGTTTGGAAGTGATTTAACAATCGAACCATTAAGCGTTAAACGTGCTATTAAAGATATGATTATTGACAAAGGCGATTTCTGGGAGAAGCATGATGCTGTACACCCATACCTTATCTCTGATGTTGAAGAACACCCAGAACATGAGCATTTAGTTACACCAGCAGAAGCTGAAGAGTTAAATGAAGCTGACCTATGTATCCAGTGTGGTGCTTGTCACTATGCTTGTCCAGTAGTAGAGATAAATGAAGACTTCTTTGGTCCAGCTGCATTTGCTAAAGCTTACCGTTTTGAGGCAGATGTTCGTGATGATGCTCATGTTACAAGACTAAATGAACTGCATGAAGAGAAACAAGGTCTTTGGGACTGTGTGAAATGTATGGAATGTGCTGAAGTATGTCCTAAAGATGTTGATCCTATTAGTAAAATCACTAAACTCCACAATATGTTATTTCATGAGGGTGTTGCGACTTCAAATGTAGCCACTCGTCATGCTGTTGGATTTAAACACTCTATCGCTAGAAACGGTGTTCTTGATGAGGGTGGTTTAGTTCTTTACTCTGAAGGACCAGCTATCGTTAAACATATTCCAGTAGCACTTAAAATGTTTACTAAGGGTAAAATTGTTCCACCATGGGGCATTACAAAATCAGAAAATCTTGATGAAATTAAAAAACTTGTAAAATCTTCATCAACATCAAAGTTCTAGGAGTAGCTAAATGGAAAAATTAAAATACGCACTATTTACAGGATGTACAGCAAAACAGAGTACTCCTGAGCAATATATGTCAACAATGGCAGTTGCTGATAAACTTGGAATTGAACTTGTAGAGTTAACAGAAGCTTCTTGTTGTGGAGCTTCTCATTTACAAGATTATGATGATTTTTTATCTTTAGTATTAAATGCTAGAAATATCGCTTATGCTGAAAAGCATGGCTTAACTATGGTAACTATCTGTAATACATGTCAGCTTAATACTGCAATGACTAAACATCGTTTAGACAACAATGCTGACCTTAAAGCTAGAGTAAATGAAAAACTACAAGAAGTTGGTTTGGAGTATAAAGGTACTTCACTTATCACTCACTTCTTATATGCGATTATTGATGATATTGGTCTTGATAAAATTAAAGAGATGGTTGTTACACCATTAAGCCAGTTTAATATTGCACCTTTTTATGGTTGTCATAATATCCGTCCTTCTGAGCTTCAAAATGAGACTCATAAAACAGCAGAAAGTGCTTACAACCCTACTTCACTTGATGATTTAATTATCGCATGTGGTGGTGAGAATGTTGATTATGAAGAGAAAAACAAATGTTGTGGTTTTCACGCTGAACTTCAAGCACCTCATACAGCAGCAGTACTAACTGGTAATGCTATCGCTGGTGCTATGGATGGTAATGCTGATTGGATGGTAACTCCATGTCCTCTTTGTCACCTTAAACTAGATACTCAAACAGGTCATGCTTCTGAAGCAATTGGACGTGAGGTTTCACTTCCTGTTTTACACATGCAACAGATGCTAGGTTTAGCTCTTGGTTGTGATCAAAATGTTTTAGGTATGAAACATCACCTTACAAAAGTAGATTTCGTTTAATCTACTCTTTTTTATCTAACTGACTCCCATGCTTTGCATGGGAATTTCTTTCTTATCTCAAGCAACTATCACCCTAAAGAGCTTCTCTTTTTTCCACCAACAAGCCAATATGCTATAGCAAGACCAACTATTACAACTGCTACAATTAAAAGTTCTTCACCTTTTTCAGACGAAAGAGAGTATATTAATACTTTTCTAATGAGTGCTGCCATTGCTAGCATAAGAAATGCGCCTATTGCAAACCCTCTACCCTGAAGATGATTAATCTCTTCATGGATTAACTCGATAGCTGCCCATAGAACGAGCAAGCTACCTAAAACTGTCAGAATACCTTTTTCAATTCCTATATCTGTGAAGAAGAGTAAATAAATATCATATAGAAATAACCCTATTGCAAAAAATGCCACAAGTGCTAAGGCTCCTGCTAAAAAATAGTTTATATAAGAATTAAACTTTTTAAGACCCGTTAACATATTCTTTTCTACTTTTGACAGGGATAGGAACTTACTTAACTCACCTTCTCTATATGAACTTGTTAATACATCTAAATTAATATCAATAATTTTTTCAATAGCATTTATCTCTTTAAGATGCTGCTCTTTATTATCAAAATTTTCTTCAATACTCTTGATTACAAAAGTTCGAACAAAAGTAAATGCTGAGTTTACATAGTGTGTAGGAAGTCCAATCTTTACATGTATCTCCCCAATTTTATAGAGAGACATAAAATATGTCATATTGTATTGACCACTAAATAGTTCAATAAACCACTCTCTTATTTTTTCTCGGTGATTAGCGATAATTTGTTTATTTTTTAAAAACTGTGCAGTAGATCCAAATCCCCATATATAATCATAAAATTCTTCTACAAACTGTTCACTTAACTCTTTCATCCTCGGCTGTAAGTTTTTTAATATTAAGGCCTCTTCATCGGTGAATTTGTAGTGAGTCTTTAAGCTAGTATATTGTTGCATATCAAATCCTATCGTATGTTTTTGAAACTCTACACAGTATAAATAAACCTAGGCATTGTCTCCAATGTGCATTGCAGTTTCTGCATCCCATCTAGCAACATGCAGAACCATCCAATGTTTAAACTCATCCTCTAAAAATGTACGTACAGCTGCAGGATTTTTATTCTTTTCCCAATCTTCTGCTACGTCTTTTAACTTTCCTCTCAAAGTATCATGTTCGGCCTTATGTATTGGTGCAGCATAAAACTTACTCTGCTCCATCATCTCCTCTTCAGTAGAGAAATGATCCTCCACATCAAATGCGACCACTGGAAAAAACTCAGTAATTTTATCTATATCTTTTGCAACAACAGCATCATAAAAAGTATTTATTATCTCTAATTCTTCTGCATGTAGCATATTCATTACATCGTTAGATACTTGTTGTACATCTTTTGGGTCTAATAACATTCTCATCCTTTTTTTAATTAACTCTGAAATTTTAATATTATAACTAAATAATTTTTCTCCTCTCATGACACATATCAATCAATATTTTAGATATAATTTTCCACTAAATTTTAACAATAGGTTTCACATGTCAGACTCTATAGAAATAATATCATGGAACGTTAACGGAATACGTGCAGTGGCTAATAAAGAGGCACTTAAATGGATCGATGAAAGAGATACCGACATATTATGTCTTCAAGAGATTAAAGCCCTTGAAGAGCAAATTCCAGCTGAGTTATTTGAAAAAAAGTATGAAGAACGCCATGTGAATTCTGCGGAGAAAAAAGGTTATAGTGGAACGGCAACTTTTTCTATGCTAGAGAGTGAATATAACTCTACTGCGAATCATATAGATACTATGAATGAAGGTCGTATAGTTGAAACTCATTACGGTGATATAATACTTTTTAACATCTACTTTCCAAATGGTCAAAAAGATGAAGAGAGACTAGTATATAAGATGAAGTTTTATGATGATTTGCTGGAGTATTGTGAAAAGCTTCGTGAAGATGGAAAATCTATCATCATTTGTGGAGATGTCAACACAGCCCACAAAGAGATAGACCTAAAAAACCCAAAAGCAAACTCAAAAACAAGTGGTTTCTTGCCGATAGAGCGTGAATGGATAGACAAACTATTAGAACACGGTTATGTAGATACATTTAGATATGTAAACGGTGATGAATTAGATAGGTATAGCTGGTGGTCATACCGCTCCTCAGCACGACTAAAAAATGTAGGCTGGAGAATAGATTACTTCTTTATCAGTGAAGACCTGTGTGAAAATCTTGAAGATGCGTTTATTCTAGACTATATAGTAGGTTCGGACCACTGTCCGGTAGGCATTAGACTCTCTATTTAAATATTTGGAACGTCACTTGCTAAATAACTTCTAATTACAAAAAGGAGTTTTCATGCAAAACCTTGTCGTAGAGAATTTAAGTGCTCAACCACAGAGACTGATAGATTTACAATGGCTAGAAGATGAGCTTCATGACGTCAACCAGGATGAAGTTAATTTAGACTGGAATAGACAAAAAAAGTGTGTAGAACATCAATTTTCTGATGATTGGGAAGTTGAGTACTGCGTTTTAGAGCATTGGGCAAGTCATGTTGGTGCAAATTTCAACATGACAGATGATGCAAATAAAGAGGGGTATTACTCCGCATTTATCTATTAGTAACTCTCTTTCAAGAGAGTTATCTACTTAGCTTTAGGTCTAAATGCCTTTATAACATCTTCATTAGTCTCAATGAATGGACCTTCAATCAGGTCAATACAGTAAGGTACCGCTGGAAATACAGCATCTAAACACTCACGTATTGACTTCGGTTTTCCCGGTAAGTTAATAATCAGACTTTTACCTCTAATTCCTGCTGTTTGACGTGAGAGAATTGCGGTTGGAACATACTGCAGGCTCACTTGGCGCATCAGCTCACCAAAACCAGGCATCATCTTCTGACATACATTCTCTGTAGCTTCAGGAGTCACATCACGAAGTGCCGGACCTGTTCCACCAGTTGTTACAACCAAACAACACCCTGCCTCGTCACAAAGCTCTTTCATTGTAGCTTCAAGAACATCTTGTTCATCAGGTATACATCTGTAAACTATCTCAAATTCACTTGTTAAATAATCTTTCATAGTATCTTGAATAGCAACTCCA
>Ga0209345_10001743_pt1 | contig 25309 bp, 20 predicted proteins | sample Cruoilmetagenom7_FD_187294 | JGI IMG/M metagenome (GOLD analysis project Ga0209345, IMG submission 187294) | Oil polluted marine microbial communities from Coal Oil Point, Santa Barbara, California, USA - Sample 7 (SPAdes) (version 2) | ecosystem: Environmental > Aquatic > Marine > Oil seeps ...
CGATCTCAGCTACATCAGATTCGGAATACCCGGTGCGATCATTATAGGCTTTGACGGAAATACCTATCTTGCCAATCATCGCCGCGACTTCTGTGCGGGATTCCCATAACGGCTTGCCGGTTTCCAGCCCGATCTGACAGGCAAGTTCTTCCTTGTTGGTTTCGAGTAACTCACCAAAGGCCTCAATAACCGCCTGGCGCTCGGCAAAGCTTTTCCGGCGCCATTTCAGAAAGCTGGTCCGGGCACCACGTACCGCTGCATCAACATCCGCAAAGCTGGCACCGCTGCCCTCCCATACGGTATCGCCGGTAACGGGCTGAACCGACTCAAATGCTGCGCCGTGCCCCTGAAGCCAAAGCCCCCCGATAAACAGTTCGCCTGTCAGGTTTGCCATATCACTACACCTCCCGTTACTCGAATTGCAAAGATTTCAGCCTGCCGCCCTTGCCGATGTTTTGACTCTGTCTTTCAGGGGGGCCAGCCGGACCAGATCACCCGATTCAATCTGCAAGGCTTCCGCCACAGCCGGAGGCAGGCTGACTGTATCTGTGCGGACGCAGCTGGCGGGCACTGTCGTTACACGGAAATTACGGAACGAGCGATTGGACACCATCACCCGTTCAGCCGCGGGCACGTCCAGATCGACCGCCTTGCTGGTGATCATGGCATACCGGTTTCTGCTGTCGCGTACTGTGCGGATAGTGCGCACAAATGCTTCCACCACCGGGCCGCCATCAAAGATGTCCACCAGACCATTAAAGTTAAACCCTTCAGCCTGCAACATCCTCAGTGCAGGCGCCGTATTACCATGAACCTGGCCGATAACTTCACGCGCCGAATCTGGCAGCATGGGCAAATAAATAGGGAACTTAGGCATCAGTTCCGCAATGAAGGCTTTATTACCAAGCCCGGAAAGCATGTCCGCTTCCGTAAATTTCATATCAAAAAACTTGCGACCCAAAGCATCCCACAAGGGGCTCAGGCCCTGCTCGTCAGATACCCCGCGCATTTCCGCAAACACCTTTTCCGAAAAATGCTTGCGAAACTCATCCATGTACATGAAGCGGCAGCGTGAGAGCAGCAGCCCGTTCCCCCCGCCCTGATAGTCATCGGAGAGGAGCAGAGAGCATATCTCGCTGGTATCAGTCATGTCGTTTGTGAGATGCAGCGTTGGCGTACGCACGTGAACGCCAAGCTCTTTGGAAGCATTTACCGTCACGCTGAGCCTGTAATTATAGAACACCTCATCCAGGCCAACTCGCGCCTGAATACCACTGATGCCTACGACTTTCCCTGCCTCCGTATCTTCCAGGGCAAACAGGTACAGACCCGCTTCCGGAGCACAGCGCTGGTTAAAGGTTTCCCGGGCGCGACTGATCTTGCGTTGCAACAGGTCCTGATCGGCTGGCAGTGTCGTCAGCCCCTTGCCAGCCTTCTGAGCCATGCCATAAAGATCTTCAAGGTCAGTTTCCTGGAGCGGGCGGATTACCAGCATGGCGCTATCCTCACTTCATCACCAGCCGTTTTACCCAGCACCTTCCAGACCCCCACTGGCACTTTGAGTGCACCTTCAAGCGTATTCGCCACTCTGGCCAGGGTGCACCGGAACCCGGAACCCTCCCCCGCAGAGATCAGCCAGGTATCACCACAATCTTCATACGTACCGTGAAGCGTTTTTGGCTGACTGGTAACCAGTGTGCGCAAAGCATCCGTGCGCGCCTCAAGAACGGGGCCACCGTCGAAAATATCCAGATAGCATCCGGCACGAAACCCTTCACGCTGCAAGAGTTCAAGATTCGGCACAGTCAGCTCATGGGGTTGACCAATTGCTGCCTGAGCAGCTTCTGAAAGCAGGGTTACATACACAGGGTTAGGGGGCATAAGCTCAGCGATAAAGGTTTTGCTGAGCAGGCCTGAATACTGATCGGCGGTTTCGAAATCCATATTGAAAAAATGGCGCCCCAGGCTGTCCCAGAATGGAACGCTGCCATCCTCCAGCTGAACCCCCTGGATCTCGACCGCAATATTCGAGGTGAACCAGTCGCGGTGCCCGGCAATGAAGAGAATCCGGGCTCTCGACAGCAACTCAAACGCTTCAGTGTTACGCAGTTCGGGCGTAATGGAGAATGAGCAAAGCAAAGTCTGATCAGTCAGAGCATGACTGGGGTAGAGGACATCAACCCGACTGGAAACACCAAGTTCGTGGGAGGCATGAATCAGTGCGTCACGGCGGTAGTTATAAAACGGCTGACTATTACCTGCCCGGGCATCTATGCCGGCAGTGCCATGTATCCTGCCCGTAGACGTGCTCTGCAGTACAAACAAAAACCGCTTTGGCCGGCCAGCCTCCGTAGTGACATTGCCGGCGAGCGAAGCCATTGAATAATCTATTTTTTCCGCAAGAACATCACGCTGCCTGGGTAACGTGGAGGAAAGGCGGGCTGTTTCGGAACCAGCCGCGCCCGCAACATCAAGTATCTGGTCCACGTCATCCGGCAACGCCGGGCGTACCAGCCACATAAAATCTCCTAGGCTGTGAGTTTCTTCACCGCCGCTTCAAAGCGTTCAAGCGCTTCATCAATATCTGTATCCGGAATAATCAAAGAAGGCGCCAGCCTGATCACATTGGCTCCGGCAATTAACACCATCACCCCTTCATCCAGACCTGCATTCAGGAAATCCTTGGCCTTGCCCTGCCACTTGTCAGTCAGCACACAGCCCAGCAGAAGCCCTGCCCCGCGAACCTCACTGAAAATCCCGTAACGCTCCCCGATATCCATCATACCTTTACGCAGATGCTCAGAACGGGCTTTCACGCCTTTGAGTATTTCTGGCTGACTTACCGTATCCATGACCTTCTGAGCCACTGCACAGGCAAGCGCATTACCTCCGTATGTGCTGCCGTGCGTACCCACTTCAAGGCTGGCTGCAACTTTCGCTGTGGTCAGCATCGCCGAAACGGGGAAGCCACCACCCAGCCCCTTGGCACTGGTGAGAATATCAGGCACCACACCGTACATTTCGTAGGCATAAAGATAACCTGTACGGCCTACGCCAGACTGGACCTCATCAAAAATCAGCAGCGCACCGTTATCGTCGCAAAGCTTGCGCAGCCCCTTCAGGAATTCCGGGTCTGCAGGGACTACCCCGCTTTCGCCCTGAATTGGCTCTACAACCACAGCGCAGGTCTTCTCTTTCGAAATCAGCTTCCTGACTGATTCGAGATCGTTGAAGTCTGCATGGTGAATACCGCCCGGCGCGGGTTCGAAGCCTTCAAGGTATTTGGGTTGCCCACCAACAGCCACGGTGAACAGAGTGCGTCCATGAAATGCGTTTTTGAAGGAGATAATCTCGTGTTTTTCCGGCCCTGTGTGTTCCCAGCTGTAACGGCGCGCAAGCTTGAAGGCCGCTTCATTAGCTTCACCGCCGGAGTTGGCGAAAAATATGCGTTCGGCAAACGTCAGGTCGCACAGGGTTTTCGCCAGCCGCAAAGCCGGTTCATTGGTCATCACGTTGGACAGGTGCCAGACTTTCTGCGACTGCTCCTGCAGCGCCCCAACCAGCCCGGGATGCGCATGCCCGAGACAGTTCACGGCAATGCCTCCCTGAAGGTCTATGAACTCGCGGCCGTCCTGATCCCATACCCGGGAACCCTCGCCTCGCACAGGAATAATCGATCCGGGGGCGTAGTTGGGCACCATGACTTCATCAAAAAGTTTGCGGCTGACAGGTTCTTTGTTCATGGATCTCTCTCAGGAAAGCAGTTAAACCTACAAAATAGTAGAGTTGCCGACGGGGGCAAGTACGTAGGTGTGCGGATCGATCAACTATAATACGCCACTCACGGCCCGAGCACATCCGCCTCGCCAGAAGCGGGTGCCGATTTCAGTAATCCGGCCGTGGAACGAACTGCCTTTGGTAGCCTCAATATCGGAAAATGCGAATATAAATTACACCAAAGTACAGTTTTTCAAGTGCCATGAACCACGGTTAATACCCGAAAAAGCCCGCAGATACCTGTATAGAAACAGAAAGCTTTCATAGACCTTTGTCTAAGCGTGATGCAAATTTATTTGAATTGTCATGCAATGGTAACTATCTTGTCCGTGGGTCCTACAAAAAAAATGTCTAATGTGTGGAGACAACAACAATGCAAAGCAACAAATTGAGAATGGCCATTCGTGCGACCGCGGCCGTGGCAGTATTTGGTATGGCTGGTCACGCAAGCGCTGTAAGCTTTGACGCAGGCGGCTGGAACACCAGCATTTACGGTTACGCAAGCCTTAAAGCAAGCTATGATATTGATGAGAATGCCGCATCATCAACCCGGTCATTCAACTACAACGCCATTAACGTGGGCGCTGCTGAAAACAACGAGCCAACTGGCTATTTCGGCGCTGACGCGTTTCAAAGCCGTATCGGCGTGAAAACCACCAGCACTGAAGGCGTTACTTTCAACGTTGAAGGCGATTTCCGCGGCGGTGGCGGCGGTTCTCTGCGTCTGCGCCATGCCTACGGTTCATACAACGGCGTTCTGGCCGGTCAGACCTGGTCTAACTTCACCAGCTTTGTCGGCAGCACCTCTACCCTGGACTTCGACTCACTGCCTGGCCTGGCTGGTTATCAGTCTCGTACCGCGCAGCTGCGTTATACGACCGGACCTTTCTCTTTCTCTGCAGAGCAACCGCAGAACTCACTTGCTGGCGGCGCGAAAAAAGATGGCATGCCAGCTCTGACTGCGCGTATCGAAGATAGCTCTGGCGGAATGTCTTACTCTGCAGCCGTCCTGGCCCAGCAAGTAGGCTATGACACTGGAACAACCGATGACAGCACTATGGGTTTCGCAACCTTCGTAGCTGGTAGAATCGCGGTTTCAGACATGATCACCCTGCAAGGCACCCTGAGCTACACAGATGGCGCAAGCAGCTACCTGTACCGCTCTGGCACCGCCAGTGCATACGTTGACGGCAGTGGCGACGTAGAAGCCATCTCCGGCTACGGCGGCAGCATTGGTGCTGGCTTCAACATCGGCAACGGCCGCAGCATCAACATCGGCTACGGCATGGTTGAAGTAGATCTGGATGACGCTGTTGCAGACTCAGGCGGCGCGATTACTGCTGGCGACACTGAATCAGTATCAGCTGTTATGGCAAACTACAAATGGACTCCGGTCAAAAACGTCATGATGGGCGTTGAATACCAGTATGGTATGCGCGAAGTTCAGAATGGCGACGACGGCGACGCAAGCCGCCTGCTGTTCGCAGCTCAGTACAACTTCTAAAACGTACTGTTCAGCTAGTACAGATACGCCCCGGTCTTCCGGGGCGTATCTGTTTCTGGCCTTACCTTTTCAAAACCTCATCACACCACTGCTGCACTGCTGCTTCAGAAAACGGAAGATCAACCGCTTCCCCACCAGAAAACTCCTGCCACTGCTTCAGAAATTTGCGCCTTACCACTGTCAGCACAGGTATGCCCACATCAAGAAGCTGAAGAAACTCAGCACGACATCCTTTGCCATCTATTTCCTGCTGTCCAAACCGGTTCACGATAGCCAATCCGGGCGGATCACTCAGCAAGGCACGCAGCACTCCGGTCGCCTCCGCAAGACCATAAGGATCAAGACAGCAGGATTGTGATTCTGCCCCCAGATTCTGCGCAATGGAATACTCACATCCGGTTTCCAGATCCTGCAATGCCATAGGCTCACGCCGCAAGCCCTGTTCATTTATTGCCATAGCCAATCCGGCCACCCTGCAACCACTACGGTTAAGGCTGGCAGCAAGCGTATGCAACAAGGCATCGACGGGCTGATCATCGTTATCGTAGATAATCGCTGCGAGGCTCAGTTCCTTGCTCATATGGACTCCCGGCAGGAAACCCCTGCCCGCTCTCTGCTGACACAATAGAAAAAGGGGTGCAGATTGCTCTGCACCCCTGATCTTTTTCAGATTACGAGTTTAACGGGTTTCAGCCACCGCTTGTTGAGCCGGATCAGAAACCAGTATCAACCCCTTACAGCAACAAGGTGCGAATATCCCCAAGAAGCTGTGCAAGCAACGATGTGAATCGCGCTGCGTCAGCCCCGTTCACCGCCCTGTGATCGTAGGACAGCGACAGCGGCAGCATCAGCCTTGGCTGAAATTCACTGCCGTCCCAGACCGGCTTCATCGCCGCCCTGGAGACACCAAGAATTGCCACTTCCGGCGCATTCACGATAGGCGTAAACGCTGTGCCACCGATACCACCCAGGCTTGTGATAGTGAAACAGGCGCCCTGCATTTCTGTGGGCTTCAATTTCTTGTCCCGGGCCTTCTGGGCAAGTTCTGCACTTTCTGCCGCCAGTTCCCAGAGCCCCTTCTTGTCCACATCGCGAATCACCGGGACCATCAAACCATTTGGTGTATCAACAGCAATACCAATATGGATGTACTGCTTCCGGATAACCTCTTTGCGCTCCATATCCAGAGACACATTGAACTGGGGCAGCTCTGCAAGTGCCGTTGCGCAGGCCTTCAGCAGGAATGGCAGAGGCGTCATCTTCACGCCTTTCTTCTCACCGGCAGCTTTCTGCGATTTGCGGAACGCCTCCATATCGGTGATGTCCGCGTCTTCAAACTGGGTTACGTGGGGCACATTCAACCAGCTACGCTGCATATTAGCAGCCGTAACAGCCATCATCCGCGACATGGTTTCTTTCTGAATGTCGCCAAACTGGCTGAAGTCCGGCAGCTTAACACCCGGAATACCGGAGCCTGTAGCCACAGAACCACCCTGTTGAGCCCGTTGCAGCTGGCTCTTCACATAGGCCTGAACATCGTCTTTCAGGATCCGGCCTTTGGGGCCTGACCCCTTGATGCGAGTCATGTCTGCACCCAACTCCCGGGCCAGCTTGCGCACCGCAGGGCCAGCATGAACCTTGGTGCCCGGTGCCGGCGGCTCATAAACCGAGCCCTGAGACTGTGGCGCAGACTCTCTACCCTGTACCTTCTCGTCAGCTTTGGCTTCAGATTTTTCATCCTGAGCGGGAGCAGCCTCAGACACGCCATCCGGTTCTTCGTCTTCGCTTTCGCCGCCTTCAACCATAAGCTCAAGCAGCTTGTCGCCTTCAGACAGCTTATCGCCTTCAGCCACCAGAATCTTGACCACTTTGCCGCCGTATGGTGACGGAATCTCCATGGACGCCTTATCGGATTCAACAGTCACCAAGGCATCATCTGCCTCAATGACATCGCCTTCAGACACGTTGATTTCGATAACCGGAACCTTTTCCATACCATCCAGCGGAGGAACAAGCACGGCTTCCTTCCGGGAACCGCCAGATTTTTTCTTCGGTGCAGGCTTGCTTTCCTGCCTGGACTCCGGCGCCTCTTCGGCTTTCTGTTCGGGCTGGCTTCCTGAGCTGTCAGCAGCGCCAGCTGAATCGCCACTGGACTCCATGGTGCCCACAACGTCGCCTTCCTTGACCTTGTCACCTACCTTTACGGTGAGCTTGATGATCTTGCCGGCGCCGGGGGAGGGCAACTCTACAGAGGCCTTGTCTGTTTCAACCGTCAGAATCGGATCTTCTGCCTCAACCGAATCCCCGGCACTTACCAGAAGTTCAATAACCTCAACTTCGTCTGCCCCGCCAAGATCCGGGACCCTGATTTCCTGTTCACTCATAGCGGTCTCCTTAGCGGTGCGCGGGGTTCGGTTTGTTGCGATCGATTCCGTACTTGCGCATGGCCTCAAGAACCTGCTCGTGCTTGACCTCACCGTCTTTAGCCAGAGCGGACAAAGCCGCTACGGCAACGTGGTAACGATCAACCTCAAAGAAATCACGCAGTTTTTCACGGGTATCGCTGCGGCCAAAGCCATCCGTACCCAGCGTCAGGAAAGTTTTAGGGATAAACGCCCGCAACTGTTCCGAGTGCAACTTAACGTAGTCGGTAGACGACACCACCGGGCCAACCTGATTTTCCAGGCACTGGGTGACGTAGGCCTTGCGGCCCTTGTCATCCGGATGCATCAGGTTCCAGCGCTCTACGTGCTGACCATCACGGGCCAGTTCGTTGAAGCTGGTAACACTCCACACATCAGAGCTGATACCCCAGTCGTCTTTCAACAGTTCAGCCGCGGCAGTCACTTCGTTCATGATCGCGCCGGAGCCCAGCAGCTGAACACGCAACTTGGTTTTGCCCTTGGCCTCAACCGAGCTGAACTTGTACATGCCTTTGATAATGCCTTCTTCACACCCTTCAGGCATCGGCGGCTGCACGTAGTTTTCATTTTCCATCGTCAGGTAGTAGTAGACGTTTGTGTTGTCTTCGTACATTTCCTTCATGCCGTGGTGGATAACCACTGCCATTTCATAGGCATAAGCAGGATCGTAAGCTTTGCAGTTAGGAATTGTATTGGCCAGAATATGGCTGTGGCCATCCTGGTGCTGCAAGCCCTCACCGTTCAGCGTGGTGCGCCCGGCGGTACCACCAATCAGGAAGCCTCGGGCCTGTATATCCCCAGCCGCCCATGCCAGATCGCCAACCCGCTGAAAACCGAACATCGAGTAAAACGCGTAAAAGGGTATCAGCGGGAAATTATTAGTGCTGTAAGATGTTGCAGCTGCAATCCAGGCCGCCATTGAGCCGCCTTCGTTGATGCCTTCCTGCAGAATCTGACCCTTTTTATCTTCACGGTAATACATGATCTGGTCACGATCCTGCGGCACATACTTCTGCCCTTCTGAGGTATAGATACCCAGCTGGCGGAACATTCCTTCCATGCCAAAAGTACGGGCTTCATCAGGAACAATCGGCACAACCCGCTTACCCACGCGCTTGTCTTTTACCAGCGCACTCAGAATACGCACAAACGACATAGTGGTAGAAATTTCACGGCCGTTGGAGCCTTCCAGCACCTGCTTGAAAATATCCAGATCAGGAATTTTCAGCGGCTGACTGTCTTTGCGACGCTTGGGATAGAACCCACCCAGATCCTGCCGGCGCTTCTTCATATACACCAGCTCAGGGCTATCCGGCGCCGGACGGTAGTATGGCACTTCGTCGAGCTCTTCATCTTTCAGCGGAATCGCAAAACGATCACGGAAAGATTTCAGAGTTTCAGTGTCCAGCTTCTTCAGCGAGTGAGCCGTGTTGGTGGCTTCTCCTGCCGCACCAAAGCCATAGCCTTTGATGGTGTGGGCCAGAATAACAGTGGGCCGACCATTCGCTTCGGTAGCTGCCTTCTTATAGGCTGCGTAAACTTTGTATGGGTCGTGGCCACCACGGTTAAGCTTGTTGATATCATCATCAGTCCAGTTCTCGACCATCTTGGCGAGCTTGGGGTATTTACCAAAGAACTGCTTTCGCGTTGCTGCAGGGCCAGCGTTAGTAAAGCTTTGCAGCTCACCGTCGACCACTTCATCCATGGCACGCTGCATGGTGCCGTCTTCATCTTTCTCGAACAGCGGGTCCCACATACGACCCCAAACCACCTTGATTACGTTCCAGCCAGCACCGCGGAAGGAACCTTCGAGCTCCTGAATGATTTTGCCATTTCCGCGTACCGGGCCGTCCAGGCGCTGCAGGTTGCAGTTCACCACAAACACCAGGTTGTCGAGATTTTCACGCCCGGCTTTGGAGATGCAGCCCAGGGTTTCAGGCTCGTCACACTCGCCATCACCAAGGAAACACCAGACCTTCCTGTCCCCCATCTCGACCAGCTCACGGCTGTCGAGATACTTCATGATGTGCGCCTGATAAATACCCTGAATCGGCCCCAGCCCCATAGATACTGTCGGGAACTGCCAATAGTCCGGCATCAGCCAGGGGTGAGGATAGGATGACAAACCACCGCCATCGACTTCCTCACGGTATTTGTCCAGCTGCGATTCTTCGAACCGACCCTCAAGATAGGAGCGCGCATAAATACCCGGCGCAGCGTGACCCTGGAAATACACAAGGTCTGACTCACGGTTCTCGTCACCGCCATGAAAAAAGTAATTAAAGCCAACATCGTACAACGTGGCTGCTGACGAGAAAGTGGAGATATGCCCCCCCAGATCACCCGGGCGCTTGTTGGCCCGCACAACCATCGCCATCGCGTTCCAGCGAATCAACGAGCGAATCCGTCGCTCCATAAACAGATCGCCCGGCATCCGGGCTTCCTCGGTTACAGGAATGGTATTGCGGAACGGGGTCGTAATTGAGTACGGCAACTCAGTGCCATCCCGGCTGGCACGCTCAGAGAGCCGCTCAAGAATATACTTTACCCGGTCTATACCTTCGTTCTCTATCAGCGACTCAAGCGCATCAAGCCATTCACCGGTTTCAATGGGATCATCATCCTGGTACATCAAACCTCCCCCCTTTGTACTTCAAAAAAATGCGGCAGGTGCCAAGGCCGGCCCCGCGCTCGCGGTATCAATGAGCTGCGAAATACAGACTCGTCAGTTATGAACAACCCGCCAGAATATTAACCGGCCAGCGGCGTAGCGTGCGTTCACCAAGCATAGAACAGCTTTATTACTTTTACCGCCCGACCTGGAAGATTGGCCAGCCACATACCCGAAGCTGGCTGAACCACCATGTCTGAGCCGCGAACCCCGTAGTATTTTTACTACAATTAAATAAATATTTCGGCTCAAACTCGAATCTTCGCACCAAACGACAACTATAGTTTCGATTAGTTACGTAATAGTGCCCTTTTTTCGATCACCCGACAACCAGACTCAGACCAACGTCTTAGTGGGTATACAGACACCATTTTAGTTACCGCGCTAAATGAAATGAGTGCATCCAACCAGCACCCAACATCATTTATTTTCTAATTCTTTCAAGCTGTTAAGCAACAACCTGCTCAGCCAGAAGCCCCAGAGCCAGAGACCTTTTAATTAGACCTGAAACTAAACAACAATTTATGTATACTCGCCTGCCCAATTTTTGACCATCGGAGTGGCGATAATTTTGCCCTCCCGTTAATCCAGACATGCAACCACAGAGGGTGAACCATGAACTCCATCGTCACTTTTCCAGACCGGATTCCCACTACAGAGTTCGAGGAGCGACGCTTCAAGGTTTACACAGACCGGCAGCTAGACAAGATCGAGGTTATACAGAACCTCCCCGAAGACACCCTGTTCGAAATGAAGGTGGTTGCGAGCGTGCTGCCCTTCCGGGTAAATGAGTATGTGATCAATGAACTGATTAACTGGGACAACGTACCCAACGACCCAATCTATCAACTGGTTTTTCCGCAAAAAGGAATGCTCAAAGACGAGCATTTTGAGCGCATGGCCAGAATGCACAGAGATGGTGCAGAGAAAAAAGAGATTCAGGCCGTCGCAAAAGAAATCCGCGATGAACTGAACCCTCATCCCGCCGGCCAGATGGAAATGAACATGCCGGAACTGGAAGGTGAGGTTCTCGACGGCGTGCAGCATAAGTACCGCGAGACAGTACTGTTCTTCCCGGCCCAGGGGCAGACCTGCCACTCTTATTGCACCTTCTGTTTCCGCTGGGCGCAGTTCGTAGGCGACAAAGACCTGAAAATGTCGAGCACCGAGGCAGACAAACTGCACGGCTACCTGCAGGAGCACACTGAAGTAACCGATTTGCTGGTTACTGGCGGCGACCCCATGGTGATGAAAACCAAGAGCCTGGCCCAGTATCTTGAGCCTCTGTTGCAGCCTGAATTCGACCATATCCAGACTATCCGCATCGGCACCAAGGCCCTGACCTTCTGGCCATACCGTTTTGTGACCGACAAAGATTCAGACGAACTGATTGAGCTGTTCGCCAGACTGGTAGATGCCGGCAAACATGTCGCGATCATGGCGCATTACAACCACTGGCAGGAAATCACCACCGACATAGCCGAGGAGGCCATTCGCCGCATCCGCGCCACCGGTGCCGAAATCCGCGCACAAGGCCCACTGATAAAACATGTGAACGATGATGCGGACGCATGGGCCAAACTGTGGAAGAAAGAAGTGCAGCTGGGAATCATCCCATACTATATGTTTGTAGAGCGTGACACCGGTGCCAAGAACTACTTTGAAGTACCCCTTGCGGAAGCCTTCCATATCTACCGCGAAGCCATGAAAAAAGTCAGCGGCCTGGCACGTACCGCACGAGGCCCCAGCATGAGCGCCGGCCCGGGCAAAGTGGAAATCCAGGGGATTGCGGAAGTGAATGGCGAGAAGGTTTTTGTACTGCGCTTTCTGCAAGGCCGGAACCCGGACTGGGTTCAGCGCCCATTCTTCGCCAAATACAGCGAAACAGCGACCTGGCTGCACGAGCTGGAGCCAGCTTTCGGAGAGGAGAAGTTCTTCTTTGAGGATGAGTTTGAACGCATGAAAGCAGGGAATGCTTAACCCATGATTCCCCAGCCTCCATTTACTAAAGACCGGGCATGACGCCCGGTTTTTAGTAGCAAAAAGCAGCTGACCTTAAAATCAATGCATCAGCGTATAAAGCTTGCGACGGTATACACGCACATCGGGGTTGCCGCTTCCGAGCTTTTCGAATAACTCTACAAGCGTGGTTTTCGCCACTTCGTCCTTGTATTTGCTGTCGGCCTGCATCAAACGAATAAGCAACTCCATCGCCTCCGCGTTTTTCTCTTGCAGAACATTGTGAAGTGCCAGCAAGTGCAACGCATTGGGATCTTTCGGGTTCTGCTCCAGTGCCATTTCCAGGTCTTTCATCGGCGGAAGTTCGGCGGACTGTTTCAGAAACTTTATTCTCGCAGCCAGCTGTTTTGCCTGGTGCTGCAGCTTCTCTTCCGGCGGCAAACTTTCTAGAACCTGCTCAGCGGTTTCGATATCGCCGGATTCCGCTTTCAGCTGGGCAAGATCGATCAGCACCTTCAGGTTCTCCGGATCCTCTTTATTCAGTTCTGAAAGAATTTCCATTGCCCCACTGATATCGCCCTCTTCCCAGATCCGGTGAGCTTTCTCATAGGGAGGCTCTTCAGGCAACTCCACGTACTTTTCCAGCACCTTGCGAATTTCACTCTCAGGCAGCGCCCCGTTAAAACCATCAACGGCCTGGCCATCTTTCACCAGGATCACAGTTGGCAGATTACGCACGCCGAGACTGGAGGTGAGCTGCTCCTGCTCATCCGCATTAACTTTGGCAAGCCGGAAGGCACCCTGATACTCATTCGCCAGCTTTTCCAGCAAGGGCATAAGCTGCTTGCAGGGCGCACACCACTCAGCCCATACGTCCACAAGGACAGGCACGGTCGCAGAGGCATCCATAACCTCCTGCTGAAAGTTTTCCATGGTGGCTTCAAATATAAAAGGAGAGCTGCTCATGTCGGGCACCTGAAATGTTCATTTGATTAATGCGTAGAGATGGGGCGCCCCACCCCGGAATTCAAGAGTGCCGGTTCAGGGTATTCATGGCCCCCGCGCTTGAAAATATGACTTTAGGCTCTAATTAGAGTTAAGACACTCCTCCTATCGGAACACAGGTACGGCATGAATCACGACAACGAAAAAGACTCGCTGGAAGAATTCGAGGAAGACGTTACCGAATACATCGGCAAGAACGAACACAGCAAAGCCCTGGCCTTGCCACAGCATTCTCTGCCCAAACGGATGTATGTTCTGCCCGTTTCGAACCGGCCGTTTTTTCCTGCTCAGGTACAACCGGTGATGGTCAACCAGAACCCCTGGCAGGAGACACTCAAGCGCGTGGGTGAAACCGACCATAAAATGCTGGGCATCTGTTTTGTTGAAGACCAACAATCCGGCCAGAACATTCCTGAAAGCAGTGAACTGGCATCCATTGGCTGTGCCGTGCGGGTACATCACGCACAAAACAAAGATGGCAACGTTCAGTTTATCGCTCAGGGACTGCAGCGGTTTCGTATCGTTCAGTGGCTGCGCCGCAAGCCACCGTATCTTGTAGAAGTTGAGTATCCACAGGAGCCTGAAGAAGATGCAGATGAAACCAAGGCCTATACGCTGGCGATCATCAGCGCCATCAAGGAGTTGCTGCGCACCAACCCACTCTATGGCGAAGAAGTAAAGCAGTACCTTTCGCGCTTCGGTCCGGAAGACAGCTCCCCTCTGACAGACTTTGGCGCATCCATGACCAGCGCCCCCGGCAACGAATTGCAGGACATTCTGGATACCCTGCCCTTGCTGAGGCGCATGGAAAAAGTGCTGCTATTGATGCGCAAGGAACTGGAAGTAGCACGCCTGCAATCTGAAATCAGCGAAGAAGTGAACGAGACGGTGCAGAAGCACCAGCGGGATTTCTTCCTGAAAGAACAGCTGAAAGTGATCCAGCGCGAGCTGGGTATGTCGAAAGACGATAAAACGGCAGACGCTGAACGCTTTGAAACCCGTATGGCAGAGCTAGATCCGCCCGACGCCGTACAAGAGCGCTTTGAAGAAGAATTGCAGAAGCTACAGATTCTGGAACAGGGCTCGCCAGAATATGGCGTTACCCGCAACTATCTGGACTGGCTGACGCAGGTGCCCTGGGGACAACACTCAGAGGACCATTTTGATCTGGCAGAAGGCCGCCGCATACTGGATCGCGACCACGACGGCCTTGACGATGTAAAAGACCGGATTATCGAATTCCTGGCAGAGGGTACATTCAAAGGCGAAATCAGCGGCTCAATTCTTCTGCTGGTTGGCCCGCCGGGCGTTGGCAAAACGTCCATCGGACATTCTGTTGCAAGCGCTCTGGGCCGCAAGTTCTATCGCTTCAGCGTTGGAGGCATGAGGGATGAGGCTGAAATCAAAGGCCACCGGCGAACCTATATTGGCGCCATGCCCGGCAAGTTTGTGCAAGCCCTGAAAGATACCAAAGTAGCCAACCCGGTTATTATGCTCGACGAGATCGACAAAATTGGCACTTCCTATCAGGGAGACCCGGCTTCAGCCCTTCTGGAGACTCTGGACCCGGAGCAAAACAGAGAGTTTCTGGATCATTACCTGGATGTCCGCATGGACCTTTCCAAAGTACTGTTCATCTGCACGGCAAACCAGCTCGACACCATTCCCCGGCCGCTTCTGGACCGGATGGATGTGATCCGTCTGTCCGGCTATATAGGCGAAGAAAAGCTGGCCATCGCCAAGCATCACCTGCTGCCACGCCTGCTGAAGCGAGCAGGGCTGCTTAAGAAGCAGTTCAACATAACAGATGCTGCCATCCGCCAGATAATCGAAGGCTATGCCCGTGAAGCGGGCGTCCGGAACCTGGAGAAATTACTGCACAAAGTCATGCGCAAGGGCATAGTAAAACTGCTGCAATCCCCGGACGAACCTGTGAAGGTGGGCGTATCCGACCTGCAGGAATATCTGGGGCAACCAGCATTCCGGAAAGAAAAGTCACTCAAGGGTGTCGGGGTAGTTACCGGCCTGGCCTGGACTGCCATGGGGGGCGCAACGCTCAGCATTGAAGCTTCCCGGATACACACCAGTCAACGTGGCTTCAAATTGACCGGCCAGCTTGGTGATGTGATGCGGGAATCGGCTGAAATCGCCTACAGTTACGTCAGTTCAAATCTGAAGCGGTTCAAAGGGGATCCTGGATTTTTCGACAAATCTTTCGTGCATCTTCATGTGCCGGAAGGCGCAACACCCAAGGACGGCCCCAGTGCCGGCGTCACCATGGCAACGGCTTTGCTGTCTATCGCCCGCAGGGAAACTCCCCAGCAAAATACAGCGATGACAGGGGAGCTGACACTCACCGGCCAGGTGCTGCCTGTTGGAGGCATTCGCGAGAAAGTTATCGCGGCGCGCCGCCAGAAAATCAGCAACCTGATCCTGCCAGAGGCAAACCGCGGAGACTATGAAGAGTTGCCGGATTATCTCAGGGAGGGGCTGACCGTCAACTTTGCCCGAAATTACAACGATGTCTTCCAGGTGTGCTTTGGCAGCAAGCCCCGAAAGGGCTCGTCAGTTCACTGAATCAGAAGAAAAGGAAAAGGCTCACGCCTTTTCCTTTTCTTTCCAGCCATCATCTTTCAGGACCGGACCGACATCCAGCACCGGTGAAGCATCAATGTCGTCAGCATCCATCATGTTGGCAACCCGCTGAAGGGACGCGAGAATCATATTCTGCTCCCATTCATGAAGGCTCTGAAACTTCTTTATAAAATCTTCCTGCAGGGGGTTAGGCGCACGGGAAAGTATATCCGCCCCGCCCTCCGTCAGATGTGCGTGCACCTTACGCTTGTCCTGCGTGCTGCGGACACGGTAAACCAGCTGCCGGTGCTCCAGACGGTCAAGAATGGTCGTAACCGTTGCCTGACTGAGGCTCACCTTTTCGGCGATAGTCCCAATGGTAACCTCGCCCAAATCCCGGATTGTCCGCATGATCAACAGTTGCGGGCCTGTCAGCCCGGCATTCTTGCTTAAACGCTTTGAATGCAGATCCGTTGCCCGTATAACACGCCTGAGCGCTACCAGAACATGGTCATAATTGTGCACTGTGTTACTTGCTCCGCTGAAGCCTTCAATATTTTGTTTACAACACTAACTATTAGAGGTCTTGCCCCCCTCAAATGCAAGTAGCGGTTTCCCGCGAATCGGCCTTCCTGCGCCATCTCGACGATACCAAAGCCTGAACACCGCAAGGTTAAATAATCAAAGAACCCCGGGGCTAGCTTGACAAGGTAGGATGTGTAGTGTTTGTTTAGGCTTCTGAGAACACAAAGAATAACCCTGAACATAACAGGACAGACACAAATGACAACTTCACTGAAAAAGCTCGTAACCGCCGTTAGCACTTCCGTTGCCCTGATGGCCGCTGGCCATGCAACTGCGGATATTCAGATTGGTATCGCAGGCCCGATGACAGGTCCTGTTGCCCAGTACGGCGATATGCAGTTCTCCGGTGCCCGTATGGCCATTGAACAGATCAACGCCAACGGTGGCGTGATGGGCGAAAAGCTCGTCGCTGTAGAATACGATGATGTGTGTGACCCCAAGCAAGCGGTTACTGTCGCAAACCGGCTGGTGAACGATGGCGTCAGCTATGTAATCGGACACCTGTGCTCCAGCTCGACCCAGCCCGCCTCAGACATCTATGAGGATGAAGGCATTCTTATGATCACACCAGCATCAACCAGCCCGGAAATTACCGAGCGGGGTTATGAGCTGGTGTTCCGCACCATTGGCCTTGACAGCATGCAGGGCCCCGTTGCCGGCAACTACATCGCCACGCAGAACCCGGAGCGGGTCGCAATCGTTCATGACAAGCAGCAGTATGGTGAAGGTATCGCTACAGCAGTGCGCGATACGCTGAAAGACAAAGGCATCGAAATTGCCATGTTTGAAGGCGTTACCGCAGGCGACAAAGATTTCTCATCCCTGGTCACCAAGCTCAAACAAGCTGATGTGGACTATGTCTATTTCGGCGGCTACCACCCGGAACTTGGCCTGATTCTGCGTCAGGCACGCCAGGCGGATCTGGACGCCGTCTTCATGGGTCCGGAAGGCGTTGGTAACAAGGACATCAATACCATTGCCGGTGAAGCCGCAGAAGGACTGCTGGTAACCCTGCCACCCAGCTTCGACGAGAAAGCAGAGAACCAGGAGCTGGTAAAAGCATTCGAAGCCAAAGGTGAAGATCCTTCCGGCCCGTTCGTTCTGACTTCTTACGCTGCCGTCCAACTGGTAGCTGAAGGTATCGAAGCGGCCAAGTCCAAAGACCCGTTTGATGTTGCTGCAGCACTGCGTAGCGGCAGTTTTGAAACCCCCATCGGCACTGTGCAGTATGACAAAGCCGGCGATATGAAGTCATTCGAGTTTGTTGTGTACGAATGGCATTCAGATGGCAGCAAAACTCCGGTAAACTAAGCCAAATCGTTAATAAACGGTAATCATGAGAGCACCTTCTCACCGCGATCCGGGAGAAGGTGTTTTTCTAGGCTCCCTTTGATCCTGTTCCATTTCGGCCCGGTTATCCCGTGCCTGATGCGTTCCAGGGGAGGGAGCAGGCCTCTGGAGTCAAATAACAATGCAAGACCTCCTGTATTTCTCTCAACAGCTCATTAACGGGCTAACGATCGGGAGCGCTTACGCCCTGATCGCCATCGGTTACACGATGGTTTACGGCATCATCGGCATGATCAACTTTGCCCATGGTGAAATCTATATGATCGGCGCATACACTGCGCTTATCGCCATAACAGGCCTGACAGCTCTCGGCCTTGCCTGGCTTCCACTTATACTTATCGTTGCGCTCCTGTGCGCCATGATCGTCTCCAGCTCCATGGGCTGGGCCGTGGAACGTGTGGCCTATCGCCCTGTCCGTGGCCGCCATCGCCTGATCCCGCTGATATCTGCAATCGGTATGTCCATCTTCCTGCAAAACTACGTGCACCTGGCCCAGGGCTCCCGCAACGTTGGCTTCCCTGCTCTTATCGAAGGTGGATTTAACTTTGCGCTGACGGTGCATTCGAAATGTCGCTGTCTTACATGCAGATCACTATTTTTATAACGACGCTGATCTGCATGACGGCTCTCTCGCTTTTCATCTCACGTTCCCGGACCGGCCGTGCCTGCCGGGCAGTGTCGCAGGACCTTGGTATGGCCAGCCTGCTAGGCATTGATACCAACCGTATTATTTCCGCAACCTTCATAATAGGAGCCGCACTGGCTGCTGTTGCCGGCCTGCTGCTGGGCATGTATTACGGGTCTGTCGACCCGTTGTTCGGTTTCATTGCAGGGCTCAAAGCCTTTACTGCCGCCGTTCTGGGTGGCATCGGCAGCATTCCCGGCGCCATGCTCGGCGGACTGATCCTTGGCGTGTCTGAAAGTATGACGTCCGGCTATCTCAGCGGTGAATACAAAGACGTTGTTTCCTTCGGCTTGCTGATTCTTATCCTGCTGTTCAAACCCACGGGCCTGCTTGGCAAACCGGAGGTTGAGAAGATCTGATGGCTGCTAAAAATTACAGACACGCGCTCTTCTGCGCGATCGTTACGCTGATTATTTCGTTTCCTATTCTCGGCTTTAACCTTGAAGCCAAGGGCATCAACATCACGCTCACCGGAGCAAAAACCTCAACCATCATTGCGGTTGTTCTGGCCGCTGTGGCAGTTTTTGTCTTCCAGGCATATCGAGACTCCTTCACGGGCCTGCTCGGCAAGCTACCCAAGCTCAACCCCCTTGCGGACCGGGAACCCATGGAGCAGACCAAAAAGGCAAAGCTCGAGTCCTGGATACTCACAGGCATTGTCGTGCTTGCATTGTTCTGGCCGTTCGTAGTGTCGAGGGGTTCCGTAGATCTTGCCACACTGGTGCTGATCTACATCATGCTGGCGCTTGGCCTTAACGTGGTTGTCGGCCTAGCTGGCCTGCTGGACCTCGGATATGTGGCCTTCTACGCAGTTGGCGCCTACACCTTCGCCCTGCTGTCGCAATATACGGGCATCTCGTTCTGGATGGCATTGCCAATCGGCGCCTTGCTTGCCGCCCTGTTCGGGTTGATGCTGGGTTTTCCGGTGTTGCGACTGCGCGGGGACTACCTGGCTATTGTCACCCTCGGTTTCGGCGAAATCATCCGCATCCTGCTCAATAACTGGACGACACTGACCGGTGGCCCCAACGGCATTGGCGGCATTCCCGAACCGACTCTGTTTGGTATGGAGTTTGGCCGGCGCGTAAAGGAAGAAGGCAACACGTCGTTCCATGAAACCTTTGGCATTGCCTATAGCGGCGAACACAAAGTCATCTTCCTGTACCTGATCGCACTGGTGCTGGCCGTTATTACTGCGCTGATTATTCGCCGGTTTATGCGCATGCCCGTGGGTCGTGCCTGGGAAGCCTTGCGCGAAGATGAAATTGCAGCCCGTTCCCTGGGCCTGAGCCGCACTGCCGTCAAACTCTCCGCCTTCACCATTGGCGCTTTTTTTGCTGGCTTTGCTGGTACCGTATTTGCCTCCAAGCAGGGTTTTATCAGCCCCGAGTCCTTTGTCTTTCTTGAGTCCGCAATAATCCTTGCGATTGTTGTTCTGGGGGGCATGGGCTCGCAGCTTGGCGTCATTCTGGCCGCCATTGCAGTGACCATTCTGCCGGAGCTGGCACGAGAGTTTTCCGAATACCGAATGCTGATTTTTGGCGCCGCTATGGTCCTTATGATGATATGGCGACCACAGGGCCTGCTGCCCATGCGCCGCATTCATATCAAACTGAACAGGCAGGAGTGACAGACGATGCTTGAAGTACAGAATCTGTCCATGCGCTTTGGAGGCCTGCTGGCAGTAGACGGCGTATCACTGGACATTCAGGAACGGGAAATTGTTTCCATTATTGGCCCTAACGGCGCAGGGAAAACCACCGTATTCAACTGCATGAGCGGCTTTTACAAGCCCAGCGGTGGCAAAATCCTTTTTGAAGGCAAAGAGGTTCAGGGAAAGCCCGATTACAAGATTTCCCGGTTGGGCATGGTAAGGACCTTCCAGCACGTTCGTCTGTTCACCCAGATGTCCGTTGTGGAAAACCTGCTTGTAGCCCAGCACCGCCACCTCAATACCAACATGCTAGCCGGGTTATTCGGCACTCCCGACTACAAGCGGCGTGAACAGAAAGCCCTTGACCGGGCTGCTTACTGGCTTGAACGGGTAGGCCTGCTGGACCTCGCCAACAGGGATGCTGGCAACCTCGCATACGGCCAGCAGCGACGGCTGGAAATAGCACGCTGCATGGTCACAGAACCGAAACTTCTGATGCTGGACGAACCGGCAGCCGGCCTCAACCCCGCGGAAACAAAAGAACTCAATCAACTTATCATAAGTCTGAAAGAGGACTACAACGTTTCCGTGGTGCTGATTGAGCACGACATGAGCCTGGTAATGGACATTTCCGACCGGATCAACGTCATCAACCAGGGATGCCCTCTGGCCAGTGGCACTCCGGAAGAAATCCGCCAGAACGACGACGTGATCAAAGCTTACCTGGGCGAGGCCTGAATATGAGCATGCTTGTACTAGAAAACGTCCACACTCATTACGGCAAGATTGAAGCCCTGCACGGGGTTTCTGTTGAGGTGAACCGGGGCGAAATTGTCTCTCTGATCGGCGCAAACGGTGCCGGAAAAACCACTCTGCTGATGACTGTGTGCGGGACTCCGCAGGCCAGTTCCGGGCGCATTATTCTGGAAGGCCGCGATATAACCAACGAGCCCACAGCACAGATCATGCGCTCAGGGCTTGCGATAGTGCCAGAAGGCCGGAGAATATTTTCCGGGCTGACCGTTGAAGAAAACCTGCACATGGGAGGCTTCTTCAACACCAAATCCGAGATCCGTAAAAGCCAGGCCCATGTTTATGAACTGTTCCCGCGCCTGCAGGAGCGCGAACACCAACGCGCGGGAACCATGTCTGGCGGCGAACAGCAAATGCTCGCCATTGGCCGGGCCCTGATGAGCCGGCCAACCATGATTATTCTGGATGAACCGTCACTGGGGCTTGCCCCGCTGGTAATCAAACAGATATTCGAGATCATCGGCCATCTGCGGGACGAGGGTATTACCGTATTCCTGGTTGAGCAGAACGCTCACCAGGCACTGAATCTGGCGGACCGGGGCTACGTTCTGGAAACCGGAAACATTCGGCTACACGACACGGGCAAGAATCTCCTCGCAAATCCGGATGTGCAGAACGCATATCTGGGCGGATAGGTTTACCAGCCTGAATCAAAAAACCGGAGTTTACTCCGGTTTTTTTGTGCCCTTTTCAGCTACTCTTTTTGCAAGAAAAAAGCAAAATAATTACTTAAAATCAAATGGTAACGTAATTATGGACTTGTCGTCAGTAAATCTGCACTATACTTAGGCAACGGTCTTTATACCTGATAACAGGAATACGTCAGGGCCGTTTCTACATATTCAACATCCGAGTTGGCTATGTATATATTGCGACAACAGCTAAAACATAAATCTAGGAGTGGATAATGAAAAAACTGATCGCAGGTGCAATTCTTCTGGGCGCTTCTTCTATGGCCTTCGCTCAACCTGGCTGCGGTGTTGGCGCCATGATCTGGAAAGGACAGTCCGGCATTGCCCCTCACGTACTGGCTGCAACAACCAACGGTACATTCGGCAACCAGACTTTCGGCATGACTACTGGCACCCTGGGCTGTCAGACTAACGAATCCGTGCAATCCATGGCTATGTACATGGACAGCAACATCGACAAAGTAGCCCGTGACATGTCTCGTGGCAACGGTGAAAACCTGGAAACCCTGGCCATTCTTCTGGGCGTTGAAGAAGCTGACCGCGGCGCTTTCCGTCAGGTTCTGCAGGACAACTTCGCAGCTGTTTTCCCAAGCTCTGACACCACCTCTGGTGAAGCAGTCGACGCAATTGTCGCTCTGCTGGAAAAGAATGAGTCGCTGAGCAAATACGTAGCGGCCTGATAGCTGAACCGCAGGGATGCAAAAGCGCCAAGGATGGCGCACTTCCCCGTTTCATCATCTCTAACGGAACCCGCGTTACCCATGGGCAACTCGCTTCGTATTGGGCCAGCTGTGCTTTGGCTCATCACCAGCTTACCTCTGCAGGCTCAGACACAAGTCGCCGAAACCCCACTGTATCTGGACCCGGCCTGGCTAACACTTATTCACTATCAGCCGGACAGGTTTGGTGCCGGTTATACCAGCCAGGCAGATGATGCTGATTTTTTTCTGAGCGAAAACGGCAAGACCTCTCCAAAAGCCGAGCTGGAAGCCACCCTTGAGGCAATACAGCTGCCGGGAGATGGCGATAGCCACGCCCGATGTCGCTTTCCGGCCAGAGACAGCTGGCTGCGGGAGAAACTTGATATCCCCGCAGAAGCCGCCGTGTGCCCTGAATACGAGAACTGGACAAAAACACTTAACACCGAAAGCGTGACTCTGGTGTTTGCAGCCTCATACCTGAACAGCCCATCGTCAATGTTCGGCCATACATTTCTCCGGCTGGATCCGCCACAGGAAGATGAGAAAACCAACCTGCTGCTCGCCAGTACGATTTCCTATGCGGCCGATGCCGCGGCCCATGACAGCGAGTTACTGTTCGCCTACCGGGGGATTTTTGGAGGCTATCCCGGCATCACCAACATTCAGCCCTATTATGAAAAAATCCGTCTCTATTCTGACATCGAGCACCGGGATCTCTGGGAATACAAACTGAACCTGAACCAGCAGGAAGTAGATTTCATGCTGGCTCATGCCTGGGAAATCCGGGATCGTAATTTCGACTATTACTTTTTCGACGAAAACTGTGCCTACCGCCTGCTAGCTCTAATCGACGTAGCGCGCCCGGGCACTGATCTTCTGGGTGAAGTCACCACGCACGCCATACCGTCCGATACTGTGCGCTGGGTAATCGACAAAGACCTGGTTGAAGAAGTGTACTATCGCGCATCGGCAGCCACTGCTGTGGCTTATAGCCTGTCCGGTCTGCCTGAACCCCACAAAACACTTGCAGCGGCTATTGCCAACGGATACGTACAGCCAGACAGCAAAGAAGTCCAGGCTTTACCTCCCGGCGAACGCGCTCATTTGCTGGATGCCACCTACGACTATGTGCGCTATCAGAGCGAAGCCGATGGCTGGCCAAGAGAGATTGCCGCCCCGCTCTCCCACAGTCTGCTTCGGGAACGAAGTAAAATTGATGGAATTGCACCAGTTGCACAGCCACCCGAACCAGAAGTCCGCGACGATCAGGGCCACGACACATTCCGCGTAAGTCTGGGCGCGGGACAACAAGCCCACAGGGAGTTCACCCGACTCACATTCCGCCCCGCGTATCACGATATTCTCGACCCGCCAGCTGGTTACCGTAGCGGCGCACAACTGCAATTTCTCCGTCTGGACGCGCGCTACTACACAGATAACGACGAACTACAGCTGGAACAGCTTACCGCTGTAGAAATCCGATCCCTGAGCCCGAGAGATGCTTTCTTTTCGCCATTATCCTGGCAGGTGGGCTTTGGTGGACGCCGCACAGATACCGGCAACACCCGCGTTCTGGCCCCATATCTGGACGGAGGCGCAGGCGGCAGCTGGAGCCTCGGAGAGCAAACCCAGGCCTTCGTTATTGCCACTGCAGATCTCGAAATCGACGATGACCTGCGTCGTGGATACGATGCCGCTCCCGGCGCCGATATCGGGCTGCTGCACCAGAATAACCGCTTCAGTCTGGCAGCCGGAGCCAAAACCAAAGCCTGGATCGTCAGCAACCAGCACCGGCAAGATCAGGTATACCTAAAAGCCAACTGGCACATCGGCCGTGAGTTCAGCCTGTTTGCTGAATTCACCCGGGAAGATCACTACGACAGGTACCAGAGCACATGGCAAACCGGACTTCACGCTTATTTCTGAAAATGCCCAAGCTGAAAACTGGCTCACTGGCTCTGCTTCTCATAGCTACTGTACTGCTGCAAAGCGGCTGCAGCAGTCTGTTTTTCTATCCGGACAGAACCACTTATATAACACCGGACCGCCTCAACCTGACATACGAAAACGTCTACCTCGACACTGCAGATGGAGAAACGCTGCACGGCTGGTGGCTACCCGCTGAAAGCGAAGCGCTAGGCACAGTGTACTTCCTGCACGGCAATGCCCAGAACATCAGCAGCCACCTGCTCAACGTCGCCTGGCTACCCGCTGAAGGCTACAACGTCTTCACCATTGACTACAGGGGCTATGGCGAATCCTCTGGCGCTCCAGACATCGAAGGCGCCCTTCACGACGCTGAGACCGGACTGCGTTGGCTGGTCAGTGAACCCGGTACACAAGACACGCCAGTATTCCTCCTCGGCCAGAGCCTTGGCGGGGCCCTGGGTCTGGCTCTCGCCAGTGAATGGGAAAAAAGGGGCGAAACGCCGGAACTCAGCGGCGTCATCCTCGACGGAACCTTCTCCGGCTTCCGCGGCATAGCCCGGGAAAAACTGGACAGCTTCTGGCTCACCTGGCCACTTCAGGCTCCTCTGAGCTGGACAATTCCAGACGAATACGAAGGCATAGATCTGATTGCCAGTATCAGCCCCGTACCCGTAATGATCATCCACAGTGTCCGCGACGGCATCATTCCCTTCCATCATGGCCAGGCCCTCTATGAGGCCGCAGCTGAGCCGAAAGAATTCCTGCAGACAGATACGCCCCACGCGGCAACCTTTATTATTCCGGCATACCGAAACGCTGCGCTGGAATTTCTTGACCCAAAGTAAGTTCTCCGACAACAGGTATTGGGCCGGGCTTTTCAAAACTGTGCGGAGCCATGGATGGCGGAGCCAAGCGTACAGGGAAGTATTCACAGCGTGTTTTGAAAAGCCCGGCCCAATACCTGCCCCTTCAAAGCACGCTGTGAAT
>Ga0209345_10001748_pt1 | contig 25267 bp, 20 predicted proteins | sample Cruoilmetagenom7_FD_187294 | JGI IMG/M metagenome (GOLD analysis project Ga0209345, IMG submission 187294) | Oil polluted marine microbial communities from Coal Oil Point, Santa Barbara, California, USA - Sample 7 (SPAdes) (version 2) | ecosystem: Environmental > Aquatic > Marine > Oil seeps ...
AGTAACCTTGGTTGGCGTTTTGAGCATTTGGCACATATAATTGACAAAGTAGAAGATAAGTCTCGCATAGGTGTCTGTATAGATACTTGCCATATGTTTACAGCGGGTTATGACATAAGAACCAGAGAAGCTTACGATAAAACGTGGGATGAGTTTGAAAAAATCGTAGGTTTTAAATACCTAATGGGCATGCATATAAATGACTCGAAACCACCTTTGGGCTCTCACGTAGATAGACATCACTCTCTTGGAAAAGGTGAGATAGGTCTTGATGCTTTTAGATTTATTATGAATGATGAGAGAATGGATGATATTCCACTTATACTTGAAACAATTGATGACACTATTTGGAAAGAGGAGATAGAACTTCTATATTCTTTTGAAGATTAAGTTTAAATTGTGTAGTATTGTTACAGAAAAAATCTGAGGGGAAATTGATAAATGAAAAAAATTGTATTAATGTCACTTGTGGCTAGTTCTGTTTTAATGGCAGGTGGATATAAAATTCCGGAGACTTCACTAAATGGTGTAGCTCTAAGTGCTGCAAATATTGCACATAACAAAAGTGCTGATGCAGCGTATTACAACCCTGCAAATATGGTTTTTATGTCTGATGAGAATCATATAGAGGCTGATTTGACTTATATTGGGTTGAGTGCTATTAATTTTAAAGGTACTAGTGCTCCAAGTGGAATAGATTCTGAAGCTGAACACTTTTTAGTTCCATCTCTTCATTATGTGTCCGGAGATGTAAGTGGTGCTCGTTTTGGTGTGAGTGTGGTTGTTCCAGGTGGTCTATCTAAAAGATGGAATGATACACCAGCATCAGCTTCTGCAAAAGAATTTACGCTTGAGACTGTTGAAATTAATCCAACAATTGCACTTCCTTTTGGTGATAAAATTGGTATGGCAATTGGATTTAGAATAGTTCATTCTTCAGGGGTTGTAACAGCTATCCCTGCAGCTGGGGCAGTTTCTCAAGATATGACAGGTGATTCAATAGATTTTGGGTATAACTTAGCCTTAGCATATAAACCAACATCAGAGTTAGAATTAGGTCTGACTTATCGCTCTAAAATTGACTTAACAGAAGATGGTGATGCAGACTTGCTTTTTACTCCTGATGGGTCAATTCCTACTTTAACTAATTATAGTGCAACATTAACTGTACCGTTACCTGCAGCACTGAGTATTGCAGCAGCATATACATTTCCAACAAAAACAACTATTGAGCTTGTTTATGAGAGAAATTATTGGTCAGCGTACGAAGATATAAACTTTAATTTTGATGATTCAACAGCAGAATCAAAGTTTGGTGGTGCAACACCAAAAGATTGGAAAGATACAAATGCATTCCGCTTAGGTGTAACGCAAGAGTATGATAAAATGACTCTTATGGCTGGTATGGTTATTGATGAGACTCCAGTTCCAGATTCGAGTATAGGTTTTGAACTTCCAGACTCTGACTCGTTTTCAGTATCTTTAGGTGGACGTTACCAAATCGATGAGAAAATGGATGTTGGTATCTCTGCTCTTTACTCTATGAGAGATGACAGAACAGTTAATGCAGCAGATAGTGATGCTGGTTTAGATGGTGAGTTTACAGACTCGGATGTTCTACTTATTTCTGTAGGTATGGGCTATAAATTTTAAGGAAAGAGTTGAAGACATTAGTTAACTTTTTATCAGAGAAGAAAATAGAAAAATCTGATATATTTATACACTTAAAGTGTAGCACTACTGAAGCTAAAATGCTTCAGTACCTTGCACGTAAATACATGGAAGGTCAGGATGATGTTCTAGTTCTAGAGCTTCTTCAAGACCTTTATAAAACTGAAAAGTATGAGCATTTAGAACACCTAAAAGAGCTCAAGAATCTGCTTGAACTTGGTTGGTTACATCAACAGAGCTTTACTCCCTTAAAAATCTCAGAAGTGACTCCACTTGAACTTTTAAACACAGCTGTCGGACTTACCCCATCATTTTTAAGACTTCTTCAGGATGGTACACTTGATTTGGATCTGCCTGATGTAAAACCTTATGGAGACCATCTTGAGTATCTCCAAGATCAGTTCTTTAGAATAGAGCTCTATCAAAAGATGAGTGTTATTCGTCAAAATGTGCACGAGCACTCTTTGGGAATAGACAGAGTCCAAAACAAACTCAAACTTTTAGAAAAACGTATAGAGGAGCGTGTATCACAAACCTCTGAGAGTCTGGTTTTAGATAAGTTTTTTAAACAGAAAAAGATGAGTTGTTATGAACAGGTTATTTTCATAGCACTTCTACGTGAGGAGTATAGTGCTTCAGATAGTTCTCTACGTGAGATGAACTCTCTTATAGATTTAATCTCTGTCGATGAGTATGAGAGAATTAAAAACCGTTCACTCTTAGAAGATGGCTCAAATCTTCTGAGTGCCGGGATTATTGATTATGAAGAGATGCTAAACCCCTTTGGTGGTATCTCACGCTCTTTTTATATAGTAGATGAAGTTCTACAAAGTATTATTCATCCGCAAAAAAGAAAAAAAGTTACACGGCTGAAGCTCAATGCACTTGTAGAAGAACAGGATATTTTTGAACTAATTGACAGTGAAACTTCTTTAGAAGATGTTGTACTAAATGTAAAAACAGAAGAGACACTCCAAAACCTTATGAAGCAGGTTGATAAAGAGGTTGTTAATCGCCTCGTTAAGTGGGGTATAAAAGATAAAAAGAGCGGAATTGATGCTAGGATTATCTTTTATGGAGCGGCAGGAACAGGTAAAACTATGACAGCTTATTCACTTGCAAAATCCCTGAAACGCCAAGTTCTCGCTTTTGACTGTTCAAAAATACTCTCTATGTATGTAGGGGAGAGTGAAAAGAATGTTCGTAAGATTTTTGATACTTTCTATGAGCTAAGTGAGAAAACAAAAACAGAACCAATTTTACTTTTAAATGAAGCAGATCAGTTTTTGGGTGCAAGAAGCAGCGGAAATATTACTGGTTCAGATCAAATGCATAATCAGATGCAAAATATTTTCTTAGAGCAGATAGAAAACTTTAGAGGAATGCTGATTGCAACTACAAATCTTTTAGAGAACATTGATAAAGCATTCTCACGCCGTTTTAACTATAAAATAGAGTTCAAAAAGCCAGATAAAGCACAACGTGAGGAGTTATGGAGAAAAATGCTTCCAGTCGATGCTCCGTACGAGAAAAACTTTGAGATAAAAGAGTTGGCCACTTACTCTTTAACAGGTGGGCAGATAAACTTAATAGTAAAAAATACAGCTTATAAAGTGGCAGTAAGTGAAGAACCAATCTTTACTCTTAAAGATTTTATAGATGAGATTCAAAGAGAAAAAGATGCAAATTTTGATAGTGAAAAATCTATGGGATTTTTAAATAAATGAGATATTTTTTAAGTTTACTTATTCTAACAATATTAACAGTTACTCATGCAAAAGAGAGTTACCCAGAGTTATTTGCGAAACAGGGAACACCACTTTATAAGGCGATTGACTATTTTAGTGCTTTTAGTGAAGAATCTACTTTAAAAACAGTAATTGATGATTATATAGTTGAAGCTAAAGAGATAAAGAATCTGGGTCACAAGGCAGATGAATTTAAAGAAAAAAAAGATGTCGAAATTTATTTTAAATCATTGAGAAAACTTCAAAAAAGACATGATGAGTTAATAGGATTATCTACCAAAAGAGTATATGAATCTATAAAAAATGATGACTATAAAGAGTTTAAAAGTATGGTTGAGTTTGGTATTTTTTATTATGAAAAGAAGCCTAAATTACGAGAGTATATACTTACATACTATAAAAAAAATAGAAAAAAATCTAAGATTAATTCTTTAGAAAAAATACTGGGACATGATAGAAGTGTTACTAAACTTTACGATGAAACTGAGTATGTTTTTTCACAAGATACTCAAACTCAAAAACCGTACAGTACAGATAAAAAAATTATATTGTTGAGTATGAATGGTTGTGGCTGGTGTGATAAAGTTAAAGATTTACTTGATAAGAGTGGGAAAAACTATAGAGAGTTAAATGTTAAGAACTCTGAAGGATCAAGACTGTTTAAAAAGTATAATGGAAAAGGTGTTCCCATGCTTATTGTAAATAATAGAGTAATTAGAGGGTACTCACCAAACAAGATTTTAGATGCAATAGAGTAATATATTACTATTTTACACACTTAATTAACTCCAAAAAAATCAATGTTGCGATAAGTGACATTGCACTTCCCCTTTTTTAACTAATAACTTTTTTTTAATACTCTTTTTGATATAGTGCAGTAACTGTTCTTTCTAATGAACAATTCTCAGATGTCCCTAACGGACACTGTTTTAAAGCGTTAGAAAACAAATATAAAAAGGGATTATATTTTTTATAAATATAATTTCTAATTTTAAAGGTAGGTTATATGGATCATATTGCTACAGCAAATCCGTATTTTGGGGTATTTGTACTTTTTGTAATCACATTTGGAGCATTTTATGCAACAACAGTGATCGCTCGTTTAGCTAGTCGCGCACTAGCTTCGAAAGAGAATGAAAAAATCAAGTTATCGGTTTATGAGTGTGGACCGCAAGTAACTAAACAACCAAATAGAATTTCGCCACAGTTTTACCTGTTTGCGCTTCTTTTCTTACTATTTGATGTTGAAATCGTGTTTATGTTCCCATGGGCAGTAGATTTTAAACTTTTAGGTTGGTTTGGTTTTGCTGAGATGTTAATGTTTATCTTACTTTTAACAATCGGTTTCGTATATGCATGGAAAAAAGGAGCCCTAGAATGGCACAGCATAAAGTAGATTATACAAAGAGTGGTGGTTTACCAGTAGCACTTACAAGTATCGACAAGATAGCAAACTGGGGTCGTTCAAACTCTTTATGGGCAATGACTTACGGTCTTGCTTGTTGTGGTATTGAGATGATGGCAGCGGGTGCTTCTAGATTTGACTTTGACCGTTTTGGAACAATTTTTAGAGCTTCTCCTCGTCAATCAGATGTTATGATTGTTGCAGGAACTCTTACAAAAAAGCATGCAGAGTTTATTAAAAGACTTTATGACCAAATGACTGAGCCTAGATGGGTTATTTCAATGGGTTCATGTGCAAATACTGGTGGTATGTTTAACACTTACGCAACTGTTCAAGGTGTTGATAGAATTATTCCTGTTGACCTTTACTTACCTGGTTGTGCACCACGTCCTGAGACACTTCAGTATGGTGTGATGTTACTACAGAAAAAAATTCGTGCTAACAGTGCAAGTAAAGCACAGAAGCCAAAAAGGTTAATGTAATGAGAGCCTATACACCTAAAGATGATGTACAAGCAAAGTCATACTATACAGACAGATACTATGTGGCTCCACAAGTACCAAAGCAGGATGTATCAACTGATGCAGTGTTCGCTGCAGATTTAGCTGCAATTAGTGCTAAATTTAAAGTAAGTGACTCATATATTCAAGTTGGACAGATGGTAGTTTACATCAATGCCAAGGATATTTATGGTGTACTTGAACTTATGAGAGATGAGTTAGAATATACTCAACTTTCAGAGATGAGTGCTATAGATTTCTTGGCAAAAAATAACACTTTTGAAATTTTCTATCAGACCTTAAGTATGACTAAGCGTAAACGTATTCGTATTAAATACTCTATAGAAAATGGTCAAGCTGTTGATTCAGTTGAAAAGCTTTTCCGCTCAGCTGATTGGAGTGAACGTGAGATGTTTGATATGTTCGGTATCGAAGCTAACGGACACCCTTTCATGAAACGTATTCTTATGCCTTACGACTGGCAAGGTAATCCACTTCTTAAAACTTATCCACTAGAGGGTGATGAGTTTGCTGCTTGGTATGAAGTAGATAAGATTTATGGAAAAGAAGCAAGAGAAGCTATCGGACCTGAGATTCGTGATACTGCAAGAGTTGACAGATATGACTCAGAGCGTTTCTCACGTCTTGGATTTGAAGTACCTAAGGGAACTGAAATTACAGGTAATGAACCTAAAAATGAACAGAGCTACCAAGAAGATGGTGGTGTGTTCTTAATTAAAAAATTAGATAAAGAGTCGTCAGTTGTTGTTGATGATCCTCAAAGATAGGGTGGTATAAGATATGGCACAAGTAACAAATAGATTAACACCATTTTTTGAAAATATTACATTTGATAGAGATGATAATGAGTTGATATTAAACTTTGGTCCTCAGCACCCTTCTTCTCACGGGCAGTTGCGTTTAATGCTTCACCTTCAACAAGAGCAGATTGTTAAAGCACATCCAGATGTTGGATATCTTCACCGTGGTATGGAGAAGATGGCTGAAAACATGATTTATAACGAGTTTATGCCTACTACAGACCGTATGGATTATATCGCTTCATCTTCAAATAACTATGGTTTTGCTCTTTCAGTAGAAAAGCTAATCGGTTTAGAAGTTCCTCGTCGTGCGAAAGTTATTCGTATGATGCTTTTAGAGATTAACCGTTTAATGTCTCACCTTTTCTGGTTAGCAACAACTGCTTTAGATATCGGTGCTATGACGATATTCCTTTTTGCATTCCGTGAGAGAGAGTATCTTATGGATATTATCGAGGGTTATTGTGGAGCACGTTTAACACATGCGGCTATTCGTATTGGTGGTGTTCCTTTAGATATTCAAGATAGTTTTATTGAGCAATTAAGAACTTTCTTAAATAAACTTCCTGAAAATATCAAAGATTATGAAGATCTTCTTGACACTAACCGTATCTGGTTAATGAGAATGGAAGAAGTTGGAACAATCTCTAAAGAGATGGCACTTTCATGGGGTTGTTCAGGTCCTATGCTTAGAGCTTCAGGTTTTGCATGGGATATTCGTAAAGAAGAGCCATACGAGCTATATGATGAAGTAGAGTTTAACGTTCCTTATTCTGATAAGGGTGATAACTACGCTCGTTATAAGATTTATATGCAAGAGATGAGAGAGTCTGCAAAGATTCTTTATCAGACAATAGATATGTATCAAGAGTGTGTTAAAAACAATGAGACTGAGTTAATGGCTCACGCTCCTAAATATATCTCAGCTCCTAAGCTAGATATTATGACTCAAAACTACTCTTTAATGCAGCACTTTGTACTTGTAACACAAGGTATGAGACCACCGGTTGGTGAGGTTTATGTTGCAACTGAATCACCAAAAGGTGAGCTTGGTTTCTTCATTAACTCTCAGGGTGGACCATATCCATATAGATTGAAGCTTCGTGCTCCATCTTTTTGGCATACAGGAATTTTAACTGACCTATTACCTGGTCACTATATTCCAGATGTTGTTTCAATTATTGGTACTACAAATATCGTATTTGGTGAGGTAGATAGATAATGAAAAGATATGATTTAAGACACTTAAAAAAAGAGTTTGAACCTCGTATGAAAGAGATTTTAGGCGAGCATAAAGCGGGCGAAGTTGCAATATTTTTATTTGAAGTTGGTGATTTTTCACCGGTTCAGCGTTCAGCTGATATAGTAAAAGAGTGTGGATATGAGTTAATGAACTCTTTAAAGTTTAACGAAGTCGATTGGACTATCGTTGTGAAGAAATAATAGGATTACATGAATGAGTAAAGTCTATTTTTCTACTTGGAATGGTGAGCACATTAATAATGTGGGCAAACCAGAAGAAGAGTGGGAAGAATCAGCTTATAATCTACCGGCAACTTACGATGACCATCGTGATTCCAAAGCCTTTATAGGTTGGGATGGTGTTGCGTTATTTAAAGAAGATGTAGATGTAATCCGTTTAGCTATGGAGTATGCTGCTCAGTATCAAGAGTATTCAGAGGCATGTGGAAGATGTGCTCCTGGACGTTGGGGTGGTCGTATCTTGTATGACCAACTTGATAAGATTGCTCGCGGTGAAGGTGCAGTTGCTGATATGGACCACTTAAAAGAGGTTTCAAAAAGTATGCAGATGACTTCAAAGTGTGAGATAGGAAAAACTGTTCCAAATCCTATACTTGATCTTATGACGCATTTTGAAGATGTTTTTATGGACTGTATCGATAATCAAAAGAAGTCAATTCATTATGACTCAGATGTATCATATATAGCTAAAATAACTGCACCTTGTACAGATGCTTGTCCTGCGCATGTTGATATTCCTGCTTATATTGAGGGAGTAAGAGATTTAAAACTTGATGAGTCTTTACGTGCTACAAGACAAACTATGCCACTTGCGCACACTTGTGGACGTGTTTGTCCACATCCATGTGAAGATGCATGCCGTCGTACAAACCTTGATGAACCTATAGCAATTATGGAACTTAAGCGTATTGGTGCTGATTATGAGACTGACCATGGTTTTGGATTTTTTCATCCTGGAAAAGGGAAAAAGAAAAAGTCTATTGGTAAAAAAGTAGCTGTTATTGGATCTGGTCCTGCCGGGCTTACTACTGCATATTATTTAGCTATGGATGGAATCGACGTAGATGTATATGAAGAACTTCCAGTACTTGGTGGTGAAGTTACTGTTGGTGTTCCAGAGTATCGAATGCCTTGGGAAAAGTACCAACAAGATATAGAAGCAGTCAAAGATTTAGGCGTTAACTTTATACTAAATCATAGAGTTACAGTTGATGAGATGAGAGAGTTTGAGACATCTTATGATGCAACAATGATTGCATCAGGTACTCGTATCTCTAAAGCAGTTAGATGTGATAATGAGCGTCCGGAAATGCAAGGTTACTGGGGAGCTATTGATTTTCTTGATTGGGTAAACCTTTATGAGAAGTTCAACATTAAAACACCTGCGTCTGTTCAAGAACAGCAGATGCTGCCATCTGATCATGTAGATTTAACTGGTAAAACTGTTGTGTGTGTTGGTGGTGGATTTACATCTATGGATGTTGTACGCTGTTCGATTCGTGCAGGCGCTAAGAGAGCTGTCATGATTTATCGTCGTGATGAGAAGACAATTATTCGTAACACAACTTATGAAGAGTACCATGAAGCAGTAGAAGAGGGAGTAGAGTTTATCTTTCACTCAGCTGTTAATACTATAAATGATGAAGATGATGTGATAAAGTCACTTCTTATTGATAAGTTTGAATTAGTTCCTGACCCAGATGGTGGTCGTGCACAGTTAGTGAAAATTGAGGGTGCATCTGAGACTATTGAGGCTGATTATCTTATTCCTGCAGTTTCTCAATCAGCTGATTTAGAGTTTTTACCTGAGGAATGGGAACTTGATATGACATCATGGGCTACTATTAAAACAAATGGTAAAGACTATATGACCTCACGTAAAGGTATCTTTGCGTCTGGAGATTGTGAGTATGGCCCAATGACAATTGTAAACGCAGTTGGTCAAGCTAAACGTGGTGCGTCTGTTATATCTAGATATGTTCAGAGTGGAGAAGTTACTCTGAGTGATGATGAGATTATGGAAGATCATCTTCGTAAGATGAAAGTTTATGATAAAAAAGAGAAAGTAACTGGCTGGTTAGCGGGTGTTCCTCGTGCTCACTCTGAAGTACTTGATGTAGATATTAGAAAATATAACAACGAAGAGGTAAACTTCGGTTTTACTCAAGAGCAGTCAATCAGCGAAGCTGAGAGATGTATGCGCTGTTATTACATCGCTATGGTAGCGAACTAAGGAGGTATGATGAATGATAAAATGATTAATTTTAAAATTGATGGTATCCCTGTAACTGCCAAAAAAGGTGAATCTATCATAGAAGCAGCAAGACGAGTTGGAGCTTACATACCAACTATGTGTTACCTGCCAAAAACTACTCCAAATGCATCTTGTAGAATGTGTTCGGTTGAAGTTAAAGGTCAAAATGGTTTTGTTTTGAGCTGTAATACTCCTCCTGTTGAAGGTATTGAAGTTATTACTGACTCAGAGGAGCTCTATAAAGAGCGTCAAAACATTATGAAGATGTATAATGTTAACCACCCTCTTCAGTGTGGTGTTTGTGATAAGTCGGGTGAGTGTGACTTACAAAACAAAACATTAGATTTTGGGTTAAATGAGCAGACTTTTGCAGTTCGTGACCAAGCACGTAAGAAGAAGAAATGGGGTGTTCATACATATGATCCGGGTCTCTGTATCATGTGTGAGAAATGTACAGCTGTATGTAATGAGGTAATCGGGGCAGAAGCACTTTATATTAAACCTGGTGGATACAAATCAGAGATAGATATCAATATGAAAAACTGTATTGAGTGTGGTGAGTGTATCGCTGTATGTCCGGTTGGAGCATTAGCATCTACAGACTTTAAATATACAGCAAACGCTTGGGAACTTAATAAAGTGCCATCAAGTTGTGCACACTGCTCAAGTGCATGTTCACTCTACTATGAGTCAAAAGGTGAGAGTATTGATAATGTTACAGAGAAAATTTATCGTGTAACAAACGATGCTGACTTTACAACTCTATGTGCAGCTGGACGCTTTGGATATGACTATGAAAATTTTGTAGCATCTAAAGATTCTCAAGCTTTCCAAAAAGCAGTTGATACATTTAAAGATGCAAAAAATGTTTACTTTAACTCAATGATTACTAATGAAGAAGCATTAGTCTTACAAAAGTTAAAAGAGAAACTAGGGTTTAATTTAGTAAATGAAGAAGCAAAAAATTTCCAGAAATTTATGAATGCTTTTGCTTCAACTGCAGGTGAGTCGCTCTATAATGCTACTCATAGTGATCTTAAAACTAGTGACTTTATCATCTGTTTAGGTTCAGCAGTTGCTTCAGATAACCCTATGGTCAAATACTCAATAGCAAAAGCAGTGAATCATAAAAAAGCATATGTTTCTTATATCCATCCGGTAAAAGATGATGATATTCGTAACTTAGTAACGCAATATATAAAGAATGAAGTTGGAAGTGAAGAGGCGGCATTGGCAATGATTGCAAACTCTTTTATTGAGGATAAGTCATCACAAGAAGAATTTTTTGATTCACTGGATTTGGGTTACTTAAGTGGTGAGAGCAATATAGCTTTAGAAGAGATTGAGTTATTAAAACATTTTTCAAAAAGAAAAAAAGCTTTTACAATTATTATTGGTGAAGATGTAATTAATCATCCTGAGTCAGAAAATATAGCCCGTATTGTTGGGTTACTACAAAAAGAGAGTGAGTTTAAAGTACTTGTTATTCCACCTCAAACAAATACTTTAGGTGTAAGTCAGATATGTGAATTGGATGAGGCCGTTGAGGGCTTATCTATTGGCTACAATGTGAAGGCTGACTTTACATTGAGTGCTAAAGGCAATGGTGACTTAGATATGCCGGCTCTTAATCAGCAAGAGGGAACGTTTGTCAATATAGATAAAGACCTTGTAAGTCTGAATGCCGGTGTAAAATACAGTGGCTATGAACTAAACGATATCGCTTGTGCTTTAGGCCTAGAAACAGAGAATGTAATTGAGTATACACCAGAACTTGGTTTTGGTGAGATTACATTTGATGACTTACCAAATAGCATAGACCCTTCTGGGAATATCACAAGAGGGATTAAAATAGAGTCAAAAACTAATACAGAGAATGCACTAGTTGAACCTGTAGAAGATCTGGATGAGTTTAATGGAACTGTAGTGTATAGCTGCAATCCATTGGATCAGTTTAATGTTTTTACTGAAGATTGTAAGCAGATTGTAGAGAAAAAATCTGCTGGTAATTATGAGCTTATAGCTTCAAAACAGTTTGCAACTGCAGCAGGCTTAAAACCAGGAAGTGTTGTCACATTCAGTGTCAATGGCCAAGAGTTTGTGCGTAAGTTAAAAGTAGATAAAAACATGACAGGAACGGTAGCGTTCAATCCAAATTTTGACTTAGACATGATAAGTTCTGAATATAGATATAATCAAGTTAAACTAAAGGTAGAAAATGAGTAATATTACAATTAATATTGACGGAGTTGATGTCCAAACACAAGAGGGCGAGTTTGTTTTAAATGCTGCGCGTGCGAATGATATTTTTATTCCGGCGATATGTTATTTAACAAGATGTAGTCCAACTTTAGCTTGTCGTATCTGTCTTGTTGAAGCAGACGGTAAGCAGGTATACGCTTGTAATGCTAAAGCTAAAGATGGAATGAATATCACTACTACGACTGAAAACATTGAGAAAGAGCGTCGTGCAATCATGGAAGTTTATGATGTAAATCATCCTCTTCAATGTGGTGTTTGTGATCAATCAGGTGAGTGTGAGTTACAAAACTATACTTTAGAGATAGGTGTTGATTCTCAAAGCTATGCTATTAAAGATGTAGATAGAAGTTCTCATGACTGGGGACACCTACACTATGATCCGAGCTTATGTATAGTTTGTGAGCGTTGTGTTACTGTTTGTAAGGATATGATTGGTGATAACTCACTGAAAACTATTCCTCGCGGTGCTGATGCTCTTGAGGCAGAGTATAAAGAGAGTATGCCAAAAGATGCTTATGCAATGTGGAACAAGTTAAATAAGTCAGTAATTGGATTAACAAATGATACAGACGTACTTGACTGTACTTCTTGTGGAGAGTGTGCTTCTGTATGTCCTGTTGGTGCTCTTGTAGATACTGAGTTTATGTATAAGTCGAATGCTTGGGAACTTCGCCAAGTTCCAGCAACATGTGGACACTGTTCAGCAGGATGTCAAATATCTTATGATGTTAAACATACTAGTGTTGACAACCCAGAAGATAAAATTTACCGTGTTATGAATGAGTGGAACTATGTTTCACTTTGTGGTGCTGGTAGATATGGATTCGATTATCAAAATTCAGATGTAACAAAAGATGAGGCAGCATTTGAGAAGACGATTGAAGCATTCAAAAAAGCTGATACGATTAACTTTACTTCAACTATTACAAATGAAGAAGCACTTATCTTACAAAACTTAAGTGATAAGTTTGGTTATAAGCTTGTAAATGATGAAGCACTTTCATTCCAAAACTTCCTAAAAGAGTACTCTGCAATTAGTGGAACTCGTCTTTATGGAAGTGACTTGAAAGCAGTTGCAAACACTAACTTTATAGTTTCTGTTGGTACGGCGATTAAGAGTGATAATCCAAATGCTAGATATTCACTAAATAACTCATTAACTGTAAATAAAGGTGCAGCACTTTACTTCCACCCAGTGAGTGACCCTGTTGTTGATGATATGAGTAAAAATTTACTAAGTATAAACCATAAACCTTTACAAGAAGAGACAGCACTCTATTTAATACTTGACCTATTTGCAGATAAAGAGAAATTACCAACTGATATCGTTGATTATTTAGCATCTTTTCACTCTTTTAGAACTGTTACAGTTGAAGAGACTGTAAAAGAGAAAGTTATTGAGATAGTAACTGAAATTCAAATGGATCCAGATACAGGCATAGAGACAGAGGTAGAAGTAGACAAGTCAAAAATGGTAAGTAAAAAAGTTTCAAAAGAAGTTGAAATTGATGATAACAGACTAGTTGAAATGCTAGGAATGCCTGAAAACTTTAATGAAACATTAGAAAAATTCATGAAGAAAAAAGATAGCTTCTCTTTAGTTGTTGGACCAGATTTATATAATCACCCAAATGCTAAGAACTTAGCTCGTTTAGTTGCTCTCATCGAAAAATATAGTGAATTTGAACTTGTAATGATTCCTACGCTTACAAATACACTTGGTGTGTCTTTAATCAATAAACTTTCGCCAAAAGGTGGAGAGTATTCGATTGGTTACAACACGAAAGGTGACTTTACTCTATCTGCTTTAGGTGATGGAGATTTAGATATGCCGGCTATTAATCAGCAAGAGGGAACTCTTACTTCGATTAACAAGCGTGTAAATCCAACAAATGCAGCTCTTTCATACGGTGGATATGTGTTAAATGATATAGCTAACGCTTTAGGTCTTAAGTCTGAGCTTACAATTGATTATACTTCAGAACTGCCAACATCCAAAGGTTTTAAAAGTGAATCTTTTGATGATCTACCAAATTACTATACAAACTCTGGTGAAGAGATGCGTGGATATGAGCTGAAAAATATGGGTAAAAAAGCATCAAGTGATGAGAGTATTAATCAAATTGATGAAGCACTCACTTTAACTGGTACTTTAGTTTACTCTGCTAATCCAGTAAGACAGTTTAGTGAGTTTACAAATAAAACTACAAACCTTGATGAGGAGAGTGGTGTTTACCTGAGTGAAGAGTACCTGAATGATTCTGAGCTGAATGCAGGTGATAGTGTAAAAGTTAAGAGTGAAAATGGTGAACTAATTACTACAATAGTGAGTGATAATAAAATCGCTGGAAATATTATAGTAATTCCAACTTTTGATTCTAAATTAAATTCAGAGGCTCTGTTTAGTGGTTATCGCTTTGCTTCAGCTTCAATTGAAAAGGTGTAATATATGGAAGTAGCATATTTAATAGAAACGGTTATAAAGGTCGTTGTAGTTTTACTTGTATTTTCTGCTTTAGCAGGTATAGGTACATACTTCGAACGTAAAATACTTGCGTTTATGCAGCGTCGTCTTGGGCCAATGAATGTTGGTCCTTATGGATTGTTACAGGTTGCAGCAGATGGTGTTAAACTATTTACAAAAGAGGATATTGTACCTACAAATGTTGTAGCTCCTATCTTTAAGATTGCACCTGTAATTACTGCAGCTACTGCATTTATGGCTGCAGCTGCTATTCCATTTTTACCATCATTTGATATTTTTGGATACACAGTTCATCCAATAGTTGCAGATATTAACATTGGTATTTTATATATCCTTGGAATCATGGGAGTTGGTCTTTATGGTCCACTTCTAGGTGGTATGGCTTCAGCAAATAAGTTTTCACTTCTCTCTGCTGCTCGTGGTGCTGCTGTATTTATCTCTTATGAGGTAGTTACTGGTCTTTCAATCTTAGCTCCAATTATGATGGTTGGTTCACTTTCATTGATTGATTTTAATGAGTATCAAGTTGAGAATGGTTGGATTATCTTTAATCTATATGGTGTTGGTTTTGTAGCATTTATCCTTTTCTGGATTGCTGCATTTGCTGAAACTGGCCGTACACCGTTCCACTTGATCGCGAATGATCACGAGATTATTGATGGTTTTGGTACTGAGTACTCTGGTATGAGATGGGGTCTTTTCTTCATCGGTGAGTATGCAAATATGTTCTTTATCTCATTTGTAATCCCTTTACTATTCTTAGGTGGTTATGGTGATGGTAGTTTCTTGGGTGCTTTAGCTTTCCTAGGTAAGATGTCATTCTTCTTCTTTGCGTTTTTATGGGTAAGAGCGGCATGGCCAGATGTTAGACCGGATCAACTTATGTGGTTGTGTTGGAAGGTACTTATGCCTATAGCAGTGATTAATGTTGTAATCGCTGGCTTTATCATGATGTTTTAAGGGGATATGAATGAATAATGAGCAATTTAATAACAGAGATGTTAGTGATAGCTACTTTTTAGTAGATATCGAAGATTATCCTACTGATGGTTGGGGTAAATTTAAGCGTATAGTTAAAAGAACTTTCAGAGGCGAGCTTTTTGTTGGTCTTTGGGTAGTAATGAGAGAGATGATTCGATTTGATATTCATACCGTTTCATATCCTCAAGAGAAGATGCCGATTGGACCACGTTACCGTGCTGTTCATGAGATGAAGAGACTTTGGGAATCAGATGCTGAGAGATGTATCGGTTGTGGACTTTGTGAAAAGATTTGTATTTCTGATTGTATTCGTATGGATACTAAGATAGATAAAGATTCTCGTAAAGAGGTAACAGAGTATACGATTAATCTTGGTCGTTGTATCTTTTGTGGTTACTGTGCTGAAGTTTGTCCAGAGCTTGCAATTACTCACGGTGGTGAGTATGAAAATGCATCTGAGCAGAGAGAACACTTTGTAGATTATGAAGCGATGTTAACACCGATTGACAAGATGAAGGCAGGGACTCAGTTAGAGTTTGAAGGTTTTGGTGCTATTACACCACATGAAGATGAGCGTGTTAAAAAAACACCTCTAGCATACTAAGGAGATTGGACTATGTTTGAAGCAATAGCGTTTTACCTGTTTTCATTTTTAACGATTTTGATGTTTTTTATTACAGTTACAACATCACAAGCGTTATATGCCCTAACTGCATTAGCAGCAGGGATGATTTTTATATCAGCATTTTTCTTTATTCTAGGTGCTGAATTTTTAGGTGCGATTCAAATCGTTGTTTACTCAGGTGCTGTAATGGCTCTATACGCTTTTGGTATGATGTTTTTTGATACTACTAGAGAAGTTAAAGAGAAGCAGGGAAACAAGTATATAGTTGTAGGATTAAGTACTTTAGCCGCTGTTCTTGTAGTTGCTATTTTTGCAGCTCCAATTGTATCTGATAATATTACTGCTCTTTATCCAATGACAGAGGGTGTAGGTAATACTCAAGATGTTGGTATGGTTCTTTTCACGAAGTATTTAGTACCTTTTGAAGTGGCAGCTGTTATGCTTTTAGTTGCTATGATTGCCGGTATTGTTTTAGCAGGTAAGAAAATGGATTTATCATTAACTTTATACTCTACTGCTGAGATTAAAGATATGAAAAAAGATCAAGAGAAAAAGGTGCTTTCATGATGGAAATTGGATTAAATCATTACCTAGTACTTTCAACTATCCTGTTTGCGATAGGTTTGATTGGTGTAATGCGTAGAAAGAATCTTCTTCTACTGTTTTTCGCAACTGAGATATTACTAAACTCTGTAAATATCGCCTTTGCTGCGATTTCACACTATTATGGTGACTTGACAGGCCAGATGTTTGCATTCTTTGTGATTGCAATTGCTGCTTCAGAAGTGGCTGTTGGTCTTGGACTTTTAATTGTTTGGCATAAACGTCACAGCAATATTAACCTAGATACATTATCAACGATGAAAGGATAAAGAATGGAAAAATATTTATATATTGCACTATTCGCACCACTAGTTGGTTCAATGTTCGCAGCACTTTTTGGTGCTAGACCAAAAACTCTAATAGCTGGTTTAGTTCCAAGTATTTTACTATTTGTCTCTTTAGTAGCTAGTAGTATTCTTTTAGTTCACATTCTTGGTGGTGGGGAAGTAGTTCATGTTGAGATGATGACTTGGATGGCGACTGGTGACCTATATATACCATTTGGTTTTGTAGTTGATCAGGTATCTGTAACAATGATGATGGTTGTAACACTTGTTTCAACTGTTGTTCACTTTTACGCTATTGGTTATATGGATCATGATAAAGGCTTTAACCGTTTCTTCGCTTGGTTATCAGCATTCGTATTCTCAATGATGATTCTTGTAATGAGTGATAACTTCGCCGGTCTATTTATCGGTTGGGAAGGTGTTGGTCTGTGTTCATGGGGTCTGATTGGTTTCTGGTATCACAAAGAGAGTGCAACTTGGGCAGCTAATGAAGCATTTATTATGAACCGTATTGCTGACCTTGGTATGCTTATCGGTATCTTCTTAGTATATTGGAATACAGGTACACTTCAGTACGCTGAAGCTTTTGCTGCAATGCCAGCTTTAGATAGTGAAACATTAACTTGGATTGGTATTTTCTTATTTGTAGGTGCTATGGGTAAATCTGCACAGTTCCCACTTCATACGTGGCTTGCTGATGCGATGGAAGGTCCTACACCAGTTTCTGCACTTATTCACGCAGCCACAATGGTAACAGCAGGTGTTTATCTTGTTGTTCGTTCAAACGAGTTATATGCTTTAATCCCTCATATTGGGCTTTTTATAGCAAGTCTTGGAGCATTTGTTGCGATATTTGCAGCTTCTATGGCCTTAGTAAATCGTGATATAAAAAGAGTTATCGCTTACTCTACACTTTCACAGTTAGGTTATATGTTTGCTGCTGCTGGTCTTGGTGCTTACTGGGTTGCACTATTCCACCTTATGGCTCACGCATTCTTTAAAGCACTTCTTTTCCTTGGTGCTGGTAATGTTATGCATGCTATGCACGATGAACTTGATCCATTTAAGATGGGTGGACTTGGGAAGACAATGAAAGGTACAATGATTCTTATGACTCTTGCATCTGTTGCACTTGCTGGAATCTTTCCACTTGCAGGTTTCTTCTCAAAAGATTTAATCTTAGAGGTTGCATTTATTGACCATCACTTTATTATCTATGGTGTTCTTCTTTTAACTGCTGGTTTAACTGCGTTTTATTCATTTAGAATTATCGCACTTATTTTCCATGGTGAAGATAGACACACTGCTTTAGGTCATCACCCACATGAAGCATATACATTTATGCTATGGGTAATGGCACCTCTAGCTGTGCTAGCAGTAATTGCTGGTGCATTAAAAGGTACTTATTTTGAAATGGTAACAGCAGTACTTCCTGCAACTGAATATCATGTACATTCAGCTGCAGCGTATTGGACTATGACAATTGGTACACAACTTTTTGTTCTTGTTGCAATTTACTTAGCATATAAAAAATATATGTCTAAAGATATTAAAATTCCAGATGGAACAAGTGCTATGGAAAATAGTTTTGGATATAAAATACTGAAAAACCAATACTATATTCCATATTTTTATGAAGAGTATTTGGTGAGACCATATAGAGAGTTATCTACTATATTATGGAAACAGGTAGATATGAAAGTTGTTGATGCAACTGTTGATGGTATTGCAGGTATTATACATACAACAGGTGTGAAAACTAGAGATATGCAGAGTGGTAATTTATCAACGATGTTAAAATGGATGGTAGCAGGTACAATAGGTATGCTGTCATTAGCTGTAGTTTTTGGACTTGCAGTAAGATACTCTGGTGAAATTAAAACAATTTTATCAGGTTTAGGAGTTTAGTAGATGATTGATCATATTTTATCGATTTTAATATTCTTTCCTGCTGTAGCAGCAGTATTTGGATTTATGATACAAAAAGATAGTATTCGTGCTTACGGTACAGCAGTAGCTGTTATAGAGTTTGCACTATCTTTATGGCTTTGGTTTGCATTTGACTCAAATGCAGCTGGTATGCAATTCATGGAGCATATAGCTTTAGTTCCAGCTTTTGGTATTAACTATATATTAGGTGTTGATGGTATCTCACTTTTCATTATTATTTTAGCTGCATTCTTCACTATGATTGGTATCGCCTCATTAACTGATACTAAAAATGTGAAGAACATGATAATTACACTACTGTTTTTACAGATGACAATGGTTGGTGTATTTGCTGCTTTAGATGCAATCGTATTTTACATATTCTGGGAACTTTCATTAGTACCAATGTTATATATCATTGGTGCATGGGGTGGTCCATTACGTATTTACGCGTCAGTTAAGTTTTTCCTATATACGTTTGCAGGTTCACTTGTAATGTTAGTTGGTATTCTTTTCATGGCATATTTCTACTTCCAAGCAACAGGTGTATGGAGCTTTGCGATTCTTGACTGGTATAGACTTATCTTACCTGAGACTTTCCAGTTATGGTTATTTGTAGCATTCTTTTTTGGATTTGCTATTAAAGTACCTATGTTTCCATTTCATACATGGTTACCATATGCTCACGGTCAAGCACCAACTATCGGTTCCGTAATACTAGCGGCTATTTTGCTTAAAATGGGTACATATGCATTTATCCGTTTTTCACTACCGCTATTTCCTGATGCGTCAGTATTCTTTATGTTTCCGATAGCGATTATTGCTATTATCATGATTATCTATACTGCGATGGTTGCTTATGCTCAAGAAGATGTTAAACAAGTTGTTGCATACTCTTCAGTATCACACATGGGTGTTATCATTCTTGGTACATTTGCATTGAATGTTGAAGGAATTACAGGTTCAATATTCCTAATGATTGCTCACGGTGTTGTTTCAGGTGCACTATTCTTACTTGTTGGTGTTATCTATGACAGACGTCATACTAAGATGATGAATCAGTTTGGTGGCTTAGCATCTGTTATGCCTAGATACGCAACTATATTTGGTATCATGTTAATGGCTTCAGTTGGTATGCCACTTACTATTAACTTTGTAGGTGAGTTCTTAAGTCTGCTTGGTTTCTATCAGCAGTCACATATCCTGACTCTTTTAGCGGGAATCGCAATTATTGTTGGTGCTATCTATATGTTGGCAGCATACAAAAAAATGTTCTTTGGTGAAGTGACAATTGAAGAGAATAGAAATCTTCCAGATGTGAACAAAAGAGAGTTAATAGCACTTATTCCATTGACAATTATTACAATTTGGTTAGGTGTTTATCCAAAACCTGTTTTAGAACCAATTAATAACAGTGTAGAGTCTATCGTACAACTTATGCATGATAAATCTCAAACAGAAGAAGCGAAATCTAGAATCCCTAACCTTGCAGGCAAGATAGTGATTTCAAAAGCTTCACAAGAGGAGGCACACTAATGTTAGCGCCAGTAAATGTTTCTTTAGAGTCATTAAACTTAATGACTCTAGCACCAATGCTTATTCCAATAGTTGGTGCGTTATTAATTTTAGTTATTGATATAATTAAAGGTGGACTTGATAAGACTATGTATGTGGTCTTAAGTATGCTTTTCTTATTAATGGACTTCGGTGCATTAGTTGATTCTGCAGCAGCCTTTTCTGCTGATGGTACTGTAATGGGTGTTTTTGATGTAATGCTCATAGATGGTTTAGCGATTCTTTCTCAGTTTATAATTGTTGGAGCTTCACTACTGTTTATTCCATTAGCACTTACACATAAGCGTTTCCATGAGTACTCTTACCCAGAGTTCTTTGCACTTTTCCTATTCATGATTAGTGGATTCCAGTTTATGGTTGCAACAGATAATTTAATTCTAATCTTTGTAGGACTTGAGACTGCTTCTTTAGCACTTTATACTCTAATAGCTATGCATAATCGTGATAAAGCATTTGAAGCTGCTGTTAAGTACTTTACAATGGGTGCACTAGCTGCAGGTTTCTACTCTTTTGGTGCAATGGTATTTTATGCACTTACAGGTTCAATTGAAATCAACCAAATTGCTACAGTTTTGGCTGCTAACAATTATGCTGATATCGGTTATGTCCTTGTTGGTGTTGTATTTATGTTAGCATCATTTGGATTTAAACTATCAATCGTACCATTTCATACATGGGCACCAGATGTTTATGAGGGTAGTTCAGCAGCAATGGCAGGATATATGTCAATCGTTCCTAAAATCGCTGCGTTTGTTGTTGCTATGAGACTGTTTGAGTTCTTAATTCACAGTGGAGTAATCTGGTTAGAAGTAGTTCTATACATCTTTGTTGTTATTACAATGACTGCAGCAAATATCTGGGCTCTTGTTCAAACAGATGTTAAACGTATGTTAGCGTATAGTTCGATTTCACATGCTGGTTTTGTAATGGCAGCTATCCTGATTGGTACGACACAATCAAATAGTGCACTTTTCTTATACTGGATACTATTTAGTTTTACAAATCTTGGCTCATTCTCTATGCTCTGGATGTCTCGTCAGAAACATTTACCAGCTCACCAGGACAGTGACCATAGTTATGATAAATTTGCAGGTATGATTAAAACAGCACCAGTTGCTGCTAGTATTATGGGTCTATTTATGTTAAGTTTAGCAGGTCTGCCACCATTTGCTCTCTTTTGGGGTAAACTTTACATGATTAGTTCTGCAGTTACAGGTGGATATACTGTTCTAGCACTAATCATGGCACTTAACTCAGCAATTGCTGGTTACTACTACTTGAAACTAATTGTTTATATGTTTATGAAAGAACCAGTAATTGGTAATGATGGTCATGTTTATGTAGCAAATGCAACTCTTGCACTAAAATCAATCATTGGTTTTGCAGCAGTGGGAACTATTTTTGCTTTTGTAGCATTAAACCCAATACTTGAGTTTGTTACTGCATTTGTTTACAATAGTGGATACTAGGTTATTTATACAGATAAGGAGCTAGTCCCTTATCTTACGCTAACGCTATGTTTTCCTCAGCGGAAAGCTCACGCATAGCAAAGCCATGCTTTATAAAGCAATATATTAGAAAGGAGAAGAGGATTTGTTTAAATGGATACTCTTACTTCTTCTCTTCATATCTTCTCTGCAAGCACTAGAGATATCTATTAACGGTGCACAAGAGAATCATCAAAAATTCTCAACACTTCATATAAATGACACTACAAAATTTGTCTGCCAAGAGATAAAAAATGACTTTGAAATAACTACAAAAATAGTTTGTGCTTTTTCAAAAAAGCCTGTAAAAAGTGTTCAAAAACTGCAAAATGATTTTTTCAAGGTAGACACTTTCATAAAGAAAAAAACTTTTTTTCTAGTTATTACTCCATTTCATAAAATAAAATTGATGCCAGTTGTATTTGATTTAACTAAAGATGAAACTATTTACCAGCCAGAAGTTTCAATATCAAAGCATTGGATGGTAATAGGTTATAGTGATAATCTACCTCTCATAAATAATAAACCAAGACCAGAAATATCAATTAACTTTCCATACTACTCTGATAAGGACAAGTTACCATATGTAGGTGGGCTTGACATAAAAGGTAACCCTGTATATATTAAAAAAGTAGATGATGTTGCAGATTATCTAAAAATTAAAAGGTTTTTTAAAGAGGAGAAGTATGAGTATTGTCTTGAGTTGATTGATGAAATATTTTTATCATATCCAAATACACTCTTTAAAGCTGAGCTTATTTATTATAAAATAAAAGTATATGCAAAGTTAAAAGATTATGATAATGTTATATCAACGGCTAAAACATACTTAAGAGAGTACTCATCAGATGAAAACATTCCAGAGGTGCTGTCTCTAACTGCATATGCCTACTCTAAAGCGGGTTTAAATACAGATGCTGATTACTTTTTTGACAGACTCTTTAGTGAACATGAAGATTCAGTCTATGCAGAGTGGGGTTATATCTATTTAGGTGAGATGCTTGAGGGTTCAGGTGGAACTACTAAAGCTCTGAAATTATATAAAAAAGCGCTCAATGAGACAGAAGATATTGATGTGGCAGCAACTGCAGCATATCATTTAGCCTTAACAAAAATTAATTACTCTCTTGATGAATCTTCAAGTTATATAATGCAGATTATCAAAGTAAAACCTAGTTACTTTATAAATGATATGAAAACATCAACAGATATGATGAATATGTTTGCAGATGGCATGAAGTATGAAACTGCAAGTGCTATTGCTAAAGCTATATTGGACAAACTAGATAAACAAGATGATGAGTATGAGATACTTTTAAAAAATAGAGCGTTATGGCTAGCTAAAACGAGTCAAAAAGCCGAAGCATTAGTAGCAATAAACAGTTATTTTGAGCTCTATAGTGAAGGTGCATTTGCAGATGAAGTACAAACTGCAAAAGATGGGCTCTTTTTTGATACGTCTGACTTAAATACTACGGCTAAAATTATTGAATATAATAAGTTGATTGAAGAGTATCAAGATGATAGCATTGGTGAAAGAGCGATTTATGAAAAAGCAAAATTACTTTTAGAAAATAAGATGTATAGTGATGTACTCTACTCTAAAAATCAGCTTTTAACTCTTGATGAAGAGATATATGTAGATATAAGCTCCATAGTGACTGATTCGGCTATAGGTGTTATGAAGAGTGCTTTACAAAACAGAGAGTGTCAAGAGGTACTGAATATCTCCAATGATTACAATATTACACTTTCTGATAAATGGGACGATGGAATATATGAGTGTTCAATGATGGGTGGAGATTATCAACTTTCACGTAGAGTTGCGGGTAAGAATTTAAAATCTAAAGATTTAGATGAGAGAAAAAAATGGCTACACAGATATATTAAGATTGATTTTGCCACAGGTAACTATAGTGATGTAATAGATGCTTCAAAAGATTTAATATCACTTATAGATAATGTGAAGAGTTCAGAGTATAAAGATGTGTATAGATACCTGTTTGATACTTATCAGAGATTAGAGAGAAGTGAAGATATGATATCTGCAATAGTAGATGTTCAAAAAGTCTATGGACTCGATTATAAAGACCTTGATAGATATGCATCGGTAATGACGATAGGTAGTGATAAGAAAGATGATAATATTGTTATAGAGTATGGAAGTGAGGTTATGAAAATTCAAATTTCATCTTCATCTAACCCACAAAGTCCATTTGTAGAGTTTACACTTTATCAATCCTTCACAAACATACAAAACTACAACAAAGCATTAGAGGTTATAAAATCTTTAGATACAGTAGAACTAAATAAATCTGATAGAGCAAGACAGAAGTACCTACTCGGAACTGTGTATAGTAAGCTGTGGAGAGATGAAGAAGCTATGAAGGCTTACCAAGAGTCTATAGACGCTGACAGTACAAGTGCTTGGGCAAAATTAGCACAAGGTGCTAAAGAGATTTAAGTAAATTATAGGTAATGAAAGATGAAAAATAGAAAGACTTTTTTATATTTGTACATTTTTTTTATATTTACGGTAACTAATATATCTGCTAAAGAGAATACTTTTATATCTTCTATATCTTTTGTCGGTATGAGTATGGATTATAGAGAGTATAATCTTAATGGAGAAATATTAGATAGTGAGGAGTCCTCTTATTTAGATATGAGTGGGCTGGAAATGACTCTTGGGTATATTGTTTCTAAGAATATATCTTCATCTTCTGAAGTGAAATTTGATTTTATGATACTAAGTGGTGAAACTAAATATATAGGTTCTTATCTTGGTTCTTCTCTTCCCTATGGGAGTGTAATAAGTACTACTAAAAATACAATAATAGATACAGATATATCGTATAGACGTAGTAATAGATTTAACAATAATCTTGAGCTCTATTATGGTATTGGACTTGGCTATAGAGAGTGGGAGAGAGCTTTGTCAGCTTCACAGGTTGAAGTCTATTCATGGTACTCCATTAGACCTGTCATAGGAATAAGTGCTAGAATTAAAGAGAAGTTTAACCTTGGTATATCATTAGAGTATCAGTATGGATTGGATACAAAAATGAGATCATCAAACCCTAGACTTGACTTTACTCTTGGTGGAGCGGATATTTTTGAAGTATCGGTTCCATTGAGCTATAAATATAAGGATAATATAGAGCTGTTTTTTGAAGCGACTTTACAAAAACAGATTATTATAGAATCAGATGTAAAGTATGCTGGAGGTGATGGATATTATGAGCCGGAAAGCACGGCTAATAACAGTTATTTAAAAGTTGGAGCTGTATACCGTTTTTAGTTAAGCTCTAAACAATCAGCTATAGAGTAAAGACCTGCCTCTTTAGATGCTAACCAGCCAGCGGCTCTTA
>Ga0209345_10001750_pt1 | contig 25233 bp, 24 predicted proteins | sample Cruoilmetagenom7_FD_187294 | JGI IMG/M metagenome (GOLD analysis project Ga0209345, IMG submission 187294) | Oil polluted marine microbial communities from Coal Oil Point, Santa Barbara, California, USA - Sample 7 (SPAdes) (version 2) | ecosystem: Environmental > Aquatic > Marine > Oil seeps ...
CGTGCCGGAAAGTGAACGAATGAGCGATTTTGACATGATGGGCCTGCCAAAGAAACTGGTGGCCCGGTTGAATGAAATGGGTCTGAAAGATCCGACCCCGATCCAACGCCAAGCAATTCCGCAAGCGATGAATGGCCGCGACGTGATGGGCCTTGCCCAGACTGGCACCGGTAAAACGGCGGCCTTTGGTGTGCCGCTGATCGCCCAGATGATGGAGCTTGAAGGCCGCCCCGCGCCACGTTCCGTGCGCGGGCTGGTGCTGGCTCCGACCCGCGAATTGGCGCAGCAGATCGCCGTGAACCTGCGCGGTTATGCCGAAGGCACGCCGATCAAGGTGGCCATGGTTGTCGGCGGCCAGTCGATCAACACCCAGATTAAACGTCTGGAACGCGGTGTTGACCTGCTGATCGCCACACCGGGCCGCTTGCTGGATTTGCTTGACCGCCGCGCGGTGAAACTCGACACGGCGACCTTCCTCGTGCTCGACGAAGCCGACCAGATGCTCGACATGGGCTTTATTCATGACCTGCGCAAGATCTCGAACCTGATCCCGAAAGAGCGTCAGACGATGCTGTTTTCGGCGACCATGCCCAAGCTGATGAACGAGATCGCCAACAGCTATCTCAACAGCCCGATCCGCATCGAAGTCTCGCCTCCGGGCAAGGCGGCGGACAAGGTGACGCAAGAGGTCCACTTCATCGCCAAGGCGGAAAAGACCGAATTGCTGAAGGAACTGCTGGCCAAGCACAAAGGCGAGCGCGCGCTGGTCTTTGGCCGCACCAAGCATGGCTCGGAAAAGCTGATGAAAACGCTGGTGAAAGCCGGGTTTGATGCAGCCTCGATTCACGGCAACAAAAGCCAGGGTCAGCGTGACCGGGCGATTGCGGGCTTTAAGAATGGCGACATCACCGTGCTCGTGGCCACTGATGTGGCGGCTCGGGGCTTGGACATTCCCGATGTGAAACACGTCTATAACTTCGACCTGCCGAATGTGCCCGACAACTATGTCCACCGCATTGGCCGGACCGCACGGGCAGGTAAAGACGGCGCTGCCGTGGCCTTCTGCGCACCGGACGAGATGGGCGAATTGAAAGCCATCCAGAAGACCATGGGTATCTCGATCCCCGTGGCCTCAGGCCGCCCGTGGGAAGTGATCGAAGAGCCGAAGCCTAAGGGCCGCGGACGTGGTCGCGGCGGGCGCCCGGGTGGCGGTGGTCGTCCCGGCGGCGGTGGCGGCGGCGAGGGTGCTGCTAAGCCGGGCGGCGGTCGCCGTCGGCGGCGCGGTGGCGGTGGGGGCAAGCCAAGTGGCCAGCAAGCGGCCTAAGCCAACGCTATAGGATAGAATGATAGGGTAGGCGCGCCGCAAAAAAAATGCGGCGCGCCTTTTTCGTTAGTCGTGAAAGCTTGTCTATCTGGCCGATGCACTGCGACTATCCGCAGCCCGCTGCTGCGAACAGCACTTTTAATAGGTCAATTTTCAACACGGCAAACAAGATTTAACACGCGGCCTTCGGGCGCTGGCGCAGTTAAGTGCCGCAGAAGGTCGCCGGAACAATTTCGTCTTCAGTCGGGGGCCGCTGCAACTCAGGGTCGGTTTCCAAATAAGGGGTGGCCAGCGCTTTCATAAGCCGCTCGAACGGGGCCATATCCCCCTGAACCGCCGCTTCGATCATCTGTTCAATACGATGGTTGCGCGGAATGACGGCTGGATTTGCACTTTGCATAGTTGCAACTGGATCAGCCTCACTCTCAATCCGCCTCCGCCAAGTCACGGCCCAAAGGTCATAGGCTTCGCGATTTGCAAAGTGATCTCTTGCATCGTCTTTGCAAAGCGCACGGAAAGTATTTGCAAAATCCGCGCCATCTGTTTGCATAAGGCCGAGCAGTTCGTTGATCAAATCCCGATCTTCAGGTCTGGGTTCAGAAATACCGATCTTAGCCGCAAAGCGGCGAAGCCATGCGGCTTCGATCAGATCCGGCATGTCGTGCACGATTTCAGTGGCTTTATCGACGGCGGCTTCTTTGTTGTCCATCTGCTGCAAAAGCGAAGTCGCCAGCTGCGCCATATTCCACACCGCAATCTGTGGTTGGTTGCCATAGGCATATCGGCCCTGCCGGTCGATTGAACTAAACACCCGCCCTTGGTGAAAGGTATCCATGAATGCGCAAGGCCCATAGTCGATCGTTTCACCTGAGATCGCACAGTTATCCGTGTTCATCACTCCGTGGATGAACCCAAAGGACATCCATTGCGCCACCAACTCAGCCTGCGCCGCACAGACCGCCCGTAGCAGAGCCAGAGGACCGTCAGCTTGGGGGTAGTGCCGAACAATGGCGTAGCTGGTAAGGGCTTTTAGATGGTCGGTCTCACCGCGATGGGCGAAGACCTGAAAAGTGCCGACCCGCAGGTGACTTTGTGCCACGCGGGTGACGATACCGCCCGGCAGTGGACCTGCCTCACGCAGTATCTGCTCGCCGGTGCTGACGGCCGCCAGCGCGCGTGTCGTCGGCACACCAAGCGCATGCATGGCCTCGCTGATCATATATTCGCGCAACACCGGGCCAAGCCACGCGCGCCCATCGCCCATACGGGAATAGGGCGTCGGGCCGGAGCCTTTGAGTTGAATGTCGCGGCGGATGCCGTCTTGGCCTATGACCTCGCCCAACAGGATCGCGCGACCGTCGCCAAGCTGAGGATTGAAGTTGCCGAACTGATGCCCGGCGTAAAGCTGCGCCAAGGGTTCAGCGCCCTGGGGCACCCGATTGCCGCCAAAGACCTGAGCAAGTTCCTCGGTCTCATTTCCCTCAATGCCTAGCAACGCCGCCAAATCCGCATTCCACGCAAGCAGCGCCGGCGCGCGCACGGGTGTTGGATCAAGCCGAGCGTAGAAAGTATCGGGCAGGGCTGCGTAGCTGTTGTCGAAGGGAATTTTCATCACAGGGTCCGAGACATGAGCATGTAGGACTCACGGCTTCGAAATCCTGCACGCTGGTACAGTTTGACAGCCGCAACGTTGTCCCGACCGACCTCAAGATGCACCGCACGCAGCCCGCCCTGCGCCAGCGCGCGGGGCAGAGCCGACATGGCCTCGGTTGCGATCCCACGCTTGCGCACACCGGGGCGGACGTAAATTTCATCAATCATCGCATCCAACCCGCCAAATTCCACGGACCAGCCAAAACTAATCACTACATAGCCAATCGGAGCGCGGGGCGGGCCGATCAGATAGGCCGCTCCATGCGGAATGCCTTCGAGCAAAGGCGCAAGGCCAGCGCGCCGCTGCGCATCGTCCATGTCAATTCCCGCTTCTTCGTGAAAAGCCGTGACCAGTCCCACCAGTTTATCAAGATGCTCCGGCGCACCGAGTGTCAGATGTGCGCTCATAGGCGGGCCAGCCTTTCGGTTAGCAGGGTAAAGAAGCCATCTGCGTCGAGGTCTCCGACGAAAAGGGCATTCGGGGGCCGGTCAGTGACGCGCCACCAATCTGCGACAGTCATCCCCATTGTGAGCTCTGAGGTGGTCTCAATCTCGACGTTGATATGTCGGCCTTTGAAGAGATCGGGGTTGATCAAATAGGCGGTCACACAGGGATCATGGAGCGGAGCGCCCTCAGAGCCGTATTTTTCCTTGTCGAACCGCTCAAAGAAATCAGTCATCTGGGCCACGGCAGTGCCCACGGATGTGCCGATGGCGCGGAAAGCGTCGTTGCGGGGTTTCGTCACCAGCGCCTTATGGGTCACGTCAAGCGGCATCACCACGATTGGAATGCCAGACTTAAAAACAATATCGGCGGCCTGCGGATCAACATAGATATTGAACTCAGCCGTTGGGGTTATATTGCCGCCTTCGAAATAACCGCCGCCCATAAGTACGATTTCCTGCACCTTCTCGGCGATGTCAGGTGCCTTTTTCAAGGCGGTCGCGATATTCGTCAGCGGTCCGAGCGGGCAAAGCGTGACGGCCCCTGCAGGATGCGTTCGCAGCTGCTCAATGATAAAGTCGACCCCATGCCCATCGGCCAGCGGCATGGTTGGGTCTGGCAAGTTCGGGCCGTCGAGACCGGTTTTGCCATGCACATGTTCCGCCGTCACCAACGCGCGCCCCAATGGACGGTCGCAGCCTGCAAAGATTTTTATATCGGGTCGGCCTGCCAACTCACAGACGATGCGCGCGTTTTTGGACGTCAGATCCAGCGGGACGTTGCCCGCTACACAGGTGATGCCCAGCACCTCTATCTCTTCTGGGCTGGCCAACGCGAGGAGGATCGCCACGGCGTCGTCCTGTCCGGGGTCGGTGTCGATAATGATTTTGCGCGGGTCCATTGGGGTACTTTCGTCAATTTGCTTAGCGCAGAGCCTTGCCGGAGGGGGCTGTCTTTGTCCAGCGACCGGCCCACGAATTAGCTGCGTTCCGCCGCTTTGACCGCGTCCCAGAGCGCGTCCATCTCGGCCAAATTGCTGTCTTGCGGCGTCTTGCCCTGTGCCGCGAGCCGCGCTTCGATCCCCTCAAATCGCCGGGTGAATTTTGCATTGGCCCGACGCAAGGCCGCTTCGGGATCAAGCCCAAGGTGCCGCCCGAGGTTGGCCATGACAAAAAGCAGATCGCCGTATTCCTCCTCAACCTTATCTTGGGTCAACTCGTTGCGCGCTTCGACCAATTCAGCGGCTTCTTCGCTGATTTTGTCGAGCACTTGCACGGTTTCAGGCCAGTCAAAGCCGACCCGTGCAGCGCGGTTTTGCAGCTTCAACGCGCGCAGCAGGGCAGGAAGACCAATTGCCACCCCGTCCAATGTGCCGCCCTGCGCCTTGCCCGCACGCTCTGCCGCTTTGATCGCTTCCCAGTCAGCCGTCTGTTGTTCGGCAGTCTTGTCGCGGGAGTCTTCGCCAAAGACGTGCGGATGACGGGCAACCATCTTATCACTGATGGTACGCACCACGGATTGAAAGGTGAAATGCCCGGCCTCTTCGCCCATCGCCGTATGATACACCGATTGCAGCAATAGATCGCCCAACTCGCCTTCCAATTCAGCCCAATCGCGCCGGGAAATGGCATCGGCGACTTCGTAGGCTTCTTCGATCGTATAGGGCGCGATACTGTCGAAATCCTGTTCAATATCCCACGGGCAGCCGGTTTCTGGGTCACGCAACCGTCGCATGATCTCTAGCAATCGCTCGATACCGGCAGTTGAATCGTGAATGAGATCGGCTTTCGTATTGTCCGGCATTGCAGGCTCCGCATGTCTGGTGTCAGATGCACCCTGACCAAAGCGCGCCGAAGGAGTCCAGCCCATGCCCGTCATCAACCGCATCGCAGCCCTGTCTGAGGAGATGACCGCCTGGAGACGACATTTGCATACGATCCCCGAATTGAGCTTTGACTGTCCCAAGACGGCAGCCTTTATCAAAAAGCGGTTGCAGGAGATCGGAGTGGACGAGATTCACGAGGGGATCGCGCAATCTGGGATCGTGGCCATCATTAAGGGACCAACGGAGGGTGGCACCATCGGACTGCGCGCCGATTTTGACGCCTTGCCAATCCCCGAGGAAACCGGCGTCGACTATGCCTCGACCCATCCCGGCAAAATGCACGCTTGCGGGCATGACGGCCACACCGCAATGCTGCTTGGCGCGGCGAAATATTTGGCGGAGACGCGCAATTTCTCTGGCCGCGTCGCGCTGATCTTCCAGCCCGCCGAAGAAGATGGCGGCGGGGCCAAGGTGATGTGCGACGAAGGCATGATGGATCGGTTCGGGATCGATCAAGTCTACGGCATCCACAATTTCCCCAACGCTGAGTTCGGCCATTTCTATACCACGCCCGGGCCGATCATGGCGGCGGTGGATATGTTTACCATCCAAGTCAAAGGGCGCGGCGGGCATGGCGCGATGCCACATGAGACCGCCGACCCCATTGTCGCCGCTTGCTCAATTGTACAGGCGATCCAGACTATCGTGAGCCGCAACACCCATTCGGCTGCTGAAAAAGTGATCTCCGTGACCCAGATCCATTCAGGCAGCGCCAGCAATATCGTACCCGATACGGCGATGATCAACGGGACGGTCCGCACCTTTGATAAGGACACGCAGGCGCTCATCCGACAACGCTTGGAAGAGATCGTGGCAGGGCAGGCGGCCAGCTTTGGGTTGGAGGCCGAATTGGACTATGAGGTGGGTTATCCGGCTACGGTCAACAGCCAAGAACAAGCCGAGTTTGCCACCCAGGTGGCGCAGGAGGTGGCCGGTAAGGCGGCAGTTGACGGCGCCTTTGCCAAGGTCGCCGGCTCCGAAGATTTCGCCTACATGCTCGAAGAACGCCCCGGCGCGTATCTGTTTCTCGGGGCGGGTGAAGGCGCAGGGCTACATCATCCGAAATATAACTTTAACGACGATATCGCGCCCGTCGGCGCATCCTTTTTCGCCCGTTTGGTCGAACAGGCACAGCCAGCAGGAGGCAAGTAATGGCACTGGAAGACGCAGCTAAGCAGATGGACATGGCCTTTACCCGTGACGACCTGAAGGGGCCAAGTTATGAGCTAACCTTTGGCGGTGCGACGTCTTTCTTGCGACGTAAATACACCAAAGACCTGACCGGCGTGGACATCGCCGTGACTGGCGTGCCGTTTGACCAAGCGGTAACAAACCGCCCCGGAACCCGCCTTGGTCCCCGCGCGATCCGCGAAGCAAGCGCCCTCCAAGCGCCCGACGCGCCCTATGGCTGGGACTTTGATGTACTCAGCGAGTTTGCAATCGCGGATTACGGCGATTTGGCTTTCGACTATGGCCATGTGAGCCAGTTCCCCGCCGCGTTAACAGCCCATATCAAGACGATCCTTGATGCGGGCGCCGCCTCGGTGGTGCTTGGGGGCGACCACTATATTTCATTCCCGATCCTCAAGGCCTATGCCGAAAAATACGGGCCAATCAGCCTATTACAGTTCGATGCTCATACGGACACATGGCAAGACGATGACATGGACCGGATCGACCACGGCACGATGTTCTACAAGGCTGTCAAATCCGGCATCATTGATCCCGCGACCAGCGTCCAGGTCGGCATTCGCACCACGAACGAAGACACGATGGGCGTCAATATCATCGACGCCCGCGAGGTGCATGAACAAGGCCCGCAGGCCACGGTGGCAAAGATCAAAGAGATACTGGGCAACCGGCCATGCTACTTAACCTTTGACATCGACGCGCTTGACCCTGCCTTTGCGCCGGGCACCGGTACCCCGGTATGGGGCGGGCTGACATCGGCGCAGGCGTCAATTATGCTGCGCGACTTGGCGGGGATCAACATCATGGGCGGTGATGTTGTCGAAGTCTCTCCACCCTTCGACACAACCGGGGCTACGGCGATTGCAGGTGCTCATGTCGCTACGGAAATTCTGTCACTTCTGGGCCACCGTATGAGGACCGCATGAGCGCCAGGAACCAACCGATCAGCGGCAACGATCTGGCCCGATTCTCAGGTCCAAACACCTTTATGCGGCTGCCTTCAGCAAACGATCTTAAAGGGTTGGACGTCGCAGTTCTTGGAATTCCGATGGATATCGGCACCTCTTGGCGCTCTGGCTGTCGCTTTGGGCCCAAGGAGGTGCGCAGCCAAAGTGCGATGATCCGGCCCTATAACCTCGCGACCGGAGCAGCGCCATTCGATGGGTTACAGGTCGCCGACATTGGCGATTTGGCAATTAACACCTTTTCGCTTTTTGACTCATTGCGCATTATTTCAGATAGTTACGATGCAATCTTAAACTATGACGCCATGCCGCTGGCAATCGGCGGGGATCATTCAATGACCCTCCCGATACTGCGCGCGATGGCACGGCGACATGGGCCTGTAGCCTTGGTCCATGTGGATGCTCATGCCGATGTAAACGACGAGATGTTTGGCGAGCGTGAAACCCACGGCACCTTCCTGCGGCGCGCTTATGAAGAAGGCCTCGTAAATCCCGATAAAACTTATCAGATCGGCCTGCGTGGGTCGGGCTATGGACCGGATGAGTTTGCTGAAGTCGCAGAATGGGGTTTCCAGCAATTTCCGGCGCATGAACTTTGGCATCGGAGCCTCGCGGAACTGGGTGCCGAAATCCGTCGCGACATCGGGGATCTCCCGGTCTATGTTACGTTTGACATCGACAGCCTTGATCCCGCCTTTGCCCCCGGCACAGGGACACCAGAGATCGGGGGGCTGACGACCCCACAAGCGTTAGAACTGATCCGTAGTCTTAAGGGGGCGAATATCGTGGGCGGTGATCTGGTCGAGGTTTCGCCACCCTATGACACGTCGGGCAATACCGCGCTGACTGGGGCGAACATCCTGTTCGAACTGCTCTGTGTGCTGCCTGGCGTCACATACCGTTAACAAAGGTGCGCAAGATGTTGGCATGGATAATCGTGATCGCGCTTTTGGCGCTTTTGGCCTACCCGCGCATCGCGCCGATTAATGCCGCGCGCTGGCATACCCAAGCCCCGGGAGAGCAATTGGGCGAGACTGCCGGGGCGAACTCGGTCATTTGGCGTTCTGCTTCGGATGTAGACAAGCTAAGCCAGCTTGATCGGATCATCCGACAAACCCCACGTACAAAAGTGATTGCAGGCTCGGTTGCAGAAGGTCAGATCACCTATGTGACCCGCACAGCGACGATGGGGTATCCGGATTTCACCACCATCGGCGTTTACGGCGAAAATCCGCGCTATCTGGAGGTCTATGGCCGCGCGTGGTTTGGCAGTTCAGATTTTGGGGTCAACGCCAAGCGGGTCGAGGGATGGCTGGCTGAGATCAAGGCGCGATGACAGGCAGCCTTTTTGCACCTCGCGCCACATCGGCACATTCAGCGACATCTGACATTGCGCCATGAACATGCGGCCATCTACCTGCAAACAGATGGTTTCGCCCAATTCCACCCAGTCTCCCTGACGGTCGGTACAGTAGCAATCGATCGTCTTGCCGCCCGGCGCTTTGACATCGGCGCGGGCAGGGGCAAGGCCCGTCAGGACCAGCAGACAAGAGAGCAGCATCACCTGTTTCATGCCCCATCTTAGCACATGCGCCCTCTTGACCAAAGGCTTGGCATAGGCGACAGGAAGCGCATGATCCCAATGCCTCGCCTCGCGCAAATCACGCAACGTTTCCAGTTTTTGGAGGCCAGCATGTCTGCGGGCTCCGACGGGGCTGATTTTGCCAAACTTGCCAAAGAATACAGCGATCTGAAGCCGGTGGTGGATCAGATAGAGCTATACCAACAATTGCAGCGCGATTTAAAAGAAGCCGAGGCAATGCTTGAGGATCCAGAGATGGCCGAGCTTGCGCGGGAGGAGTTGCCCCGCCTGCGCGCGCGACTGCCTGAGGTCGAAGCCGCTTTGCAACTTTCACTACTCCCGCGCGACGCGGCGGATGCCAAACCCGCGATGCTTGAGATTCGCCCCGGTACGGGCGGGGACGAAGCCGCGCTTTTTGCCGCTGATTTGCTGCGCATGTACCAGCGCTATGCCGAAGCGCGTGGCTGGGGCTTCGATCTGATCGAAGAGCAGATGACCGAGCTTGGCGGCGTTAAGGAAGTGGTGGCGCATATCACCGGGCAGAACGTCTTTGCCCGTCTGAAGTTTGAGAGCGGCGTGCACCGCGTGCAGCGCGTGCCCAGTACCGAGAGCGGCGGGCGGATCCATACCTCGGCGGCCACCGTGGCCGTGTTGCCAGAGGCCGAAGACGTGGATATCGACATCAACCCCAACGACCTGCGGATCGACACAATGCGCTCCTCCGGCGCGGGCGGCCAGCACGTGAACACCACCGATTCTGCCGTGCGCATCACCCACCTGCCGACCGGGATCGTGGTGACGTCTTCCGAGAAATCGCAGCACCGCAACCGCGACAAGGCGATGCAGGTGCTCAAAGCCCGTCTCTATGACATGGAGCGCAGCCGGATGGATAGCGAGCGCTCTGCTGACCGCGCGGCACAGGTGGGATCGGGTGACCGCTCCGAACGTATTCGGACCTATAATTTCCCCCAAGGCCGTATGACCGATCACCGGATCAACCTGACGCTCTATCGGCTTGAGGCCGTGATGCAGGGCGATCTGGATGAGATCGTGGACGCACTGACCGCTGACGCGCAGGCCAAGCAATTGGCGGAGATGGAAGGGTGAGCCCGCAGACCGCTGCCCAGGCGATGGCCGCTGCCGCTGGACGCTTGCGTGCTGCTGGGGTGCCAGACCCCGCGCGTGATGCACGGCTGCTCTTGGCCCATGCCGCCGCTGTCGACGCCGCCCGCGTGACATTGATTGCTCCCGAAGAGATCGCCCCCGAAGTCGCCGAGCGCTTCGAGCATCTCGTCTCCCTGCGGGCCGTGCGGGTGCCCGTGTCTCAGCTTGTCGGACGTCGGGCCTTTTACGGGCGCGATTTTGCGATTTCGCGTGATGTGCTGGACCCGCGACCTGAGACGGAAACCTTGATCGATTTGGCGCTTGGCAAACGATTTGAACGTGTGCTTGACCTTGGCACGGGATCAGGCTGCATCCTTGTGACACTGCTTGCCGAACGCCTTGAGGCCACGGGAATTGGTGTCGATCTGTCCGAGGCGGCCTGCCTGCAGGCCAGCGCCAATGCCGTGCAACACGGGGTCGCAGCCCGTACGGATATCTGGCAATCGGATTGGTTCAGCGCGGTGACAGACCGGTTTGATCTTATCGTCAGCAACCCGCCGTATCTCGCTGCCGAAGAAATGGACGCCGTCGCCCCCGAACTCCGCCAGCATGAGCCGGAAATGGCGCTAACGGACGGGCAGGACGGGCTGAGCGTTTACCGCATCATCGCTGAGCAGGCGCAGGGGTATCTAACGCCCAAGGGCCGCGTGTTGGTGGAAATCGGTTGGCAACAAGGTGCATCTGTACAAGAGATTTTCACCCGCGCAGGCTGGGGTCGGGTCACGCTCGCCGAAGACCTAGATGGCCGTCCAAGGGTCGTTTGCGCTGACAAACCGGCATAAATGCGCGAAAATACACCTCATTGCGGGGATAACTTGCAGTTTCTTCTTGCCGTAGCCGGGCTAGCGTGGTTAGTCAGAGGTGTTGCAGCGGTGGATGCCTTTGGGCGGTCCCGCGCGGCATTATGCCCAACATATCGCTTAGGCCGGGACGATGATGTGCTTTGCACCCCCGGTAAACGACACACAGCACACAAGGCTGACATCATTCCATGAATTCTCCCAGATCCCGCTCCCGGTCGAAGAACAATCGTAAACGCTCCTCGCATGGTGGTGGCGGCGGCAACGTCGTGAACCGTGTGTTCGACAGCTCCGGCCCAGAGGGCAAGGTGCGCGGTACGCCGCAGCAGGTTATCGAGAAATACAATCAGCTTGCCCGCGACGCGCAGCTTAGCAATGACCGCGTGGCAGCCGAGAACTTTCAGCAACACGCCGAGCATTACTTGCGCCTGCTGAGCGAAGCGCAGCGCGAGATCGATCAGCGCCGCGAAGAGCAGGAGCGCCAGAACCGCGAGCGTCAGGCCGAGCGTGACCGCGAGCGCGCGGAACGTCAGGAACGCGAAGGCAATCAAGGCGGGCAGCAGCACAGTGATCAACCGGATCACGGCCATGCAGCTGAACAGAGCCAGCAACCGCAGGCTGAGCCCGCGCCGAGCCATGATGAGCAGAGCAACCTGGTCGAAACGCCTGAGAGCAAACCCAAGCCCAAGCGCGCTCCGCGTCGCAAGCCCAAGCCAAAACCGGCAGAGGGTCAGCAGCCTGACGATAATGGCAGCAACGGCGATCCCGCCAAGGCCGCAGAATAAAAGAAAGCCCCGCAAATCGCGGGGCTTTTTCTTTGGGGCGCGGTGATCTCGGGGCTTAGCTGTCTTCCATACCCGCCTGAACATAGCGGACCCGCCCATTCCGGCGCAGCACCTCTTCCCGCGGCTCCCACGTATAGCGCGGATCGCTGAGCACTGGCGACCAAAACAGCACGCCGCCCTTGCGCCATGGATCAAGCACAAGCCCTGCCTCCATTGGCGCGCCAGCTGCCGAGATGATCGCGGTGGAATGGTCAATCAGCAGCCGTGTATCCCCATTGGCGATGGCGCGGTGCATATCGAGCGTGGCGAACCCTTCGGCCTTCAGACGTTTCTCCAGATCCTCCGCCCAATGCCAGCAGAGCCCACGTGGTTTGCGACCGCTGTTGACCTTGGCGTTGTGAATGAGCGGTGGATCGGTGATCTGATAGGCGAGGGCAAGTTCATGAGTGTAGCGGTAGGCAATGCGGGCCGCCCGCGCGGCCTCCTCGCGATCAACGGCGGGCGAAAGCCCTTCAATGGCACGTGCCAAGGCAGCGATCTCTGCTTCGGTCCCCGGCGGGGGCGGTCCGTTTCGTGGCATGCCACAGGCGGTAAGGCCCAAAAGCAGGGCAAAAAGAAGCAGAAAACGGTAGAACATGATTACCCTTTGGCAATTTCGCGGGCTAAGGCGCAGAACCCTTCGAGCGGGATCTGCTCAGCGCGGTCAGTGGGGCTGAGCCCTGCCGCGTGCAGCCGGTCTTCGATATCGGGGGCAGCTCCCTTGAGCGCCGAGCGGAGCATCTTGCGGCGCTGATTAAATGCCATCGCGACAACGCGGCTGAGCACATCCGGGTCGGCGGGAAAGCGCGGCTCGGGCAGGGCGGTGAGATGCACGACACTGGAGGAGACTTTGGGCGGCGGGGTGAAGGCACCCGGCGGCAATTGCAGCACAATGCGCGCGTCGCTGCGCCACTGCGCCAATACCGCAAGTCGTCCGTAGGCTTTGGAGCCGGGGGTGGCGACAATCCGCTCCGCGACTTCGCGCTGGAACATCAGTGTAAGACTCTGCCAGAAGGGAGGCCACTCTGGCGGGGTCAGCCAGCGCACCAGCAGTTCGGTGCCGACATTATAAGGCAGGTTCGCCGCCACACGGATCGGCGGTGTCAGATGGGCCAGCGGGTTGATTTTGAGCGCATCGCCTTCAATGACCGTCAAACGTCCGGGGTAGTGATCGGCAATCTCGGCCAGTGCGGGCAGACAGCGGCGGTCTTTTTCGATGGCGAGCACATGACGCGCACCTTCGGACAGCAGACCGCGGGTCAGCCCGCCGGGGCCGGGGCCGATTTCCAGCACATCGCAATCGGCCATATCGCCCGCTTGACGGGCAATCTTGGCGGTAAGGTTCAGGTCGAGCAGGAAGTTTTGGCCCAGCGATTTGCGTGCGGCCAATTCATGCGTTTGGATGACCTCGCGCAGGGGCGGTAGATTGTCGATCGCGCTCATGTGCTGCTCCTCATACGCCATGCGAGTTTGATCGCTTCAATCATGCTCGTCGGATTGGCGCGGCCTTGGCCTGCGATGTCAAAAGCGGTTCCGTGATCGGGCGAGGTGCGCACAAAGGGCAAGCCTAGTGTCACGTTTACGCCGCGGTCGAAATCCAGCGTTTTGATTGGGATCAGTGCTTGGTCGTGGTACATGGCGATGGCGGCGTCGTAATTCTGTCGCGCGGCGGCGTGGAACATTGTGTCCGCGGGCAGGGGACCGGCGAGCGCATAGCCCTCGCCTTGCATCTCAAGGATCAGCGGCGCGATCCAGTCGATCTCTTGACGTCCCATGCTGCCGCCTTCGCCTGCGTGTGGGTTCAACCCTGCGACGGCGATCCGAGGCCGGGTAATCCCGAAGCGATCTCGGAGGCTTTCTGCCGTGATCTCAATGGTGCGCCGGAGTCCTGCCTGTGTCAGCTTCTCAGGCACTTGGTCGAGGGCGATGTGAATGGTCGCTGGCACCACGCGCAACTGCTCAGACGCCAGCATCATCACAACATCATCAACACCCGCGAGGGCCGCGAGGAATTCCGTGTGGCCGGGGTAAGCAAAGCCCGCGCCGTCTTGCAGCGCTTTCTTGTGGATCGGCGCGGTGCAGACCGCAGACGCGGCCCCTTGCTGCACGAGATCAACCGCACGGGCAATCACGTCGATAACCCCCTGCGCGTGGCTAGGTTGAGGCACGCCGGGCAAGGCCGCGCTGCCAAAATTATGGGCCAGAACCGGCAACGCATCGGCACTGGGGGACATGGCGGCGTCGGCTGTGTCGATCAATTGGTAGGGCACGTCTTGCGGCAGGTGACGCGGGTCTCCGATCCAGACCATCGGAATGTCAGATGAAAGCGCCGCCCAGGCCCGGGCGGCGATCTCGGGGCCAATCCCGGCGGGTTCACCACAGGAAATGGCCACCGGCCTGGCCGCACCACTCATTGGCGGATGATGCGGGAGTCGGCGCGCGCCTGTTCGACCAACTGCTTGGCGAACCCTTGCAGTTTGCGCTGGCGGATTGAGCTGACGACAGCCTCGCGGTCGGTGTCGGCATTGGCCGCAGTGGTGCGTTTGCACAGCATGAGGAAAACCAAGGTCTGCCCATTGGCACGGGTCAGCGCTGTCGAGACTTCGCCCGGATCAAGCTTGGCCAGTTCAATTGCCACATCCTGTGGGATCTCACTGGGAGCCTTGGCGCCTCGATCCAGCACATTCGCAGGCTGGCCTTTGGCCGTGCCATAAAGGTCGTCACATTGATCAACCTCACCCCGCAACTGCGCCGCGCGGGCCAAAGCAGCTTCAGACCGGCCACCGGGGATGTAATAGGCGGCATAATCAATCGCAGAGTATGTGACCGCAGGTTTGCCCGTTTCCTCAATCCCGCGCAACTGGAACAGCGCTACAGCATTGGGAATTGGCAGCGGCGCGGTCACTTCGCCGGGGGCCAGGCCAAGCAAGATGGGACGCAAGGCGGCGGGCAGTTTTTCCAAATCCGTCCAAGGCATCTGACCGCCGCGTCCACGCGATGCAGTTGCGGAATACTGGCGGGCGTAGGCTGAGAACTGCGCTTCGCTCTGGCTCTGGGCGATCTGGGCTGCAAGTGCGTTCACTTGATCCGCGTTTTGCGGGGGAGCGGGAATGATGATCTCGGACAAAAGCACCCGAATGCCCGTGTTGCCCCGGCTACTGCCAAGGGCGCGGTCAACCTCGGCATCGCTGATATCGACGCGGTTGTTGTAGCGTGCGCGTATCAGGTCACGCCAAGCGGAGCTGATCACGATGAAATCCCGGAAGGTCTCTTCTGAAATCTGCGCCTGCGCCAAGGCTTTCAAAAATTCCTCGGTGGACAGGTCGGCGCGGGCGGCAAATTCAGCCATGCCGGCGCGAACCCCGTCTGGAGAAACCTCAAGCCCCGCCTGATCCAAGATCTTGCCGCGCAAACGGTCTTCGATCAGGCTGTCAATCACGCTTTCACGGTCCGTTCCCGGTGCACCAAGAAGCTGCATAAAGCGCTGACGTTGCTGGACTTCATACTCCGTGATGACAGCATCATCGATGCGCACAACGGGCGCGAAAAGGTTCTGCGCGACGGCTGGCTGGCCGATCATCAGGGCCAAGGCAACCCCTGCGGCCCCCTGCATCGCGACACGGAATTTCTGTTTCGTTACTTCCCACATGAGCGCACGTATCTTTCTGTTCCGGTGTTGGCGGCAAAGCCCCTAAGGCCGACGTTAAATCCGAAATCGGTAGAGGGCTCAACACTTGTTGAGGATGAATAGCGTCGGCTTACCGAAACGTCGACCTGAACGCATTCATTGTTATAGCTCAGGCCTAAGCCCGCCGTCGCGGCCCGCTCGTCTTCCAAGTCAAAGCGCCAGTCAGCGGTTGCCTGCCACTGGTTGCTAATGGAATAGCTGCCGTCAAAGGTAATTTCTGACACGTCGTCATCGCGGACCTCATCCGGATCGGCATTTAGCCAAACATAGCTGCCGGCAATCTGCCCACGCTGGAAGTCCCAAACGCCGCGCAATTCCGCCTTGGCGACCTGAAAATCATCATCGATCAGCCCGCGACCAATGAGGGCCAGACCATTGTCATTCCGCAATTGCCCAGCAATCAGAAAATCCGAATGGGTGCCTTGCAAGCCTGAGCTAAGCGAAAATGCGTCATCGGTTCGGTCGCGGATCACCTGACCAATGGAAAGGTTCGCGTCCCAGCCGTTCGGGTCGATCCGCGCCCAGTTTACACCAATGGCCGCCACCGCACCGCGCTCGCGCCGGTCAGGCCGGGGAAAGCGGCTGAGCGCGAGGAGGTTGCCCTCATCAAATTCGATCAGCGTGCTTTCTTCGTTGGGGATGTTAAGCCGGTCGCCCCCCGTCCAGGCCAGCTGCACGACAGGTTCAAACTGCTGCACGGCACCGCCGGTCTCTCTACGCTGCATGGGATAGCGCAAGGACACTGCAACCTTTGGTACAATGTCACCGTGGCGCGGGGTATAGCCATCGTCCTGAGCGATATTGAACACGCCAAAGCTGGTGCCGGCCTGAACATCGCTTACCAGCCCGTTAGCGAAAGTCAGGCGGCGCATCCAATCCAGATCACCGTTCAAGCGGGAGACATCACGACCCAGTCCATCGTTACTGACATCCGATGCCCTGCGATGGCTGTGCGCCTCAAGAGAGAACCGGATCTCGCCCCCGATACGCGCCGGAAAATAGCGTCTTTGATACTCACCATCGAGCACGAGCGTCGGCAATTCGTCGTTCACATCATTGTCGCGCAGCGATTGGTAGTTCAGCAGGCTGGCGCGGGTATATGCGTCTCGCCGCGCTCGGCTGACGGTCAACTCACTGGTCAGCCGGTCCGCGTCAGAGTAGCCGTAATCGCTAAGATAGGACCGGTCGCTCGTTGTCTCGATCCCGAAATAGAGTTTGTAATCGCGGCGCAGATCAAAGGTGCCAGTGCCGAACAGATAGCCTCGGGTCTCATCCGGTTCCAGATCGTCGCCGGTGATCGCGCCGTCGAACTGGATCTGCCCCGTAACAAAGGCCTGACGATAACGGAACTCCAATGTCTTTGTTTTGCTAGACAGATAGGGCGTGAGGGTCAGATCCCGGTGATCGCCGATCTTGATAAAGTAGGGAAATTTGAACCCAACGCCCAGCTGCGAAGACGAGCGGATCGACGGGGCCAGAAAACCGGTAGCACGGTCAAGCGTCGGGTCAGGTAGGCGGAGGCGAGGCAGGTAGAACACCGGGACGTTCTTGATCCGGAACTGCGCTTCATCGAAATAAAGCTGCTGTGCCAGTTGGTCGTGTACGACACGTTTGGCCCGGATCTGCCAAAGCGGTGCTTCGCCGTCTTCACATACTTTGCAAGACGTAACGGCCGCTTTGTAAAGTTGGCTATAGCGCCCTTCGACACGGTTGATCTGTACGGCGGCAAGCTGCAATTGCTGCTCAAGGATCAATCGCGCCCCGCGCAGGAGCCCTGATTGCAGGTCCGCGTCCAGTTCTGCTGCATCGGCTAGGATCGTCGTGTTTTCCCCCTCGGACAGGACAATCGGCCCTTCAATCACAAGCGCGCCTGTGGCCTGATCATAGCGGATCGCCGTCGCGCGCAGGCGGGTTTCACCCTGAAAGGCTTCAACATTACCCTGCGCTACCAATACCTTATCGCGGGTGATAAACACTTGGTCGGCGACCAAGACCGCGGGCCGGTCGGCTGTTGTGGCGGTCTGTGATGCCAGGCCGACAGGCGCGAGGATCAGGGCGAGACCAAACAGAGCGGCGCGCATATCAGCCGTCCTCCGCGTGCAAAAGCAGACCAAGCGCCAAGAAGATCGCCGCGACGGGTGGTGCCCAAGCGGCGAGCGCCACCGGAATCTGCCCGTTTTCGCCAAGGATCTGTGCGAAACTGCGTATAAAATACAAACCAAACCCCAGCAAAATAGACGCCAGCACCGCGACGCCGGTCCCTCCGAAACGGGTATGGCGCATGGTGAATGCGCTCGCAACCAGAACCATCGCCACAAGAAAGAAGGGCCGAGCCAATTCGGCCTGCAGCCAGACCTTGTGCTGGCGAGTGCTAAAGCCTGCCTGCTCAAGTTGTCGGATGAATTCCGGCAACGCATAGATCGACACTGCCGCCGGCTTTCCGATGCTTTCGCGGATCCGCTCAACCGTCAGGGAGGAGGGAAGCGTCAAGCTTTCGTGCATTTCGGCCGCGCCTTCGGCATTCACGCCGTCCGCCAAAGGCCAAACCTTTGCCCCGCGCAAGCGCCACTCTCCATCAACCAAGCGCGCGGTCTCAGACTCGATGCGGCGGGTTGGACCCTCTCCCGGCTCGTAGGTAAGGATTGTGACATTATACAACACCGAGGCATCGCTGTTGGTGCGCCATGCTCGGATCACCGACTGCCCCTCTGTTCCACCCTGGCGCAGCCACAGCCCTTCGTCGCTGACCGAAAGGGCAGAACGGCCATCGGACTGGTACATCTGAGTCAGTCGCTCGGCCCGTTCGCTGGTTGCTGCGACAATCGGGTTCAGCATCGCCACGGCGAGCAATCCAATGACCATCGCCACCGCCACCGGTGCCAATAGCGCGCGCATGGCCGAGCGTCCCGCCGCGCGGGTCACGACCAATTCCGATGAACGCGCCAGTCCAAGAAACAATGCAACGGTGGCAAGGATCATAATCAAGGGCAGGATCAGGTTAAGCGTTTGCGGCAGATGCAGCAGCGTCATGCCCAGTACCTGCGCCCAACTCACATCGTCATTGGCAAAGCGCCGCGCCTGATCAACCCCATCGACCAAAAGCACCAGCGCCCCAAGGACGGCTGTGATGATCAAGAAGCTAACGGCAAACCGTCGGGCAAAGTAGAAATGCAGGATCATGTCGATGCCCCCTTGCCGCGCAATCGGCGGGACCAGCGGGGATGGGCGGCCTGCCATAGCATGACGATGGTCAACACCGCGCCAATCAATGAGGGCAAATAGATCAGCGGCCACAGAGTCGCCGTCTCACGTACCAGTGCAACAATCGTGCCGCGCATGCCGTCGATGGCAATCAGCAGCGCGAAGGCAATGACCGCCTCACGCCACACACCGAACCGGGAAAAACCGCCGAGGATCAGCGTGGCGAAACCGATCATTGCCGCCACAATGCAAAACAGCGGCTGTGCGAAGCGGCCATGCAACTCCTCAGCCACATCACCGCTTGAGCTGCCAGTGCGGCTGGTGATCTGGTCCCAATTCCACAAAAGCTCAGGCGTCGTCATTGCTTCCGCCGATTGGCTGCCGCTGTCTTCGTCGCCCATCAGCGGGGAAATATCGAAAGAGAAGTCACGGAATTTCGCCGTCGCCAACCGCTTCGCCACGTTATCGAGCCGTTGCGCCATGCCATTCACCATAATCAACGTCGTGGCATCACCATTACGCGCCAAATAGGCCTCCGCTGCGGTATAGATCACCCCTTCGTCTTGATTGCGCCGATCCGATAGGAACACATCCCGCAGCACCCCGTCGCTGTCGATCTCGCGGGTGTAAAAGGTCACGTCGTCGGTGGGATGCAGAAACGCCCCTTCGGTCAACAGACGTGCCGTCAGATTGCGCGACACCTCCGCCTCGCGCTGCTTAAGTTGGCCCTGCGCCATCGGGACGAGGAAATGACTGAGCACCGTCATCATCAGCGCGACGCAAAGTCCAAAGATGAAAACCGGGCGCGCCAGCCGCCAGGGGCCCGAACCTGCGGCCTGCAAAACCGTCAATTCGGATTCGCCCGACATGCGGTTGGTGACATAGACAGCGGCAGAAAAGGTCGCGATCGGGAGTACGGTTACAATCAGTTTGGGCAGGCCAAGCGCGGTAAACTCAAGAAAAACCAGAGCAGACTGGCCATCACCAATCAGTCGGTCAAACAGCACCACGGCACGGTTGATCCAGAACAGGGCCACCAGCACCAGCGCAAAGAACCCGAACATCACCAGAAGTTGCGACAGCATGTAGCGGTCAATTCGTGGCACTGCGATCCCCCAATATGCTCTGACGGCGTTTGCAGAGACGGTAAAGCAATTCGGTGGGCGGGAAAACTGCTATCTGGTCATGCGCGCTTGGGCAGGCTAGGTCTGGACGAAATCAAAACATGAGGCCCGCCATGACCGACCTGACCCCTATCACATTTGCCGACACCGACATTGACCGGATCGCAGGTCACGCCGGGCGGCTGGCCGTGTTTCTTGAGCCATCGGGACGGCTGGATGCGGGCGCACGGCGGATCAACAAACTAACCAAGGGCGCATTGGCGCGTCTGGTCGAAGGCACCCGTTTTGCCAGCCTTAAACCCGGCGAAGCACTGAGCTTGACCTATCCCTCGGGCATGGCAGCAGAAGCCGTGGACGTCGTGCACCTGCCGCGCCGCGCGGATGTGTCCGAGGCACGCAAGGCCGGGGCTGCATTGGCAAAATTGCGCGGCGACAGCGACGTGCTGATGCTGGCCGCAGGCACCCGACGCGTGGCGGATGTGGCCTTCGGGTTGGTAATGCGGGACTATGCTTTTCAGGATCAGAAATCTGCGCCTAAGCCGCGCAAGGGCAGTGTTGAGGTCATGTGCTCCAAACCCGAGGAGGCCACCGAGGCAGCGACGCCCTTGCTGGCCGTGGCCGAAGGCGCTTTCATGACCCGCGATCTGACCAATGCCCCGGCCAATGTGCTCACCACCACCAACTTCGCCGAGCAGTTAGTCGAGATGGAGAGCCTTGGGCTGAAGGTCGAGGTGTTGGACGAAGAAGAGCTTGCAAACCTTGGGATGCGCACACTTTTGTCTGTGGGGCAAGGATCTGATAGCCCCTCCAAAGTTGTCGTCATGCGTTGGGAAGGCGGCGCCGATGAGGCCGCGCCGCTGGCGCTTGTTGGCAAGGGCGTGGTCTTTGACACGGGCGGAATTAGCCTGAAACCCGGTGCGGGCATGGAAGACATGACGATGGACATGGGCGGCGCGGGCGTTGTGTCCGGGGTGATGCGCACACTGGCGCGGCGCAAAGCACGGGCCAATGTCGTCGGCCTTGTTGGGATCGTGGAAAACATGCCTTCTGGCAATGCGATCCGCCCGGGTGACGTTATCAAAACCATGAAGGGCGACACGGTTGAGGTCATCAACACAGACGCCGAGGGCCGTTTGGTGCTTTGTGATGTCATGTGGTACGCGCAGGACCGTTTCAAACCAGCCGCGATGATTGATCTGGCCACTTTGACGGGCGCGGTCATCATTGGGCTGGGGCATGAGAATGCTGGCGTCTTTTCTAATGACGACACTCTGTGCAACGCATTCCTGAAGGCGGCCGAGAGTGAGGGCGAGGGGGCATGGCGCTTGCCGCTGGGCCAAGGCTATGACGATCAGCTGAAAAGCCGCATTGCTGATATGAAAAACATCGGCGGTCGCCCGGCGGGGTCGATCACCGCAGCACAGTTCCTCAAGCGTTTTGTCAAAGAGGATACGCCTTGGATCCACCTTGATATCGCCGGGGTCGCGTCGATGAAGACAGAAACCGCCCTTGCGCCGCAGGGGGCCACCGGCTGGGGCGTGGCGGCGTTGAACCGTTTGGTCGCAGACCGGTTCGAGCAGGGCTGAGCCGGGGATGGGTGCCGCCTATTTCTATCACCTGACCCAACGGCCTTTGGTTGAGACGCTGACGATGCTGCTGGAAAAGTCGCTGGCCAACGGCTGGCGGGTGGCCCTGCGCGGCACCGACCAAGCGGGCCTTGCCGCTTTGGATCAGGCGCTCTGGACATATTCTGAGGAAAGTTTTCTGCCGCACGGTCTGGCGGGGGGGCCGCAGGATGCTGATCAACCTGTATTGCTGACAATGGAAAACACGGCGCCCAACCGCGCCGATTGCGTGATGGCAGTCCATGGCGCCGAAGTTTCCGCAAGCGAAATGGCGGCGTTGCAACGGGTTTGCGTGTTGTTTGATGGGCATGACCCGGTGGCGCTGGATCAAGCGCGGGCCCAGTGGAAGCGGCTCAAGGCCGAAGGCGCGTCGGCGCAGTACTGGTCCGAGGAAAGTGGCCGTTGGGAAAAGAAGGCCGAAACCTAGCGCGACCCGTTCCCCGAAAAGCCGCAGGGGCCAAATGGCCCCCGCTTAACGTTTCGATTAAGCCGCTTTGTCCAGCGGTGCCTTTTCAGCGGCCGCAGACGCATTGCCTTCTTCTGCAGGCGCCTTGGGCTCAACCGGCGTGAGGTAGGATTTCGCCGCTTGCACACCGCTGTTGTTTACCGGCGAAATTCCGTCGATCAGAGCGCGTGTCCGGGCGCTGTCGATGCTGCGTTGGGCAGCCGCGCGGGCAAACTCTTCTGTTTCCGCAACCGATGCCTTAGGCACGCTAGCGGCCGATTCTGCCTCTTGCGCGGGAACGGAGCCAAGCTTCTCTGAAGAAGACCTGGACTCAGATGGTGTGGCAGATGTCGTTGTCGAGCCAGATTCTTCTTCAGTCGTCGGCTCGGTGGATTGCGTTTCAGTAGAACTCGACTGTTGAGTACTGGATGGGCTTGGTGAAAGAACACTACCTAAAATCATAACATAACTCCTACAATAATGTGGATACTGAGAAGCGCCTAGCGTCGGAAAGGGGCCGGAATTAGTTCAAATACGGGCTAATATGGCGTGATATTGCGGCAAATGGCATATTGCGCACTCAATCGTCACCTCACACAATTATTGTTGCGACTAGCGCGTCAATCGAAGTTCACCTTGGGAAATTTCGATTCGGTCCCATCGTTGCAAATACCCCATGCCAAGCAGCGATTGTGACATTGCACCATCGTTCACAACCGCGGGCACATCGCGGTCCAGGGCCTTGCCAACTGTGATCTCGTTCAACCGGACAAAGGCCGTGCGCGTTTCACCATTGGCGGTGCCTGCTCGGCCAAGGTAATCCAACTCGGCTGGATCAATCCCGATACGGGTGGCGTCCGTTTTGGTCAGCACGATGTCGGTGGCCCCGGTATCCACAACAAAGCGGATCGGGGTGCCGTTGACCCGTGCCGTCAGATAATAGTGACCATCCCGGCTGCGCGGCAGAATGATCTGACCTTGATCGGTGACACTGATCTGCTGGCGCAGGCTATCGCGAGAGATGTCTTGCCAAAGACCGACCCCAGCTGCGGCGCCGGTAAAAATCAGCCCCCAAACAGCCGCTTGCTGAAGCGTTTTGTTCATAGAAGGGCGGCTCTGCAAGAAAAACCATCCCGCAAGCATCGCCAGCAGGACAATCAGGTAGATCAAATGCGCGGTGTCGATATTGGCCATAACGCCCCCCTATAAGTTAAATATAGGGGGGACCGGGGGAAATGTCAGCCGGGTGTAGGCCCGGGCCCAAAACCAAATGCCGCAAGACCATCAAGCACGAACTGCACTGAAAGCGCTGCAAGCAGCATGCCCAAGAGCCGCGTTACGATATTGATCCCGGTTTTACCCATAAAACGCTCCAACGCACTGCTGACCTGCATCGTCAGCGCCATGACGACAAGTATGAAAGCGCTGATGGCAATGATCGTGATCAACCCTTCGCCACCCGGTTTTTCGCCGGTTAATAGGATGACCGATGCGATGGAGCCGGGGCCAGCGATCAGCGGGATCGCCATTGGAAAGACCGATGGGTCGTCGTGATCGTCGACGTCCGCCTGATCCTCGCGTCGTTTGGTACGGCGGTCAAACAGCATGTCGAGGGCTGTGAGAAACAGCAAAATGCCCCCCGCGACCCGGAAAGCGGGCATCGAGATGCCGATAAAGTTTAGCACCGCTTCACCAAAAGCCGCAAAGATCAACAAAATGAGCCCCGCAACGCCGACAGCACGCCACGCGATTAGCCGGCGTTGCGCCTTGCTCATTCCACGGGTGAGGGCAAGGAAAACCGGCGCGATAGCAATTGGGTCAATCACCACAAACAGGGTGACGAGGGCGGTGATCATATAGGCGGTGTCAAAGGTCATCTACTGTCCTTACAGCAAAGTAATCGCGGAAGATTGCACGAGTGCCGCCGAACAATCGACCCCCTCAATCCGAAATTTTCCGGCGTCTGACGCCAAAGCAGGGAGCAGGCTTAGGCTGTCGCCTTCTCCAGCTTTTCTTGCGCGCCGACCCAAAGTGTTTCCGCCCGGTTGAGCGCGTCCATCACTTCGGCGTATTTCTTGTTCCAGACCTCAAGCTCGCCGGTTTTGGCATCTTCATAAAGGGCTGGGTCGGCCAGTTTTTTAGCGAGCTTGTCGCGCATCTCGTTGATCTTTTCCATCCGCGCCTCGGCCTTGCGGACCTCGGAGCGCAGTGCCAGCACCTCGTCGCGGCTGGCGCGTTTGGGCTTGGGGGCTTGCTTGGGTTGTTTCGAGGGGTTCTTGCTGACTGGCTTTTCCGGCGTCAGCAGCATCTTGCGGTAGGCTTCTAGATCGTCCTCGTAGGGCTTCACCGTGCCGTTGGACACCAGCCACAACCGGTCGGCGACCAGCGACAAGAGGTGCATGTCGTGGCTGACGAGGATCACAGCACCGGAATAGCGCGTCAGCGCTTCGACCAGCGCTTCGCGGCTTTCAATATCAAGGTGGTTGGTCGGCTCATCGAGGATCAGCAGATGCGGCGCGTGCAGCGTCGCCAAGAGCAGCGACAGACGCGCCTTTTGACCGCCCGACAGACGCCCGACCTCGGTCTCGGCCTGTTCGGGGCCAAGGCCAAAGCCCGCCAGTTGGGCGCGCAGTTTCGACTGCATAACGCCCGGACGGGCCGAGATCATATGTTGCAGCGGGGTTTCTTCGACGATCAGTTCGTCCACTTGGTGCTGGGCAAAGAAGCCGACCCGCAACTTGCTGGAATTGACCTGTTTGCCCGCCATGAGCGGCAGACGGTCCGACAGCAGCTTGGCCAGCGTCGATTTACCCTGACCGTTCTTGCCCAGCAGCGCGATGCGGTCGTCTTGGTCAATACGCAGGTTCAACCGGGTCAGCACCGGGTTATCGTCGCTATAGCCCACGGAGCCGTTTTCGATGTTGATGATCGGCGGCGACAGTTCCTCAGGCTCGGGGAAGGTAAAGACCTTGCGCGCGACATCCTCGGGCGCGGTGATCATGTCCATCTTCTCGATCATCTTTACACGCGACTGCGCCTGTTTGGCCTTGCTGGCTTTGGCCTTGAAGCGGTCGACAAAGGCCTGCATGTGATCGCGCCGGGCCTGCTGTTTCTTGGCCATGGCGGTCTGCAGCGCGCGTTTTTCGGCGCGCTGGCGGGCGAATTGATCATAGGGGCCTTGATAAAAGGTCAGCTTGCGGTCTTCGAGGTGCAAGATGCCGCCGACGGCACGGTTCAACAACCCGCGGTCGTGGCTGATGATCAGCACGGTGTGGGGGTATTTCGCCAGATAGCTTTCCAGCCAGAGCGCGCCTTCG
>Ga0209345_10001751_pt1 | contig 25229 bp, 19 predicted proteins | sample Cruoilmetagenom7_FD_187294 | JGI IMG/M metagenome (GOLD analysis project Ga0209345, IMG submission 187294) | Oil polluted marine microbial communities from Coal Oil Point, Santa Barbara, California, USA - Sample 7 (SPAdes) (version 2) | ecosystem: Environmental > Aquatic > Marine > Oil seeps ...
ACTCCTCATGTGACTGGGAATATGATTGCCATGGATATAGAAGTTGAAAAAAGTGATCTAGCCACGAGTCCTACGGCAAATACGGCTGAGACTACAGAGAAAACAGCAACAACAAGGGTCCTTTTGGCAGATGGAGAAACGACTGTTATTGGCGGTATACTGGAAAATACTCAGCAGGAAACCAATTATGGCATACCACTGTTAAGGAGAATACCCTTGCTTAAGGCTCTTTTTGGCAGTAAGTACAACACAAATGTTAAGAGAGAGTTGCTAGTATTTATAACTCCAAGGATCATGGATTGATGAAGGCCTACTGCGCACTATTTTTGCGGTTTTTTATCAGGGAATCACTGTTCTTATTCCATCACATAAAATTTTCAGAGAGGTTTTTATATGATTAGGGATAAATTCCCAAATAAACCCAGTAAGATTATTAAAATGAGTAACCCTCATAGGCTATGTAAATCTCACAAAACCGACAAACTCATTATTGTTCTTATAACCATTTTACTATTTATATCTTCTGTCGCAATAATAAAATCACCCGCAGGTGAAGGAAATATCATAGAACTTGAAACGGTAAGGATTGTCCCTTATTATGACAATTATACTATAGATCATTATTTATACTCTGGTCCTGATTGCGTTGAGAGCAATTTTACTCAAAACTGGTCGTTTAGAGTTCTGCCACACAGGGGTATAGGACCCTATATTGAACCTGAAATCGCCAGGTTTGCTTATTTTGAGCCTTCTGAACTGTTATTGATCCCCTTTAAAAACAATGTGATGTTTACGGCTGAAGATTTTAGTACCACGCTACCCATTGGTGCTATATATATCCCTCCATATGGCGGTCTGATTGAGCCAGATAGTATAAATCAGATGCCTTTTAAGTATTCAGACTTGCCAAAACCTGCATATTCTGATCTGCTTAAATGGGATGAGGGACCGTATGGATATAGACTTAATGTTAGTTTTAGGGTAGTGGAGCTTTATACAGGCAGAGAAAAAACTGTAAGGTTTTTTACACTCCCTTATAGCTTAGATGGGTGTGATTATGAATGTAATAATGCATTTGACATATGTGTAGACGAATGCATATTAGGATGTGAAGAAGATGACTGTGAGAAACCAAGTGGCGATTTGATGGAAGCATGTGAAGGCAGATGTCAAGCCATGGCTCCTTATCCTCCCTGCAAACATCCCGGTGTGCCTGAAAAGATGGTGTTTGAGATAAGTGGAGCTGTTCCTGATACAGTCTATACATATAGAGATAATGGTGACCTGAAAAAAGCTATAACATCTTTCAAATTCACATTTAGGAAAGAAGCTCTAGATCTCTTGGGTTCGATTGAAGAAACAGTAACTGAGGAACTAGATCTCATGTTAGCTGGAGATAATAGTAGCATGTTTCAAAGTCTTCTAAATATCCCAGGTGGTTTCTTCTCCGATTTGGCAGATACTGTTGGGAATTTTGCTTCAAGTGGTTTTACATCACTCATTTCTGGTCTGGTATTTGGATTACCAGTGGCACTTGGAGATATGATTTTAAATCCCCTGTCCAGTTTGCCCTATATTTTTCTGAATTTTTTAGTTACTGGGTATCCAGGTAATGATATAACTATAGATTATATGAAGATAGAATACGATGGCAGTCCTGCACTTCCTCCTTTGGTTTCCTATGTAGGGACCACAATTGAAGCACTCGATATTTTCGAAACGCTTGAGAATAAAGTAAAGGAAGAGATAATGAATTTTACTGTAATAGATTCAGACTATGCAGCTTATTTCAAAAATTACCACAACACAACTCTTGAGTATAAGGTTAAGATTAAACTTTTTGGGAGCTTTGGTGGTGGACCTGAAGAACGAGAAATTAAACTAGAAATTGACTTGGTGGATTAAAAAAAGATTGGATTTTGTGGCTGCATATTGCTTGACAGGGAATCCAGTAAGCGTTTCATATGTGGCTGGGTGGTATTGTGTATGCGCGCTGCAAGGGCTCTTGTTTTTTTTTGATGCAGCAAACTTTGTATTACAATTTTTATGTTACAGACCTTCTCTTATATATTTTTTTATGCTTGTTATCTGTTTATCATCTTCAATTTTATTACCTGACTTGTCCACAACATAAAAGGAATCTACAACCCTGTCCACATCTGTAGAAATTTTTGCTTTTACAACATTAAGCTTTAGTTTAACTAACATTGCCAAAATGGTATGCAATAAACCGATACTGTCTTTTGTGTATATATCTATAATGGTACATTTATTGGACAGTTTATTGTCAAAAATAATTTTATCCTCTGTTGTTTTAGTTTTTTTGTTGTCAAATGTTGTGGCAATATTTTTTTTCATTAATTCCAGAATATCTTCAGTTCCATGCAAAATATTTTTTAAAGTAGTTTCAAGTAATATAATTTTTACAGATAATTCCTCAAAATCAATTGGAGGGTTTTCAACCTGGATTGTATCCACTACCACATTATTGCTAAAAGTATTTGTACGCGCACCTAGGATATTTAACCCAAAAGAAGCAAAAACACCGCTGATCTTTTGAAGTAAGCCGATGGAGTCAAAAGCGCATATGGTGAATTCTATGCAATCAAACCTGGGTCTAATTTTGTAAATTAATAGAACAATATCGTTTTTAGTCAGAGATGATGCAAGATTTAAGTGAAATATAATTTCCTTTATATCATTGGAATATATATACTCATCCTCGATTTGTCCCGCCAGAAGAAGCAATTCTTTGTTTTTAAAAACAATTTCTGCAATCTCCATTTTCTTTTTATTTACAATATAATTAAAGTTTGAGAATAGATCTTTTTGGGCAAAGGCTTTTTCAGTTCTACGATAAAGTTCTTTTAGTAACGAATTTTTCCATTCATTAAAAACATATTTACCAGTTGCTCTAATATCTGCATATGTTAAGAGAAAAAGTATTTGTAATTCATCTATTGCCCCTATCTGGCTTATAAAATATCTGATAACCTCTATATCCTGAAGATCCCTTCGTCCTGAGATATTACTCATTAATAAATGGTTTTTTACAATATTGGACAATAGATTAATTTCACTTGCCGGCATTTCAAATCTACTCCCTATGATTTTTGTTATGTTAGCTCCAACTAAACTGTGATCACCTCCAAAACCCTTACCAATATCGTGCAATATAATAGAGAGCAGTAGCAGGTCCTTGCGTTTAATTTTTTTATAAACATCCTGATAAAGTTTGTATTTTGCAGGCTGCAGATTGGATAAATTATCTATATAACCCAGGGCTAAATAAATATGCTCATCAACAGTATAATGGTGATAATAATTAAATTGTGGTTTACAGATAATATTTTCATATTCAGGGATGAATGTTTGGAGCACCCTGTTGTCAACCATTGATGAAACGATCCTTGCGCTATGGGGGAAACAGCATAAAGCTGATAAAAAAGAGCCTCCTAAATCTCTTATACTCTTTTTATCGAGTGTATCTATATTCTCCTTGATAAGGTTACTAGTAAAATCAGAGATTTTAAGAGATCTTTCTGCAGAAAGTATAAAGATTATTAAAAGTTTTGAGGGATCTTTTTTAAAAATATCCTTATTTTTAACAGTAAGTTGATTTTTATATTTGATAAACCCAAGCCCCATATCTGTTATACGGTTATATGTGTGGTAACCTGTAAAAATAAATTCTCTTATAGTTGTATTTATTATTTTATCCACTATCTTGGAGATGGTTCTTGCTGCGTAATAATAATCTTCCATAAATAATTCCACAGCAAGTGTCGTGGACGTGTTCAAAAATCCCATATTACGGGCTATATTTTGTTGTGCTTCTAAATTTAGGTTTTCATATTTTCTATTATGACAATAATGTAATTCATTTCTGACTTTATATATAAAAGCTTCAGCATTTTGAAGATTCTCATGCTCTGCCATTGTTAAAACATTTTTTTCTACAAATATGGAGATATCTCTTTTTTTATACAACACATAACATATCCAGTAGATTGTATTTATATCCCTTATCCCACCTCTGGATTCTTTTATGTTTGGTTCAAGTCTGTATATGGAGTCCCTGAATTTCTTACTTCTTTTCCTTACATTTGAAATTTTAGTAATTAAATATTGTTCCTCTTGTCTTTTCAGGACATTTTGTTCTATAATATTTTTGGTATCTATGAATAGATCATAATCACCATTTATGAATCTGTTATCAAGGAGTGATGTTTTTAAAATATCATCTCCCCTTGCGGCACTCTCAATCTCTTTAATCCCCTTAATCTGAGTTCCAAAATTTATTTTGAGATCCCATCCTGCTCTTGTGAATTTTTCGATAAAGAGTTTTTGTGCTTTTGATAATGCCCCTCTATGAAGAATAAGTAAATCAATGTCAGAGAATGGCGACATCTCCATCCTTGCATATCCACCTAATGCAACAAGAGAAATATGTTTAATACCATCTTCATAAAGGTGATATAAATTGTTAACTGCATCATCAGCAATGGATGTTAATTCCCTTTGCAGTTTCTTTGAACTTTTATAATGGTATCTTTTTTTTTTGATTGCCAGCCATTCACTCCAATATATATCCTTAATGGATGGTAAACATTCTTTCATCAATTATAAACCAGGTTGTCAAAATATAAATATTGTATTTTTTGTGGGCCTATTCTTTTTGCTATGTTATCCAGTACAATGTTTTTCAAAAAGTCTTTCCCTTCTTTATCCTTCACGTCTTCATAGCTGAAATAGATTAGCGTATTTTTGATGATTGCAACTATACCATCCATATCTTCAGTTATGATATTAGCAGATTGTTTATTAGATGGTATAATAGAAATATCCATTACAAACCGTTTATTGTCAGAACCAGCAGACCCAGCTACGATATCTTTCAATTGGATAACATAACCGTTTTCATTTTTTATCATCTTGCTTGTATAGCCAAAAGATACTGAATAATTATTATCATTCATCTCAAGCCCTGCCAGCTTGTTAAAAAAGTTTTTATAAAACGAGTCTTTACTCATTATCAAAATAAAAACAAAGGTAAAAAAAACTATTAAAAAAACAATAAATCTCATAAAGGTTTTCATAAACTGAGCATAATTTAAATTTTTAAAAGTAGCACTTCATTTTTAGACAATTAGCATATATATTCAGCTAATATCTTAACTATTATATGGCTATAATGGTAATTTGCAATGTTTTTTTGGAGGAATCACACGCTTAAAGTTTATTTTTATACCTTCGGATGCAAAGTAAATATCTCAGAAACAGAAAGTTTTAAATATATATTTGCACGCAAAGGTGCAAAAGTGACAGATACGCCCGATGAAGCAAATATGATAGTAATTAATAGTTGTTGTGTCACAGAGCACGCTTACAACAAATGCTTGCATTTTATAAAAAAGCAAAAAAAGGAATCTCCAGAAAAGAAAATTGTATTAACTGGATGCTTGGCTGAGCATATAAAAAATACCCCATATCTATCTGATGCTGATCTAATAGTTACCAACGGAAGTAAAGGAGAACTTTTTGATTTAATAAGAAAAAAGCAAGATGGGGTAAAAACTGTTTTTAACCATAGTGTTGTAGAAAGTGAAGGCATACCTATAAATAGCAATAAAACAAGGGCTTTTCTTAAGATACAGGATGGATGTGACAATAACTGCACTTATTGCATTATCCCGCATGTGAGGGGTAACTCCAGAAGTAAAAAACCAGAAGATATTTTGAGTGAATTTAATGCTTTAATAAGAAATGGTTTTAAGGAGATTGTCTTAGTTGGAATACATCTTGGGTCTTACGGCAAAGGATATAACCTATCCCTCGGGGAATTGCTTGAGATATTACTGAATACCAAGGGAGATTATAGGATCAGGTTATCTTCCATAGAATTTTCAGAAATTGATTCCAGACTGATTAGAATAATAAAAAATGATAATAAGATTTGTCCTCATCTCCATATTCCTCTCCAAAGCGGTTCGGATGTTGTTTTAAAAAAAATGAATAGAAGATACAGTGTAAAAGAATACCTTAACATTATTGATGAAATCAGAAAACATATCCATCATATATCAATAGGTTCAGATGTTATAGCAGGTTTTCCCGGAGAGAAAGAAGAATGTTTTGATGAAACAGTAAATTTTATAAAAACATATCGACCTGATTTTCTTCATGTTTTTAAATACTCAGATAGAAAAGGCACCAGAGCAAATGGGATGAGTGATAAAAATAACGACAGTGTGAAAACAATAAGAGCTAAAAAACTTAGGGATCTAGGATTAGATTTAACATTTAAATCCTCAAAAAATCTTATTAGTACAAATCAGAGGATTCTTGTAGAAAACAATGGGAAAGGTTTCACGGATAATTATCACAGGGTTAAGTTGTCTGAGGGTGCTCCATGTAATACGTTTGTTAATACGAAAATTTTAGGGATAAATAAAAATGGATTATTGATTGCGGATACAGAACCTTCATAGTGCTACGTAATTTCTGAGCGCTATAGTTAAGGGATCAGTTATTCATGCTCTGTTTTTGACTGTCTTTAATGAATAGTTTTAGTAGCATTTTCTATATTTATGTCCGGGAAAAAGTGAAAAGTCCCAAAATCTATATATGTGTGATCGTTTCTGTAAAATCTATTCATGCTTTTACCTCTGTTGACATGATCGTATTCCTTGTAATGTACTAATACCTCATCCGTATTTTCAGGTATTTTTATCATAAAACTTTCTTCATTTTTGTCTTTAATAGGAAAGGTTGTATAATTAAATTTCTTAACATTTACTCCATCATCTATAAATGTCAAATGCACTTCTGATATTATTGTTTCCCCAATAGAGTTATTTTTTACTCTGATATAAAGGAGGTCATTTTTTTGTTCTAATTTATAGTTCATCCTGGGTGTATCGTAGATGTTTTTGGAATTATATTTTATATAAAGTTCACCACAGCAGACTAATATCATTGTATTTATGAATACTATTATTCTATAAACAATATGTGTTTTCATTTCATAATTTTGTTTATTAGTATGGGGCCTCTGCTGTAATCAAATGTGTAAGTATTTGATTCCCACCACAAGCTTGTTAATGAAATAATCAATCAGGTACAATTTTTTTAATAGCATCCTTGAGATCTTTTGCTCTTATTGGCTTATTCAAATATTCTATTACCCCTAGTAATTTTGCGTTTTTATATGATTTGTAATTGCCGAAAGCGGTTATAACCAGAACTGGGATATTCTTTTTTAGGTCATTTAGCTTCTTGATGAAGCTGATACCATCCATTTCTGGCATTCTTAAATCAGTGACTATGGCATCATAATTATTTTTTGTTATTTTTTTATAAGCGTCAAGTCCATTTATTGCCGTATCTACTTTGTAACCATCCAGCTTCAAAACCTCTGCATAACCCAGTCTGGTATACTCTTCATCATCTACTATAAGTATATTATTTGTTTTATCGAACATTTTGCTCTCTTTCGTTTGCGTATCTTATTATTTCAACCCTTTGTCCCATAGGGTGCAACATGGATATGGATGACTTGTAAAACAATAGTTGTTTTTCTTCCATCTGAATGAGCACTACATAGTTATCAAAACCCAAGATTAATCCGACTAATTTAGTATCATTTGTTAAACATATTTCTGTGGTATAGTTATACTTCCTTGTTTCATTGCAAAAAATATCCTGTATAGGCGGTCTTCTTGAGAATTGTGTGCCTGTATCATTGTTAGTGGAATAGTATGTTTTACTGATATAGTCAATATCCACAATAGTTTCATTGGAGGAGATGTATGAAATATCTTTTTTGTTGCCGACAAAATTTGTGCCATTTTTATTCCATAAAATAGAATATTGATCAAAATCTTTAATTATTACATTATGTAAAATATTGCGCTCTACTATAATATCCAATGGGATTAATTTTAATCTTGCATTATGTAAGTACACAAACTCCAAATTGGCGTATAAAGACATAGTATATTATATTAGATCCTTGTTTAGTTCACAAAGATTCTCCCCATGATAAAAGTATATGTACTGTGTGATTAAGAAAAAGTCAAGGTCAGTTAATGTTCTTAAAAAATATATTTGCTTATTGATGTTATATAGGATAAAATTGCTGATCAAAATGGGTTGGATTCTGCATATTCTACTCATTAAAAGAGAATAAAGGTAATTAAAAATGAATATGATAACTAAATATTTTTATGGAAAATACTTGAAGTATTGGTATGTGTCTTTTGTGGTAATTATTTTCATTATGGCCATGAACAGTTATGCTAAACGAAATGTTGGGCAGTTTGATTTGATTGTTTTTGACAGTCATGGTTTGCAGAAGAGTTTTGAGATTGTTGATGCTGAAGATGTTTTTAGTTTTGAAAAAAATATAAATATTTTGACCACATCTTTGCCAAGACTTAAAGCTTTCATACCTCAAAAAAGACTTAACCCCAATTCGTGACCAAAAGGTTATTCTGCTTTTCTACTATGAGAATAATACCTATATGTACAAATGAGATTTAAAGCTCATATTCAAAGTATAAGAGAGTTGGGATATGACGCAACATAATATTATTAGACTTATGGATATCCAGGATACAATGCCACAAGCTGATGATAAAGATCTTGAGCTTTTGTATTCTGCCTATGTGTTTGCTGCCAATAAGCATAAAGGCCAGTTGAGGAAAAGTGGTGAACCTTATCTATCTCATCCTTTAAATGTGGCTAAAATTTTAGCTGAGATGAAGATGGATATGGATACGGTGATTGCAGGTCTTTTGCATGATACGTTGGAGGACACAGATGCCACCTATGATGAATTAGATAGGTTATTTGGCAAGGATGTTGCTTTTCTGGTTGATGGAGTCAGCAAGATTGGCAGGATAAGATTTCAGTCTAAAGAGGAAAAACAAGCTGAAAATTTCAGGAAAATGCTCATATCTGTTTCCAAGGATATTAGAGTTATTGTGATTAAATTGGCCGACAGACTTCATAATATGAGAACTATAAAGCATTTAGATGATAAGAAAAGGAAACGTATTGCACTTGAAACCCTTGAAATATATGCTCCCCTTGCACACAGATTGGGTATTGCCTGGATTAAGTGGGAATTAGAGGACGCTTCATTTAAAGCATTGGAACCTGAAAAATATTATGAAATACAGAATAAAGTGAAATTAAAAAGAAGCGACAGAGAGCAATATTTAAAAATGGTAAAGGAGCTGATAGAAAAACATATAGAAGCTCAAGGACTAAAATTTGAAGTTTTTGGAAGGCCGAAACATTTTTATAGTATATACGACAAAATGGTTAGAAAAAAAACAAGTTTTGACGAAATTTATGATTTGCTTGCTCTTAGAGTATTAGTGGAAAAGCTTGCTGATTGTTATGCTGTTTTAGGAATAATTCATAGTCTTTGGACACCAATAACGGGAAGATTTAAGGATTTTGTGGCTATGCCTAAATCCAACATGTATCAATCCTTACATACTACCGTTGTGGGACCGAATGGTTTAAGAGTGGAATTTCAGATTAGGACTTATTCAATGAACCTTGTAGCAGAAGAGGGCATAGCTGCACATTGGAAATACAAGGAAAATCAAACGTTTGATCCAAAAGTTGACAGGGTTTTTGTATGGTTGAGGCAGCTTTTAGATCAACAGGGGTTAAATAAGCCCTTAGATTTTGTTAAGGCACTCAAAGATGATATATTGCCTATACAAATTTATGTTTTTACTCCCAGGGGGGACATTATAGAATTACCTACAGGATCAACACCATTAGATTTTGCATATGCAATTCATACAGAAGTAGGTCATTCTTGTATTGGCGCTAAAATCGATGGAAGGATGGTCCCTTTGCGATATCGCCTTAAAGATGGTGAAAAAGTGGATATAGTAAACTCCCCAACACAAACTCCAAAAAGAGATTGGCTCAACATAGTAAAAACAAACAGAGCTAAAATCCGTATCAGAAGCTATTTAAGAAAAAAAGAGACAGATACCGCTATCGAACAAGGTTTGAAAATACTTGAGAGAGAATTCCAGTTAAATTCAGTAAAATTTAAAGATATTTTAGCTGACAAGAAGAATATAAAAGAGATTGAATCAAAATTTTCTTTAAATGGGGTAGAAGATATTTATAAAAATGTGGGTTTTGGCATAATATCGGCAAAACAGATACTCCACTTATTTGTAAAACAAGAAGCTATTTTAAAGCCTAAGGAAATTGTTAAACCAAAAGAAAATCATTATGGTCCTTTTATTATAGAAGGGATAGAAGGCATATTGGTTAAAGCCGCAAAATGTTGTAATCCTTTGCCTGGAGATAGTATAGCAGGGTATGTTAGTAGAGGCCGTGGCGTTATTGTCCACAAGAGGGATTGTAAAAATTTTGATCTAATTTCAGTGAGTAAGGAAAGAATTATTGAGGTTAAGTGGGATGAAAGTAAAAAATTTGGGATTTATGTTGATATTTTATGTATAAGTGATAATAAACAAGGTATTTTGCATGACATTACGAATGTTATTAAAGAATCAGGTATAAATATTGTGGAGTTAAATGCGCAAAACATTGATGCCGCAACGGCAAAACAGGTTATAAAAATTGAGATAATGGATAAAAATCAATTAAACTATTTAATGTCTAAAATAAAAAATATCCCTGGTATTCAAAGAGTAAATGTAGCCTAAATATATATTTACACTGCAATACATTGAGATATTAAAATAATGGGTGTCCCCCCCAACTGGATAATGTCCCTTTTTAAAATTCCCTTTGTCACTACTATAGACGAACAATTAAAAGGTTCATATGCAGCAAATACTTAAGGGCCAGAATGTTATGCAAGATATAGGTGTAGAAGTGCTACAAACATTTAAGTCCTAAAGCCAAAGGTAGAGTTGAAAGACTATTTAGAACACTTACGTGTTAGGCTGGTAAAAGAGATGAGATTAGCTGAAATTTCATCCATAAACCTGCGCAAATGACTAACATCAAATTAAGATTTGCAGGGACCCCCGTATATGCGGGCAGTAAAAAGCAATATTTAAACCTAAAGAAAAACAACAAAAAAAGATATTAAATTATAATAAACAAATGCAGCCAAAATCGAAGAAAACTTGGATGGATGGCATCATTATGGCGATCACAGGTAAATGATGAAAACTTAAATGGTATATTTCTATTAAGTCTAAGTCCTACAGGGGACATTATCAAAGAGTTATGACAATTGGTTTGACATGTGGTTGACATCTTTTTAAGAGTCATGTATTATGTTCTAATGTTACTTTATAATAGTGAAGACCTATTATAAAAATATTAAAGGAGGATGTTATGAAACGATTGTTAAGGTTGTTTTGTTTGCTTGTTGTGTCGGTTGTATTAGCGTCGAGTGCTTATGCTCAAGACGATGGTGTATTGGGGAAATGGAAGACAATAGACGATGGGACTGGAAAGGCCAAGTCAATTGTTGATGTTTACGTAGAAGATGGTAAAGTGTATGGTAAAATAATAGAACTTTTCAGAGCTGATGGAGAAGATCCTGATCCTGTTTGTGAAGAATGTAAGGGAGACTATAAAGACAAGAAGGTTCTCGGTATGGTTATTATTGATGGTTTGACTGAGAAAGACGGTGCGTGGACCAATGGGAAAATATTGGACCCTGAGAAAGGTAAGTGGTATAAGACAAAAGTGTGGGAAGAAGATGGTAAATTGCAGGTAAGAGGTTATATAGGATTTTTACACAGAACTCAAGTGTGGGTACGACCAGAAACATCAGAAACATCAGAAACACCAGAAACACCAGAAACACCAGAAACACCAGAAACATCAGAAACACCAGAAACACCAGAAACACCAGAAACATCAGAATAGATTGTTAGCTGTTAGCACCTAATAGATATGTTATCACGTTGTCTGATTGAAGGGCTAGGAATTTAGATAATCCTAGCCCTTCTCATTTTTGACTGGAGCGCATATGTTATCTTTTGAAGAATACCGAAGTTTTGATGGAGTAGGATTGGCCGAATTGGTCAGGGGAAAGAATATTACTCCTTTAGAACTAGTGGATGTAGCCATAAATAGGCTAGAAAATGTTAACCCTAAGATCAATGCTGTAATCACAAAAATGTATGATTATGCAAGAAAGAGGGCTGTGGATACCCTTTCTGATGGGTTTTTAAATAGCCCTTTTTGTGGTGTCCCTTTTTTGTTAAAGGATATTTTGCAGTCATTTGCCGGTTTCAGGCTAACTATGGGGTCAAGGTCTATGAAAGACTATGTACCATCTGTTGATAGTGAATTGGTGAAAAGATACAACAATGCTGGTGTGATAATTCTAGGGAAGACAAATGTACCTGAGTTAGGGTTGATGGGTATTACAGAGCCTGAGCTTCATGGCCCTACCAGAAATCCATGGGGTGTAGAATATTCTTCAGGAGGTTCCAGTGGCGGCTCTGCATCTGCAGTAGCCAGCGGGATTGTTCCCATTGCTCATGGTAATGATGGGGGAGGTTCTATAAGGATACCATCTTCAGCCTGTGGTCTTTTTGGATTTAAACCTTCTAGAGGGAGAAATCCTACAGGACCAGAATATGGGGAGGTATGGCAGGGGGCTGTTGTTGATCATATACTTACCCGTTCAGTCAGAGATAGTGCGGCAATGCTGGATGCGACATGTGGGGCGGATCCCGGTGCGGCATATGTTATTGGCTCTCCTGCAGTGTCTTACACCGATGAGCTTCAACGAAATCCTGGGAAATTGAAAATAGCATTTAGTACCAAGTCTCCTGTAGGTACACCAGTACACGCAGAGTATATAGATGCTGTTCATAAAACTGCGTCATTGTTGGAAAGCATGGGGCATTATGTTGAAGAAATTGAGCCTGAAATAGATGGCGAGGAGATGGCAAAAAGTTACCTCACAATGTATTTTGGAGAGGTAAATGTTAGCATTAAAGAAATTGCTGAAAAAAGGGGGAAGAGGGTAAAATGGTCAGAGCTAGAATTATTAACTAAAGTTCTATATGAAATGGGGCGCGTATATACTGCCGGTGATTTTGTCCTGGCTAAAAGGTTTTGGGGTAAGGCATCGCGTTCTATGGGGGAATTTCATAAAAAATATGATTTATATTTGACCCCAACGGTTGCTACACCTCCACCCAAAATAGGTGAATTGTTGCCTGGTAAAACTGAAAGCCTGTTATTATCTCTTTTTTATATGTTGAAATTGGGCAAAATAATTAAACATACAACAATTGCTGAGAAAATGGCAAAGGAGAGCTATGCAAAAATGCCTTTTACGCAGCTGGCCAATCTCACTGGACAACCGGCAATGAGCGTGCCATTATTTCAGGATAAATCAGGTTTGCCCTTAGGTGTACAGTTTATGGCAAAAAACTGTGACGAAGGGACTCTTTTTAGTTTGGCGTCACAACTTGAAAAAGCAAACCCATGGTTTAACAGAATGCCTCAAATAAGCTGAATTCAGTTTATTTGAGTCGAATACAATCCTATTGGATCGTTTTTTATGAAGATGGATTTACTAGTTTGTTAATTTAGCCTGAGTTTGTCAAAAGATGTCCTAACTCATTGGTAATAAAGGGATCGTGTTTTAATATGGTCACTATAGATTTTTTTTGCTTGGCTTTTAAGGAAGGCACCTGTTATCTTCTAACAGCTTTCAATATATTTGCTACACCTCATCCCCACCCAGCCACCCAAATCTTCTTCGAAGATTTTGCAGGGTATCTGTCAATCTTTAGGTAAAGATTTACGCTTTGAAATAAAAGGTTAAAAAATTTCTATTAAAGAAATAATTGATTTAATAGACCAACATTTAAGACAAAACCCATAAGGGTTTGGGCGACTGGGTGGGCCCCGTGTATGCGGGAAGTAAAAAGCAATGTTTAAACTTAATGAAAAACAACAAAAAAAGATATTAAATTAGAATAAACAAATTCAAGCAAAATCGAAGAAAACTTGGATGGATGGTTGCTATTATGGCAATTACAGGTAGATGATGAAAATCTTAAAGGGGATATTTCTACTTTGGTTTGACATTTGTGGAAAAAAACTTGACAAGGAGTAAATGTTTATATATTATCTTCATTCTGCAATATTTTAAGCTGGCGTAGCTCAATTGGAAGAGCAGCTGACTTGTAATCAGCAGGTTGGGGGTTCAAGTCCCTTCGCCAGCTTTGAGCAGATTTTTTGTTGGGGAGATACCCAAGTGGCCAAAGGGGGCAGACTGTAAATCTGTTGGCGGATGCCTTCGGGGGTTCAAATCCTCCTCTCCCCACTTGAATTAGTAAATGCGGGTGTAGCTCAGTTGGCTAGAGCGTCAGCCTTCCAAGCTGAAGGCCGCGGGTTCAAATCCCGTCGCCCGCTTTGTTTTATAAACGTATATGCCCACGTGGCTCAGTTGGTTAGAGCACGTCCTTGGTAAGGACGAGATCACCGGTTCGATTCCGGTCGTGGGCTTGTAAAGTTACCAAGGAGGATAATGTTATGGCGAAGGCAAGGTTTGAAAGAAAGAAACCTCACATTAACGTGGGCACAATAGGTCATGTTGACCATGGTAAAACCACTTTAACAGCAGCGATTACATCTGTACTGTCAAAGAAAGGTCAAGCTGATTTTGTTGCTTTTGGGGAAATTGATAAAGCTCCTGAAGAAAAAGAGCGTGGCATAACAATAGCAACAGCTCATGTTGAATATGAGAGTGATAAGCGTCACTATGCGCATGTGGACTGTCCAGGCCACGCTGATTATGTGAAAAATATGATAACAGGCGCTGCTCAGATGGATGGCGCTATTTTGGTTGTCAGTGCTGCTGACGGACCTATGCCTCAGACAAGAGAACATATATTGCTGGCTAGGCAGGTTGGTGTTCCTTATGTAGTAGTTTTTATGAATAAAGTCGATATGGTTGACGATGAAGAGTTGCTTGAGTTGGTAGAGTTGGAGATTAGAGATTTATTGAGTGCTTATGAGTTTCCTGGCGATGATATACCTATTATTAAAGGAAGTGCTTTGAAGGCCCTGGAAAATCCTGATAATGAAGAGCTTGTTGCCCCTATATTTGATTTGATGAAGGCTCTGGATGAGTACATACCTGAACCTAAGCGTGAAATAGATAAGCCTTTTCTAATGCCTGTTGAAGATATATTCAGTATATCAGGCAGAGGGACAGTTGCCACGGGTAGAGTGGAAAGAGGAAAAGTGAAGGTTGGAGAAGAAATAGAGATTGTTGGGATAAAAGACACGGTTAAGACAGTGGTCACCGGTGTAGAAATGTTTAGGAAGATCCTTGATGAAGGTGAAGCTGGAGACAATATAGGTGTGTTGTTGAGAGGTGTCAAAAAGGATGATGTGGAGCGTGGTCAAGTGCTTGCTCACCCTGGCAGTATAACCCCACATAAAGAATTTAAGTGTGAAGCATATATCTTGACTAAGGAAGAAGGTGGGAGGCATACACCTTTTTTTGGAGGGTATAGACCTCAGTTTTATTTTAGGACAACTGATGTTACAGGAGTTATGACTTTAGCAGAAGGTGTGGAGATGGTAATGCCTGGTGATAATATAAGCTGTGGCGTTTCATTGATACAACCTATAGCTATGGAACAGGGGTTGAGGTTTGCTATTAGAGAAGGCGGCAGGACCGTCGGTGCTGGAGTGATTACTGAGATAATTAAGTAATCTTAAATAGGCTGGATTATGAGAGAAAAAATTATTTTGTCATGTACCGAATGTAAAAGCAGGAATTATTTTAAAACAAAAAATAAAAAAATAATGACTGATAAATTAGAGCTTAAAAAGTTTTGTAGGAGCTGTAGGAAGCATACTGCTCATAAGGAAACTAAATAAAATATATTAGGCCAGTGGCTCAATTGGCAGAGCTCCGGTCTCCAAAACCGGTGGCTGGGGGTTCGAGTCCCTCCTGGCCTGTTGGTGTGGGTGGATGTAATTGGTGAATATAAACAGATTTTTTACTGAAGTAAAGGATGAGCTGAGCAAAGTTTCATGGCCTAGCAGAGATGACACGGTTGGCACCACGCTTGTTGTGCTTGTTCTTGTTGTCATAGTTTCCCTGTTTTTAGGTGTCGTGGATATAGGATTGTCAGATATTATGAAATTTATAATTGGTTAAGCAAAATATGGATAAATATTGGTACGTAGTACATACATACTCAAATTTTGAAAAAAAAGTTAGTGAATTGATCAATGAAAGAGTCAAAAACCTGAATAAGGAAGAGGAAATCGATGAGATTTTAATACCAACTGAAGATGTTGTTGAGCTTAAAAGAGGGAAAAAAAAGGTAAGCAATAAAAAAACATTTCCTGGATATTTGCTGATCCATATGGAGATGACTACAGAGAATTGGCATGTTATAAAAAATATTCCAAAGGTTACTGGCTTTGTGGGGGGTAAAAAACCATCTCCAATACCGGAGCAGGATGTCAAGAGTATGATCAGTCTTGCAAAATCTCAAGCTCCCAGAATGGTTTCAAAGTTTATTATGGGAGATAGCGTTGAGGTTATTGATGGTCCATTCCAGAATTTTACGGGTATTGTTGAAGAGGTTAACCCAGAAAAAGAGAAAGTAAGAGTGATCGTTAGTATTTTTGGAAGGCAGACACCGATAGAACTAGATTATTATCAGGTGAATAGAGTTGGTTAAAATAGAGGGAATAGAACTCCCAACTTTAAGGAGATAAGATTTATGGCTAAAAAAGAAGTAGGTCAAATAAAGCTTCAGATTAAAGCGGGAAAAGCGAATCCATCGCCACCCATTGGCCCCGCTCTGGGACAGCGTGGTGTGAATATAATGGAGTTTTGTAAAGCTTTTAATGCTTCAACTTCGAGTATGGGTGATATGGTCGTGCCTGTTATAATAACTGTTTATGAAGACAGAAGTTTTACGTTTATCACAAAAACTCCCCCCGCTTCATATCTTATAAAAAAAGCTCTTAGTGTGGAGAAGGGGTCAAGTAGCCCTAAAACTGATAAAGTTGGTAAACTGACGATGGAACAGCTCAGGAAAATAGCTGAAATTAAGTTACCTGATCTCAACACGAGCGATATAGATGAAGCTGTTAAGATTGTTTCTGGATCAGCGTTGAGTATGGGAGTTGAAGTAGAGGAAAGGAGTTGATATGTCCAAAAAAGGAAAAAAGTATTTAGATGCTATAAAAAATCTAGATAAAGCTAAAACCTATGGTATGAGTGAAGGTCTTGATCTAGTTAAAAACATAGCTTTTGCCGATTTTGATGAAACTGTGGATATAGCTGTCAGGCTTGGCGTTGATCCCAGGCATGCGGAACAGATGGTACGGGGAGCTGTTGTATTACCTAATGGCCTTGGGAAAAAAGTGACTGTCTTGGTATTTGCTAAGGGAGAGAAAGCTTCTGAAGCCAAAGATGCTGGGGCAGATTATGTCGGTGATGAAGATTTGGTTAAGAAAATAAGTTCTGGTTGGCTGGAATTTGACAAAATAGTAGCTTCCCCAGATATGATGAAATATGTTGGTAAGTTGGGTAAGTTGTTGGGTCCTAGGGGTTTGATGCCATCTCCAAAAGTTGGAACAGTTACAAATAATGTAGCTGATATTGTTAAAAAATTGAAAGCTGGCATGGTGGAGTTCAGGGTGGATAAGGCAGGGATCATACATGCGCCTATAGGCAAAAAAAGCTTTGGCACGGAAGCATTAGTTGAAAATTGCGCTGCTTTAGTTGATCTTATAATGAAATTAAAACCAGCAGCTGCCAAGGGACAGTATGTCAGAGGTGCTTATGTCTCCACAACGATGGGACCAAGTGTAAGAGTTGGGATTGTCTAAAGGGGTAACTAAGGTACCATGCCTAAATTATGGGAAATAATTAAATAGTGATCCGGGGAGGGAAGATTGATACGTGCTGATAAAGAAAAAATAATAAATAATTTATCTGCAAACATAGCAAAAGCCAATGCGTTTTTTATGCTGAACTACAAAGGTTTAAATTTTATGCAGTTGAGCAAAGTAAGGAAATCCATCAAAGAGTCTGGTGGCGATTATATGGTGGTAAAAAACAGGCTGCTTAAGCTAGCTCTGCAAAATAATAGTATAGAATTTAATGATAACTTTTTGAAGGAGCCTACTGCAGTTGCGATTGCTTATGGAGAACCTTCAGTTGTTGCTAAAAGTATTAAAAACTATCTGAAAGAGTTCAAAAATCTAGATATAAAATGTGGGTATTTGTCAGGGGATGTGTTGTCTTATGAGGATGTTTGTGAGCTAGCGGATATCCCATCAAGAGAAGAATTGTTATCAATGATGCTAGGTAGCTTGAATGCTCCAATTACGAATTTTGTTAGTTTGATGTCAAATATCCCAAGAAGTCTTGTCAATGTGTTAAACGCAATAAAGGATAAAAAAAGTAATTAGTTTGGAGGAAAAACAATGAGTATAACAAAAGAAGATGTAGTTAGTTTTATAGAAAATATGAGTGTTTTGGAACTCTCAGGTTTTGTGAAAGAGCTGGAAGAAAAGTTTGGTGTTTCTGCAGCTGCTGTAGGGGTAGCTGTAGCTCCTGCTGGATCTGTGGCGGAAGATGTTGAAGAAGAGCAAGTAGCTTTTGATGTCATTCTAAATGGGATAGGTGATAAGAAAGTGCAGGTTATTAAAGCTGTTAGAGAGATTACTTCGTTAGGTTTAAAAGAGGCAAAAGCTCTTGTTGACTCATCGCCGAAACCCATTAAAGAAGGTATTGGCAAGGAAGAAGCAGAGACTGTTAAAACAAAAATGGAAGCAGTAGGCGCCACCGTAGAAATTAAGTAAGAGATCCTTTGAAGTTTATCTATAAGGTTTATGCCTTATGTTTCGTTTCTATTAATTTACCCTGAAGGTGTACGTATGTTGGGATATAAATCTAATATTGAGAGATTAAATTTTTCCAAAATAAGCAAGGTTATAGATTTGCCAGATTTGGTGGAGGTTCAGAAGGATTCTTATGCCGATTTCCTGCAATTAAACTTATCTCCTGATGCTAGAGAGAATATAGGGCTGGAGCATGTGCTAAGGGAAGTGTTCCCCATTTCAGATTTTAATGATTCTTCTATACTGGAATATATTAATTATTCTTTCGATAAACCTAAATATAATCCGAAAGAAGCGTTGGATAGGGGCACCTCTTATGCAGCTCCAATAAAGATTAGGGTCAGGCTTGTGGCTTATGAAACGTCGGAAGAGACTGGAGAAAAACAGATTCTTTCTGCGAAGGAGTCTGATGTGTATTTGTGTGACATGCCTATGATGACAGAGAGGGGAACGTTTGTTATAAATGGTGTGGAAAGAGTTATTGTCAGCCAACTCCATAGGTCTCCAGGTATATTTTTCGAGGACTTAACAGGGGCTAAAGGTGTGACAGCTAAACACGATTATTCTGCCAGAATAATACCGTATCGCGGCTCATGGATAGATTTTGAGTTTGATTCAAAGGAGATGATGTACATCAGGATAGATAAGAAACGGAAGATTCCTGTCACAACAATACTCAAAGCTCTTGGTCTGGACGATCAGGAAATATTAACTACATACTATGAGACACAAACTATTTTTGTGACAGAAAATGGTTTTATCATGGATTTTGATCCTGACAAAATTATTGGGAGAAAGACAAGTTTAGGTATTGTTTCTGATGAAGGAGATGTGATTGTAAAAGCAAACCATAAGATTACAAAGGCTTCTAGGAGGAGGCTTATAAAGGCTGGGATAAAGAGTATTCCGGTAGCTATTGAAGACTTTCTGGGAACTTATCTTGCCGAAGATATAGTGACAGATGACGGGGAAGTACTTGCCGAGTCAAACTCTTTAATTAATGATGATGTTATAGATGAGTTTTTAAATGGTGGAATAAAGGAATTTAAAATTTTATTTTTTGGACATTTAGTTTCCGATTCATCGATCAGGGATCTTTTGGAGATGGATAATATAAAAACATCAGATGAAGCTTTATTAGAAATATATAAAAAAATGAGACCAGGGGAACCAACGACTTTAGAAACTGCTAAGGCTTTATTTGATAATCTTTTTTTTAATGAAAAGAGATATGATTTATCACCAGTTGGACGTTTGAAGATTAATAATCGACTGGGTGTTGACGCCCCCCTGGATAAAACAATTTTGACAAAAGAAGACATTGTAGGGACTGTGAAGGTGTTAGACAAAATAAGGATGGGGATGGAAAATGCTGATGATATTGACCACCTAGCACATCGCCGCGTAAGATCTGCTGGGGAACAATTATTAAATCACATCCGTATAGGTTTGAGTAGGATGGAAAAGACAGTGCGTGAGAGAATAAGTACACACGATGTGGCAGAGTTAACTCCACAGGATTTGCTCAATGCCAAGCCTTTGTCTGCTTCTATAAAAGAATTTTTTGGAAGGTATCAATTATCTCAATTTATGGACCAGACCAATCCCTTAAGTGAAATAACACATAAAAGGCGATTGTCTGCTCTGGGGCCGGGAGGTTTAAACCGTGAAAGAGCGGGTTTTGAGGTAAGAGATGTTCATACATCTCATTACGGCAGGCTTTGTCCTATAGAAAGCCCAGAAGGTCCTAATATAGGGCTTATATCGTCGCTTACAACATTTGCGCGAATAAATAAGTTTGGGTTTATAGAGAGCCCTTACCGAAAAGTTAAAGATGGTGTTGTTACAGATGATATTGTTTATATGTCTGCCATAGATGAAGAAAATTATTATATAGCGCAGGCAAATGCTCTTTTGAGTGAAAAGAAAACCTTCATTAAAGATTTTGTGGCAGCAAGGCATAAAGGAGATTCTATCACTGTAGCAAAAGATCTTGTAAATTATATGGATGTTGTCCCTATGCAGATTGTTTCTGTTTCAACAGCTTTAATCCCATTTTTAGAACATGATGATGCAAACCGTGCATTAATGGGTTCAAATATGCAGCGTCAAGCTGTTCCTATAGTAAAGACAGATGCGCCTATAGTAGGTACTGGCTTGGAGGCAAGAGTTGCTGTTGACTCTGGAGCAGTTGTAGTTTCCAGGGTAGAAGGGATAGTCGAGTATGTTGATTCAAACAAAATTGTTATTAGTTATAATAATGAGGATGACTATGGCATAGATGTATATGAACTTACAAAGTATAAAAGGTCCAACCAAGACACATGCATAAATTATAAGCCGATTGTGTCCAAGGGAGACTGTGTAAAAAAAATGCAGGTTCTTGCTGATGGCCCCGCTACTGACAATGGTGAGCTTGCGCTGGGCATTAATGCTGTCGTGGCCTTTATGCCCTGGATGGGTTATAATTATGAAGACTCAATATTGGTTTCGAAAAAAATTGTTAAAGAGGATTCCTTAACGTCTATACATATAGAATCATTTGAAATCGATGCTAGAGATACAAAATTGGGGCAGGAAGAAATAACACGGGATATCCCTAATGTAAGCGATGAGGCTCTTAAAGATATAGATGAAAGTGGTATCATCAGAATTGGTGCAATGGTTAAAGCAGGTGATATTTTAGTTGGAAAAGTTACACCAAAAGGGGAAACTCAGGCTACTCCTGAAGAAAAACTTCTTAGAGCTATATTTGGAGAGAAAGCTGGAGAAGTAAAGGATGTTTCCTTAAAAACTCCCCCTGGTATTTGTGGTATTGTCATTGATGTTCAGGTCATGACGAGAAGAGGTGTTGATAAAAGCGAACGCACTGAGATGATCGAAGCTTCAGAGCGTAATGAGATAAACGCTAGTTATAAATTGGAGCGGTTTCTCCTAGAAAAAATCAGGTTTGCAAGGATTGTTAGGCTACTCAAAGGCGCAAAATTATCAAATGATTTTAACAAGGGAGACATTGAATTAAGGAAAGGTGATATTTTAAAAGAAGAGATGCTCAATAAATTGGGACATAGTGATCTTATATCTCTTCAACTTGTTGATAAAGAAATGATAGACAGAGGTATAGCAGAGATATATAATAGTTATTTTAATAAGGTTAAGGTTCTGGAAGACAGGTTTAAAGGCAAAAACAAGAAAGTTGCAAAAGGAGATGAACTCCCAGCCGGTGTGCTGAGCGCTGTAAAGGTTTTCGTTGCGATTAAAAGAAAACTTATGGAAGGGGATAAAATGGCGGGGAGACATGGCAATAAAGGTGTAGTTTCCAGAATCTTGCCAGAAGAGGATATGCCTTATCTTTCAGATGGAACACCTGTTGATATTGTGCTTAATCCTTTGGGTGTTCCCTCCAGGATGAATGTTGGCCAGGTCCTTGAATGCCACCTCGGTTGGGCTGCAAAAGCATTGGGTCTTTATGTTGCAACCCCTGTCTTTGATGGTGCTAAAGAGTCTGATATAAAAGATTTGTTTAAAAAGGCATCATTGCTCGAAGATGGTCAGTCAGTATTATATGATGGCAGAACAGGCGAAAAATTTGATCAGAAAGTGACTGTTGGGATAATGTATATGATGAAACTTCACCATCTTGTTGAGACAAAAATTCATGCAAGGTCAACTGGTCCGTATTCTCTTGTGACGCAACAACCTCTTGGAGGTAAAGCCCAGTTTGGAGGGCAAAGGGTGGGAGAGATGGAGGTATGGGCTCTTGAAGGTTATGGTGCCTCCAATATACTACAGGAGATGTTGACAGTAAAATCTGACGATGTAGAAGGAAGAACAGGAATCTATGAGTCTATTGTTAACGGCAATTTTACTTTTAAGCCGGGCATGCCTGAATCATTCAATGTGCTTATAAAAGAACTTCAAGGGCTATGTTTAGATGTAGATCTGATAATGAAAAAAGATATCCCAGAAGGCGGAAATAAGATTGATAAAGGAAAGCAGGACGGGAGGTTGAATTGACAATAAAAAAGAGTGAAACCATGCTCGAAGAGAATAGAATTGGTTTTTTTGATGCGATTAAAATAAAAATAGCTTCTCCGGAAAAAATTTTGGAATGGTCCTACGGTGAAGTTTTAAAACCGGAAACAATAAATTATAGAACATTTAAGCCTGAAAGAGATGGGTTGTTTTGTGCAAAAATATTTGGACCCGTTAAAGATTGGGAATGTTTATGCGGCAAATATAAAAGGATGAAGCATAGAGGAATGGTTTGTGAAAAATGTGGAGTAGAAGTTATTCAATCGAAAGTTAGGCGGGAAAGAATGGGACATATCAGTTTGGCCTCTCCGGTATGTCATATATGGTTTTTTAAGGGGATGCCAAGCAGGATAGGAGCTATCCTTGATCTAAGTATAAAAAATATTGAGCGGGTTGTATATTTTGAGTCATACATTGTAACTAAGCCCAAAAAGACTTCTTTGAAACATAAAGAGTTACTAAGTGAGGATAAATATCATTCATTGCAGGAAGAGTATGGATATAAAGCATTTGAAGCTAAGATGGGTGCAGAAGCTATCAAGGAACTTTTAAAAAGTGTGGATCTGGATATTCTTCTTGTAGAGTTGCAACAAGAAATCAAAAAAACAACTAGTGTTCAAAAGAGAGATAAGATTGCTAAAAGACTCAAAATTATCGAGCCTTTCAGAAGAAGTGGTAATAAGCCGGAGTGGATGACTCCTGATGTTATTCCTGTGATCCCTCCCGAATTGAGACCATTGGTCCCTCTTGACGGTGGCAGATTTGCTACTAGCGATCTTAACGATTTGTACAGAAGGGTAATCAATCGTAATAACAGATTAAAAAAATTAATTGAATTAAATGCTCCATATATAATTATTCGTAATGAGAAAAGGATGTTGCAGGAAGCTGTTGACGCGCTCTTTGACAATGGACGTAGAGGTCGTGTCATAAGAGGTTCTAACAAAAGACCTCTTAAATCTCTTAGTGATATGATTAAGGGGAAGCAGGGCAGATTCAGACAGAATCTGCTAGGGAAAAGGGTTGATTATTCTGGCCGATCTGTCATCGTAGCTGGCCCCCATTTGAAAATGCATCAATGCGGTATCCCGAAAATAATGGCGTTGGAGCTCTTTAAACCATTTATTTATTATAAGCTTGAAAAAGAAAAAGGTATAGCTAGTACAATAAAACATGCTAAAAAAATTGTGGAAGAAAAAAGGGAGGAAGTTTGGGACATATTGGGAGGAATTGTACAGGAGTTTAATGTTCTTTTAAATAGAGCTCCTACGTTGCATAGGCTTGGTATACAATCTTTTGAACCAGTTTTGGTAGAAGGAAAGGCTATCCAACTGCATCCATTGGTATGCCCTGCTTTTAATGCAGATTTTGACGGAGATCAGATGGCTGTGCACGTTCCTCTTTCATATGAGGCCCAAGTGGAAGCCAAAGTTCTGATGCTTTCTTCTCACAATATATTATCGCCAGCCAGTGGTAAACCTTTAGCGGTCCCTACCCATGATATGGTGTTAGGATCCTATTATATGACGCGTCCTATGAAAAATGCAAAGGGAGAGGGGAAAGTATTTTCTTCACAAGGCGAGGTAGAGATCGCATTCGACCATGGGGCGTTGGATTTGCATGCTTATATTAAGGTTCGTATTGATGGCAAAGTATATGATACCTCTACCGGTCGTGTAATTCTGCATTCAATAATTCCCAAAGGAATTGATTTTGATATGGTTAATAAGGTGATGGGGAAGAAAGAGCTTGGTCAGCTTGTAGATGATATATATAGAAAACTTGGGAATTACCAGGCTGTAGTTTTTCTGGATGACTTGAAAGATATAACATTCTTTTATGCAACAAAGGCTGGTTTTTCTATATGTATAGATGACTTTACTGTACCGGAAGAAAAAAATAAGTTAATAGAAAGTGCCAATGGGAAAGTAAGAGAAATTGAGGAACATTACCGTGAAGGGGCTTTGACTTCAGGTGAGAGATATAACCAGATTATTGATGTATGGTCGTTTACTAACGATAAGATCTCTGATTTGCTGATGGAGACTCTTGCAAATCAGGGTGGTGATAGTAAAGCTCTAAAAAAGAGGGATAAGTTTTATAACCCTGTCTATGTTATGGCAGATTCAGGAGCCAGGGGTAGTAAAACCCAGATAAGCCAGTTAGCTGGCATGAGAGGGTTAATGGCTAAGCCTTCTGGAGAAATCATAGAAACACCTATAACCGCTAATTTTAGGGATGGCTTAACAGTTCTTCAATATTTCATATCTACTCATGGAGCTAGAAAAGGTTTGGCAGATACTGCGCTCAAAACT
>Ga0209345_10001752_pt1 | contig 25216 bp, 20 predicted proteins | sample Cruoilmetagenom7_FD_187294 | JGI IMG/M metagenome (GOLD analysis project Ga0209345, IMG submission 187294) | Oil polluted marine microbial communities from Coal Oil Point, Santa Barbara, California, USA - Sample 7 (SPAdes) (version 2) | ecosystem: Environmental > Aquatic > Marine > Oil seeps ...
ATATTGTAAAAATAACATGAAAAGGACGTGTATTGTTTATTTATGATAGATTTATTTTAAAGTTTTATTTTTTTATAACCTTAATAAGAATATTTATTATTTCCTTAATTAATTGCTGTAAAAATCACACTACTTAACATAATATAAATTATAATACAAATTATGACGTTTTGGTTTTTATAGTGGTTTAAGCCATTTGATAGTTATAATTGCATATTATGTTAAATATCCCAGAAGCTGTCATAATTCATTTAAAATTTAAACCGTGTTTATTTAAAATCTATATTATTTTTCACAAAAAATGTTGTTAACTACTATAATTACTCTAATGTTGTTTTTAAAAAGTGTGATTTTTTTGTGAAAATGTTATGTGAAATATAAATTTTAAATGAATTATGAAAGTTATAATTACATATTTGAGACCGTTTTTAAATGAGTGTAAATATATATTATAGCTTTGGAACTAATCTATTTTCAATCATCCAATTATGTGCATTGGAAATATCCTCTGGAGTAAATTTCTTTTTCTTTTCTTTAGACCAACTAAAAACTTTATCTAAAAGTAATTCAGAAGTGAAATTCTCCTTATTTCTTATAAATTCATCAAGACAAGAATATATTGTTGCTACAAGCTCTACTTTTTTTGTTTGAGGTTTGCCAAAAACATCTAACAGCCATTTAATAGAATCTAAAGAATCACTATAATAATTATTGAAATATGACTTATATGATTCAATATTTTCACCTAAAGTGTATTCGTAAGTATTGAATCCGTTCCCTTTCTTTATTTCTACATTAAACCATTTAAGACGTAAAAATTCTTTATCTATTGAATGCATAAATCTCCAATCAAAAGGGCCTGCAGCTTGTTTAGTGTATCGAGTTGTTAATTCCATATTCGAGGCTTGCTCGCATAAATACATAAGCTTTTGGAATTTCACGTGCCCAAAAGTCCTTTCATTGTGTAAATTATAAACAATTTCAGCAGCTAACACTACTCTTTTGAAAAAAAGACCTTTACTGTTTTTTATTTCTTTTTTCTTCAATGAAGCTTGTATTTGATTAAGCCCCTTCTTTATGAATTTATCTACATCAACTCCATTTTCTTCCAAATAATCTCTCGCAGCCTCTTCATTATAACTTATAGAGTCTGCAAAATCATTTTCAAATTGTTTTATGTTATTTAGCTTTCTGTCCTTATGCATCACTTACTTTTAAGTAGTATTTTCATTTCATTATCTAGAAGACGTTTAAGCCTTCTATATCTATTATCAAATTCGCTCAATTGAATATTTAAATCTCTACATATTTCGGCTCTTTTTGAATCTTTATAATAAAGTAAATCAAAAACTTCCTTTAAATCTGCTTTGCCTTTAAGCTTTCGTTCCATTTTTTGAACGAAAATTTTCTCATCAATATTATTTTCTATGTATTTATCTTCATTATATAAATGATCTAATGAGTATTCATTGTTATACTCCTTATCATCATCTGTTTTTTCTAAAACAACTCTTTTTCTAACACTAGCTGAATTCTCAAAATTAGAAATTAATTGTCGCAAGATATTATATTTTAAGTAATTGATTAAATCGGGATTCCTACTAGGGTCAAATTTATCTTTATTCTCAAGGTATTTAGTTATTGTCTCCATTGCAAAATCGTATGCAAGTTGCTCTCTTCTATTTGTAAATTTCTTATTACCTAGTAAACTATATGCAAAAGCCATTAGAACAGGAATAACTTTCTCCCACTCTACTTTGTCATAATTATTTTTAATTTCTAGTTTGCCAGTATGTATGACTCTCATTAATAAATGCTAATTAAAAAATAAAAATTACCATTCTCATGGTAATTAATTGCATTTGCTTAGCATATATAAATGTAAGCAATGGGCTACAAGGTAATAATAATATAAATTTTAAAAAAAAGTTATGGCAAAAAATAAACCAATTGGAGATAATGCTAGAAAAGGAGCAGTTAAACAACGCTCACAAGTTTTAAATACAAAAACGAATCTTTTTGTAAAAAGAGATTCAGAAACTGGAAAGTTTATGGATGTTAAAACTACTGGTGGAAAATTTAAAGGTGTAAGAAACGAAAATAAGAATTAATTAAAATAAATTTTATGATAAATAAATTGCAATTGAATACCCAATTATATCCAGCTGATGTAGTTGTGGCAAAAAAGAAAAAGGGATTTGGTAGAATACTTAACCACTACATTGTTTATGCAGGTGATGGAATTTTTATAGGAAATCTAAAGGATGGAGTTAAAATTCTTACAGATTCTGAGCTTTCAGATTTATTGGTTGATTATGAACCTATAAAAATAAAACCATTTGTTGGTAATTCCTTAATGAGAAACGCAGCCACAAATAGAGCTTATTCTAGAATAGGTCAAAATTATAGCCTTATAAATTTCAATTGTGAACATTTTGCTAATTGGGTTCAAAAAGGGACAGAAAACAGTATACAAGTTGCGATTGCAATGTCTTTTTTATTACTTGGACTAACATATCAATTAATAAAAGTTAATAATGGAAAAAGATAGATTAATATATACAATAAGTCGATTTGACCACTATTTTGAAAGTGTAAACAATAAAACTGCTGTTTATATTGCTATTAATACTTTTATTTTAGGAGGCATACTTGCGGGCTATGTAAATATTGATAAATACATTATTGAACACGTTAATTTGTTTAATATTATTTTATCAATAATTCTATTATTAGGACTTTGCTCTTTAATAATACTAACTTATGCAAGTATTCCTTTCTTTTCAAAAAAACCAAATTCACTTTTTTACTTCGGTACAATTGGTTCACAATCTAAAGATGATTTTATAGAAGCATCAAAAAAGTATGAAAATAAAGATGAACTCAAAGATTTAAGAAGTCAAGTTCACGTATTAGCAAAAGGGCTTAATACGAAATTTGTTAGACTACAATTATCAGGGCGCTTATTAGTCCTGCAATTTGTTGGTTTAATACCATTAATAATAGTTTTTTTAATTAATAAATTTTAAAATATGAATATATATAAAGATTATATGGATGTAATCAAAGAAGCTGTAAACTCAGATTCATCCAATTTTATAAACGAAGGTTTAGGTCGATCGGCAGTTCATAGATCTAAGGAGCAATTTAGCAATATTTATTTGAGGGCTTCTCAAAAAGATATTGCACCAAGTTTAATGAATTTTTCAAGTAAAATTGGTACTGCAATTAATTATGAACAACAACTTGGTCTTCATCCAGATTTTGGGCATTTAAAAAACTCAAATTCAACAGAAGAGCATTATATTGCTTCTGCTTTTATAGATATAAAAGGAAGTACCAATCTTTTTAAAAAATTTGACAAGGAAACTATTTTTCTTATAACTAATGCTATTCAAAGAGCAGGTATACATACAGCTTTAATTTTTGGAGGATATATTCATAGACTACAAGGCGATGGTATATTTGTGTATTTTGGAGGGAAAAACATTTCTAAAGACAAAGCTGTTTTACAAGCTTTACAAGCAGTTAGTGTTTATACTCATTTTGTTAAAAATGATTTGAAAGAATATTTTAATTCACAAGGAATTGAAAATATATCTATTAGAAGCGGAATTGATTTGGGATATTCAAATGATGTTTTATGGGGGAATGCTGGAATTGGCGAAATTAGTGAAGTTACAACTTGTAGTTTGCATACAAGTTTAGCAAGTAAAATGCAATCAAATGCAGAAACTAACGGTATTGTTGTTGGTGATTACATTAAAAATGAATTAAATTCTGAGGGTGATTTTTTCAAACCAGTTTGTCATAGAACTGAAAATGAAAATGATAGATATATTTATAGAATTGATGATAGAAATTTTAGATATACACAATATGATTTTAATTGGTCTCAATTCTTAAAAAAACAACCATTCATAGCAACTGATCAATTTGGTAATTCAATACCTAAAACGGACAACATTCTAAATCCTCTGTCAGTAGCAAGTTTAAAGCCTATAGCAGAAGTAAGTAAACCTTACTACACTTATGATTAACAATACATTAGAAAGGGATATCAGCCAATTTTTAGATACTTACTCTAAATTTACATACAAGGAGAGGTCTAAAATGAAAAGCTCTATACTTAAAGGTGAAATTGATATTTGTGATGTAGAAGGCAATTATTGGGATTCATTTAATATTGAAATCTATATTGATAAACAAAAATATCCATATTGTGTTCCTATTATTAAGGAAACAAGTAAAAAAATAAAAAGAATTGATGAATGGCACATAAGTGAAAATGGTTTTTGTTGTTTGGAGATAGACCACGAGCTTGAATATATGTCAAAACGAGGAATAAATATTGTTTCCTTTTACCAAGAAAAAATATATCCTTTCTTTACAAATACACTATATAAAAAACAAAATGGTAATTATGCGAATAATGAATACAAACATCATTTCGATGGCGTTATTCAATTCTATAGTGAAAAATTAAAATTAGTTGATGTATCATTAATCATAAAAATACTTAATACGGTTATATCAAATAATATTCCAGGGAGAAATGAGCCTTGTGTTTGCGGAAATAAGACTAAAATTAAGAAATGTCATTTAACTATTATTGATTTTCTAAAAAACCTATCAAAAAGCAGATTACAAAAAGATTTGAAGGGTTTTAAAGAATTATTATAAAATAATTAAGAAAATAGTATTTTAAATATTTTTTTAGATTTTTATTAAACCTTCAAGTCTCAAATATTTATAATAAGTAGCTCTAGAAATACCAACTATTTTACAAACCTCATTTACCGTAAAACTCTTCTCTTTATAGTATTTACCACATAATTTAGCTTTTTCTTTATTTTTTTTACTTAAACCTCTAGGTGGACCTAAAATTTTACCGTTTTTTTTTGCAAATTCTTGTCCTGCTATAATATTATCAGAAAGTGAACTTTTTTGCATTTCTACAAGTAAAGGAATTATTTTAATTAAAATATCTGAATATCTGACTGAATATGTTGTATCAATAATTGGTTCTGATAAGCTTTTAAATTTCACACCTTTCTGTATAAAATCATTCAATATATTTATAAAATCATAACTACTGTTGGCTATGCGACTAATTTTCCAAATAACTAACGTGTCGCCAATTTTCAACCTTTTTAGTATGCTCTTTAAGTTTTTATATTCTGAATCTATAATGATATTTTTTTTCTCAATACCATGTTTTAACAAAGCATCAACTTGATAATCTAGATCTTTAATATTCTCATAGATTTTTATATACCCATACTTCATAACTGTTTATTTAAATGATAATTATAAGAATATAAAGTTTAAAAAGTTATTTTCTTAATTCCTTCTGAGATTTACTCCATAACATATCAAAAATAAACTCTTGATAACGATTTCTAAAATTATCGTCATCAGCATATTTTTTATAAATACTTGTATTAGTAAACATCATACTTTGCATTAATGTTTTCACTAAAATATTAGATTCTTCACGAGCATTGGTTTTATCAGAGTTTAAAATTGACATTAATCCTTCGACATTGTTTTCCAAACGTTCTGGAATATCCTTTGTAAGCATTGCTTCAGCTTCTTTTGCATCTACTCCTTCTCCCCAATCTATATCTCCAAAACGATTATTAAACGAATTAACAATGTTTTCTAAGGTGTCAAATTCAGATTCAGCCATTCCACCTCCCATTCGCACAGGAATTGGATCTACGTATCCTTCTGTATCTTCCAATATAATATTGGCTTTATCTATCATTCTGCTCGTACGATAACTATCCATATCAATTACTTCAAGAACGTTCTCTTCATTTGGCTCATCTTCAAATTTTAAATGTGGAATTAAATGTTTCAAAGTTAACCACAGCATTTCCCAATAGGGTTGTTTAAATTTCAATATGCGAGATAGATAACTATAGGTTCTAACAAATGACTTAGCACTTCCTTTAAATAGGACTTGCTGGTCAAGGATTAAATCTTCATTAAAATTCCTAACAATTCGGTCTATAATATTATCTAGTTTGCTTCTATCTGTTGTTGCATCATAATAATCTTCAAAAAACGCCTTAACTAATTCTTCATCATAGATTTGTAGTTCATCTAATTCTTCTTGTAAATCATTAAGCTTATTAGGGTCTGTTTCTTTACTAAGTATTGTTGTTGTATAGTATGGTTTAAAAGCCTCTTGAATATCATCTATTTCGTTGAAAAAATCTAAAACAAAAGTTTCTCTTTTGTGTGGTTTTTTTGCTCTATTTAACCTCGATAAAGTTTGAACAGCTTGTACATCTGATAATTGTTTATCTACATACATTGTATGCAGTAAAGGTTGATCAAAACCTGTTTGATACTTATCTGCAACTATTAAAAAACGATATTGATCTGTGTTAAACTGTTTAGGGATATCATTTAAGCCATCTTCAAAAGCATTCATTTTTTCTTCAGTAAGCTCCTCTCCTGTTGCCCAATGTTTTTTCTTTCCAGAAAATGCAACAATAGTTTTACACGAAGAATTAATTTCTTTTAAATATTTATCAAAACCTTCTTTGTATTTCATTGCAGACTCAATAGATCTACAAACTACCATAGCTTTTGCTTTATTTTCAATACGCATACGAACATGTTCATTGAAATGATCTACCATTATTTTTGACTTCTCTGCAATAGCCAATTCATGACCTTCTACAAAGGCTCTAATTTGTTTATTTGCTTTTTTAGTTTCAAATTGTTCTTCTCCAGTCGCATCTTGTTCTTGTTTCACTTTATAAAAAGACCTCCAAGTAGTATAATTCTTTAGTACATCTAATATAAATTCCTCTTCTATAGCTTGTTTCATGCTATAAGTATGGAAAGGTAAATATTCAAAATGCTCCTCTCCATGCTCATCCTTATAAGCTTGTTCTAAACCAAATGTTTCAAGAGTTTTGTTCTTTGGAGTTGCTGTAAATGCATAGTAACTCGCATTATTTAACATTTTACGCCCTTCGATTAAATGATTTAGTAGATCTTCAGTACTTATTTTTCCTTCTTCATCTCTTGGAATATCATCTGCATTTATATCTGCAAATAATGCATTCATACTTGCCGCTGCTTCCCCACTCTGACTACTATGAGCTTCATCAATCATGATAGCTACATTTTTAGTCGCCATATCTTGAACTGTTTTAAGTACGAATGGAAAAGTTTGAACTGTACATGTAATAACTTTCTTATTATTAGCCAAAGCCAATCGCATATGCGTGGTTTTACTAAATGAGTCCTCATTAGGGGCTAAAGCTTTTATGTCTTTTGCATCTCCAGTAATAGCTTCCACCATTTTCTTTACTTGTGCAAAAGATTTTATATTCTTTCTTATTTGCTCATCTAGAACTCTTCTATCTGTTACAACAATTACACTATCAAATAATGGTGTAGTGTTGTCCTTTCCAAATAATGAGACTAGTTGAAGGGTTAACCACGTTATGGAATTAGATTTACCAGAACCTGCTGAGTGCTGAACTAAATAACGTCCTCCCACTCCATTTTCTTTAGTATCTGCTAAAATCTCTCTAACCGCAGTTAATTGATGATATCTAGGAAAAATCTGAATACGTTTTGTTTTTCCAGTTTCAGGATTGGTTTCAGTGATAAGCGTGGCAAACTTTTGAATGATATTACTTAAACTTGATTTACTTAATACTTCTTCCCATAAATAAGCTGTTTTTAATCCCTTTGGATTTATAGGGTTTCCAGCACCAAACGGCGCATAAGGTTTCCCTTCATTTTGCCCTTTATTAAATGGAAAAAATGCAGTATTCTTATGAGCCAACGAACCAGTCATATAAACTTGAGTAGTATCAGCAGCAAAATGAACCATACAACGTCCTAAGTTAAATATCTTGTCCTTTGGACTACGATCATACATATATTGTTTTATAGCGTTTTGAACTGCCTGATATGTAAATGCGTTCTTTAACTCTGTCGTGATAATTGGTAACCCATTTAAAAAAATGGTGAGATCTAATCTGTTTTTATGTGCATCTGCATAAATTAATTCTTCTGTAACAGAGAATATATTGGCATCATATTTTGCTTGGTCTTTTAAATTGTAATTAGAATTAGGCTCTGGATAAAAAAACATGATGACTTTATCATTGTACTTAAACCCTTTACGTAGCAATTCTATAATACCTTTATCTTGAATTCGTTTGTCTAAACGAACCAGAAAAGAACGCTCTCCTTTTTGTTTAATGTAATTATAGTTAGCTAACTGCGATTTTTCTAAAAAAGCCATCAATTGTGCTTTATTAACGCAAAACTCCCTATCAAAATCATTAGATGATGATTCTGAATAATCATGATTTTCTACAAGGTGCTTTACAATTAGCTTTTGTAAGGCTTTTTCTGATGTATCTGTTGGTTTTATCATAATCTAATTATTGTCTAAATGTGGAAAGAAAAATTGCATACCTCTAAAATCACCATTACCAGTTCCAGTTATTCTATCATAGGTATGTTGTTTTATTTGATACATTAATACCAGACCATTATCATCCATATATTTTTTTAATAAATCTGTTCTCAAATAATCTAATTCTTGTTTGATTAAATCGGGTTTTTCAAACTCATATGATTTAAAAGCCAAACTTCCTTTTTCATCTAAAATTTGAAAATTTTCAGCATCGGCTTTCAACTTTAAATACTTTCCTAGATTTGGAGAAGGAATATTACCTCTAAGTGTTTTGAAAATATCAGAATCTGATTCCCACATATATTCTGAGTTTGTTGGTTCTATTTCAAAAGAAACTCGCGATTTTACAGTTTCAGTTACTTTATTCCCTACTTTTTTATCATTATAATCTTCTGATGAGATTATATCCCTCATTGTAAGAGTATACTCAATTACTTCTTCTAATTCAGTAGGAATTGATTCTCTTTGAGGCTTTGAATCAGGTATATTATCAGCCCAATAGAGTTCTCCAAAATATACATTTGATAGTGAATCATTTGTATTTATATCATTTCTCCAATCATAATTTCGATTAATAATACTTTCTTCTTTACCTATAATTTCCTCTTTACTTACTAGAAAGGATTCAATTAATAGAAAAGTACGTACATCGTAAGATTTATCAGGTCTTTGTTCTAAATATCCTTTTACCAAAGTAAAATTTCCATCTTCAAAATCTTGATTCCATATTAATTTTGATTCTTCATAAAATGGTTTTTCTGTCCAAGATTCTTTATTATTTTTATGTTCTAACAAATCAACATTAAATAACCTTTCACCAAGAAGTATTAGTTTTGGATTACTTACTTCTATTTCAACATCTCCTAATCTGTTATAAACTTTCTCATCTTCTTCACCACTCCAAACATTTAGTAATCCTTGGTTTATTAAATGTCCTGCATAATCAAAAAATGCCATCCAAGAATACTTTTTACCAAGTCTGTCTATTTTACCTTCAAAACCATAAGGTTTGCTGCCAAAATAAAAATCAGTTTCTTTTTTATCACTTGTCTCAAATTTATCTTCAGTTATATATCCAAGCTCAATAATTCGTTTAAAAATGTTTGCTGTTGCTGTTAATCTATTTTCTGGTCCAGCCTCACCTCTTTCTTGAAGACGTGGAATTGTATAATGAACGAAATCTCCTTTAAGAGGATCTGAATCAGCTCTATTATGCCAACTATTAACAATGCGGGTTACATAATTAATATTATCATTCGTAATGTCTACCCATTGATTAACAAGGTTGAAATTATAATTTTTTAATAACTTTAATTCTTGCTGTTCAAGAGTAAAAACACCTTTATATAATGCTAAATCTACAATGTGTTTTAAACTGTCAATTGCAATGTAATTAAAGGAAGGTGCTGTTGGTTCATTACCAAATTGAAGATTATATATAGTTTGTACTTGTTCTTTAAGTAGTCCATTTATAAAATCGTTATCATTTTGTTTTCTTAAACAAACTCCATAACAAATAGCTGTTAAACGCTCATAAATATAAATTTTAGGCACATTAGAGTACTCAAAAGTTTTATCAAAAATATACTTTGGATGTTTAGCCCCAAACTCTAATAAAACAGCGGTAACCTTATCACGTAAATCTCTAATTGTAGTTTCCAATAACCAAACAGCTAATTCTACTCTTAAACTATCTGTTTTAGTGATTTCTAAACCTGGTTCTAAAGTTTTTATATCTTCAATAAATACACCTAAATAATTATCCCAATTAAAATAATTTTCATAAATAAATTTTGTCCAAGTCATTTCAAAATTCATTTCTTTTATACTTTTTAAAAGAGGTACTATTGGAAAGAAATTTATAGAGGAATTATCTAACAAAAAACTACTTCTAGAATTATAAAGAAAAACATCAAGTTCAGATTGGTACTCAACTTTTTTCAAAAGGTCTGTTCTAAAAGAGTCATTAGCAGCCGAAGCTGGTTCAACTTGCAACTTTCTCCACAATTGAGTTTGCAACTCGCTATCCATTGAATATTGAGTTATATAATCATTTCTGTCAATTGAAAAAGTAATAAGAAAATTTAAAATATCATCTTTTAATTGATGTAAATCTTCCCCAACCAAGTGGTTTTTGTAAAAATCACTAATTACTACATTTTCTATTGTCCCATGTGTATCAAGCAACTCTTTTGCAAGAAGATAACCTCCTATTTCTTGCTGTGTATGTCTTACAATATCTTCTGGTAATCCGTGGACTGCATCTCTTATATATATAAGATACTCTTCTAAAATTGAATGTGCGAAAGAGGTATTAGTATTTATATCTTCAATTGGTTTGTTTTGAGTATGCGTGTAATAATCAGCTAATTCAAGTTGCGCATCTAATTTCTTTAAAAAAGCATTAGAACATCTTTTAATACCATCTGTTATTACCTTAGTTGACGGATGATTTAAATCAATTTTAATTTTTGTAGCTAATTTAGCTATATACTTTTCAAAAACTTGAATATAACCTGCAATACCTAATAATGCTGGAACAAACACTAAACGTTCAGAATTTAGCATTTTACAATATAAATCTAACAAAAGAGGAGTTCTAAAATAAAATATATCAGATTGATTAATTTCATTATAAGTTATCTTATAATATTCAAAATAGGTCTTAACTACAGACTCTAAAATCTCGTAATTAAAGCCTGTTAACTGATGATTCTGATAAGGAATAGTATTACTACTCCAAATCCTTTCTATATAAGATGTTCTAAGCGTTGCTATAAAATAGATGTTTTTATATTCTTTTAGTTCAGTTATGAAATTATCTAAACTATTTTTCCATATTAAACTAAAACCTTCGTGAGCAAAAGTGGTCTCGTTTAATCCATCAATAATAATTGAAACACGGATACTATTATTAACTCCATAATTATTTAACCTTTCTAAAACTTCTGATAGCTGGTAATTATCTGGAACATTTAACTCTCGCATAAAAATACTCTCAAATTCATCTGGACTACCTCTAAATGATTTTGCTTGAATAAAAACTATTGGTAAATTATTTGATTTTAGCTTACCACTTAGATTATATGAGATATTTGATTTTCCCATTCCGGCATTACCGTGAATAATAAAAACTTGTCTTTGAAATCTATCTAAAAATCTATTTAATGAGTTAATTTGTGATGTTATTTCTTGTAATCTTCTAAAAACAATTTCTACGGTATAACGATCGTCAGGGTTTGGAGCCTTATCAATATATTTATCGTCTTCCCTGTAAACGTCTAATCTTGAAATTTTAAAATCTGTTGGCAGTTCTAAACCTACGTTCTGTATTTTTTCTAATTTTAGAATTGGGTTTAAATCTTTAGCTTTTAATACTTCATTATAGGTTTTTATTGTATTATTAAAGTATTCATTTTTAGACTTTAATAAATCTAATTGTTTATGCTGAGATGAAGTTTGATTAACAGTTATATTTTGTTTTACTAATAATAATTGAAGCTCTTTATATTCATTAATAAATTGAGATAGCCAATCTTTAAGAATACGTAATTCGTTTAAAAAACGAGGTATATCCTTATCGATGTTCGTGATTTCATCATAAGTATCTTCGGCAATTCCTGTATCAACAAATAGCTCTGAAATATATTTAGAATCTACTTCTTTAGAATAATGTTTTATAAATAATTGATCTAACCATTCTTTATTTATTACAAATTTTTGTCTTGTAATATTTACGTAAGTATTGGTGATTGTATTTCCAAAACCAATAATGATATTTCGAAAATTAATCATCTTTATTTAATTTAACATTGTTTTTTATTTTATTGTTGAAGCCAAATATCCAGTTCTTTATGATAACATAATCCTTATCTGATTTTTGTAATTTAAAATTATAATGCATACATAACCAAATAACAAGAAACTTCAATAATAATGATAAGATCCATTGGCCTCCAAAGTACTTACCTATAAAAAAGGCTGCTACATAAGTGGGAAATCTTCCATAATCAATAATCCATTGAAGATAATCAGGAGCCAATTCTGGTGGTAATGTCAAAGCAGCAAGTTCTGTTAATAAAGCAATAGCAAAAATGCGACCTACCCAAGTATATAAGTTTGTTCTCTTAAAGAAAAAATTTATTATCATTTTTCTTTCGTATTCTGATAATCTACTCATAGGAATTAGTTTTTTTATAGCTTTTTTTTTACTTTCCTCTAACATCAATTTTACCAGTTACAGCTTCACTTATTAAACTCTGTTGGTATTCTTTGATTAATAATATTTCTTTTTCGGCTTGAGAAATGGATTCATTTATTTTTTTTGAAACCTCTTTAATGAATTTCATAATTTCATGCTGCTCATCTTTCTGAGGTTGTGGCAATTCAATATTCAAAATAGCACTTTTGGTTAACTTAGGTTGAGCGGATCCTGAAATTAATGTCGTGTAATTAAACATTTCCATTGTATTAGCTAGGTATTCTATATCCATGAATTTCATCGGTTCAAAAATATGAGCATGATTATTTACCCAATATTTTCCCCTAGCGATATAAACCAATTGAATATTTCTCATAAGTAGGTTTGCACCATCTTCAGCAATCAATATTAAATCCTCATTATATATGTAATCATCAACCTTATCTATTACTCCGGTTGCTCCATAATAATCATACCTGGGATTTCTCATTTGCCCTCTTATTGAAGCCTCTATAGGAATACGCTGATTGTTTCTACATTTACTTAAGAACTTCAATTTCTTAACCTTCCAATGCTTTGGTATTTCTCCCAACCATTCAATACCAGAACCTTTCATTTCAACACTAGCATCCAATCCCTTGGTTACAGCTTGGTTTATTATAGCTGTTTTACGTTCTTTTAATAATTCAATAGTCTTTACTTTAAGATCTATGAACTTTTTGATTTGAGTTGTTTGATTGTCTAAGAAATTGGCGATTGCAATTTGTTCTAATAGTGATGGTACAGGATATTTAATTTTACTTAAAGTATTCCAATTGATAGATAACCTAACTCCTCCTCCAAATCCATAAAAGTATTTTTGAGTATCTAATGAATGAAAAAGGTAATAATAGTATTTAGAATGAATATCTTTCTTTCTTTTTTTTAATCCTAAATAAGCGGATGTAATTATACCTTTCTTATCAGAATAACCAACCCTTAAACTTTTATGATCATTTTGTAAATCAGTAAACCTAAATACTAAATAATCAGGATTGATAATTTGATAAGTTTCAAATGATTCTGGAATTAAACCAAAGTTCTCTCCACCTTTTTTAGAAATAACATTACCATAACTTAATGATAAAATATGGTTCTCTATACAACCAGTATTCTTTTCCTTATTTTCAGAGAAAATATATTTTAACACTCTATTCTCCCAATGTTCTGGAATAGCACCAAGACAGCTTACTTCAGCATCCTTATATTTCAAATATGATTTATACTGGCTCATTATTCCTCTAAAATTAATTTTCTAACCATTTCATCAATCCTTTGCGAATTGATTCCACCATTAGGGTTTTCTTCAGTTACAATCAATACCTTATCATTTTCCCAAGTTGCATTAGTATGTAACACAAAACCGTCTTCTAGATAACCATTCAATTTCTTTTCCCATTTTTCGCGGTAATCTGTTTTAGTCATCATACCAATATGTTCCCAATAGAACTCACGACCAGTTTCTAAATTTTGTACTGTAAAATCAGGTTTTATCGTTCTTCCTGTAGATTCAATTTTTAATTTATCTTCATACGCATAAGAGATTCTATCTTTGTATTTATTTAAACAATTAGCTATAATAACTTCATTTTTGCTAATCATAGGTTCACCACGCTCACTAATGTTTATATAGTTGGCATCGTAGTATTTTTTATTAATCTCTTTTACAGTTGGTAGTTCAAACAAATCTGTAAATCTACGTGCTGTTGCAGAAGCTTCTGTAGATGCTAAACGTATATAATCGTTAAAATCTCCTTGGTGGAAAATGACAATCTTATCTTCTTGACGAGTAAGTGCAGTATATAAAAGCTCTTTACTTAGTATTGGTCCTTTAGACGGTAATATAAAAAACACTATTTTAAAACCACTTCCTTGGCTTTTATGAACAGTAATAGCATATGCTAAATCTATAGAATATTGACCATTTTCTCCAAGTTCCCAAGGTTTGAATACATAACTATATCCCTTTTGTGTAGAGAACGCTATTTCAATTAATGGCTCTCCTTTAGATTTACTTTTTCTTCCTCTAAATTCACCAACAATAGAACCTATTTCTCCATTTGCAATATATTTTAAAGCATCTTCTTTCTTGTCCATTGGCTTTATCCATTGCCAATCTTGCCACTTTGCATTTTGAAGATTTATTACTTTATCTCCATAAACAATATTATCGTTTCCTTTAGGCTTTGCTATTTGTCTTTTACTCCACTTCCCTTCAGTTTGAATATTATGTGCTAATTCTATAAACGGTTTTCGATACGTAGTTTGAATATTCTTATTGACTTCCTTTACACCATATCCATACCCATTAACAGGAGATATTATCTGCCAATCTTCAATTACCTTTTCTGCATTTCCAGCATTAAAATATTGGTAATCTCCAACATCTTCAGCTCCTATTTTTCGATTAAAAGATTTTGATAAGTCTTCTTTTTCTAGCTGTAATTCTTCAATTAAAACGTCATTAAAAGTCTTTTGAAAATCTTTGCTTTCATACCATTTTTCAAGTCTAATGTGTTTACTGTTTATTTTAGAACTTGCAATTTGACTAAACACTTCTAATTGTTCCTTGTTTAGATTATCTCCAAAACATGCACTTAATTCGACATCCCACCTACGATCACTTCCAGCTGCTTGTCTCATTATTTGTTGCAATTGCGCATAAGCTGGTCCCACTTTTATTTCAGAATCTTCAAATTCATCAGGTTTTAATGCTTTTACAATATCAACAAAAGGTCTTCCTGTGCCTATTGGTGGCAACTGACGATAATCACCCACTAAGATAATTCTATCGACAACGCCTAAAGAATCAAATATAGCGGCTAATTGTTCTTCTGTTAGCATAGAAGCTTCATCTATGATAATATTTTTTGCTCCTGCTATTTTTGGGGCATCTGGATTTGGATAATATCGACCAGTTGCTCCATCATATCTATAAGGATATAAGAATTGAGCTACAGTTTTTCCGTCTGCGCCTAAATTAACTCTTGCTTTACCTGTTGGTGCTAACTTAATTATGCCTCCACGTTGAATTTCGGGTAATTGCTCAAAAGTTTGTAGTAATGTTGTTTTTCCAGAACCAGCTGGACCAATTAGTACTGATAGTTTATAATTAGAAATCACTCGTAACGCTTCAGCTTTCTCTTTCCTGGCTTTTAATTCTTCTTCATAACCATCTTCTCCTTCAAGTTTTTCAATATATTCTTTACCAGCACTTATTGTTGAGTTCTTAATCCCTTCATTAATCAGCTGTAACCAATCTTTATCAATATCGTATGAACTGCCTTTAATCCTAGCAAGATGTAACCTTCCTTTTAAGACTCGTTTTACATCATCTAGTCTTTTCAATTTTACAAAATCAATAGTTTCAGTTTCCAAAAGATTTAGCTCTTCTTCACAAAATTCACTTTGTAATGAACCTTTCAATAAATCTTCTTGAATTGGGAATTCCTGTTCTAAAGATTTGTTTTGTATTCGGTTTAACAAATCATCAAAAGGAAGTAAAGAGTGTCCTTCGCTAGAAGCCTCTTCAAGAATCCAAATAGATAAAGCTCTTAACCTTCTTAGATCAAGTCTATCTTCTAATACCACATCCTCGTCTAAAGGGAAAGCGTTTAATATTTTATCTGGTGCTAAGAGCGCTTTTTCTATTTGCCTAAAAGAAATACCATCATTATGAAATCTTGATTTTTCATATAATAAATAAAAATTACTTAAAACAGTTTTAGCACCGCCAAAGTTTTTTAGATTTTTGAGAATGTAATCTGCTTGATTATTATTAATGAAAAATCTACTAAAATTCTTTAAAAACCTTTTCTTCTCTTTTGGTAGTGTTCTAAATATTTTGACAGCAGTAGAATCTACTATATCATTAAGTTTTTTAATAGTATCTGAACCATTCAAATGGTTTTCAAATACCTCCCAAGGATTCTTTAAAAGTAAATCTTTATATTCTTCTATTATGTGTTTTTCAATAGCCCAGGCGATGCTATTACCATTTCTAATTCCTAATGCGGTAAGCACAGCTCCCATTCCTGGAAATGCCCCACGCATATCCCAAATTTGAGAAATTTCATTATCTATCCATTCTAATTCATCTGTGAAATTATTTTCTAAAACTAGACTAGATTTTCTAAGTTTTTCAGCCATAATTAATAATGAATCTATAGCTGTATCGTGTTCTACTAATTCGGAAGCATAAGAAAACTGTAAAAAATCGGGAGCAATTGCAGCATAATCATGTAATTCGATACTTAAATCTTCATTTTTATAGGCTTCTAAAATTTCGTGATAAGGCATTAGAAAACCTTCACTTTCTTTAGTATTCTTTAAAGAATGTTCTATACATCTATCCCAAGCATAACTTTTATGTCCTTGATGACCAGAAGGGTAATTATAATCTATGATATTACTAATTTCATTATTTACTTTGGCAACACCAACTATTACACGCTCATTTGTTTCACTCAAAGGTGTATGCTTAGCGTAAAAGAAAATTAAAGATTTCTTTTTCTTTAAACAGCCAAAAAATGAATCCAATAACACTTTTTGGTTTTTAGGATGTTGTACCCAAATATTACCATCAAACCCTAATTTTCTATCAACTTGATCTTCTAATTCGGTTTTGTAATCTAACTCATAAATAGACGCTTTTTCAGAAAAGTGTGGTGCATCATCACTAGATTTTCCTTTCATCATCCAATAGAATGGAACAGCATTAAAAGAATATGGTTTATGATGATAAACAGCTGGTTTAAAATCTTTGAATAATGGATTAATTTTTACCCAAGCATGAACAAGTTTTCTAGAATATTCATTGGGAGACAGAAAAGTTCCTTTTTCTGTTAAACAGGGTGGTTGATTTGAATCAGTAATAATAGAATCATCTTCTTCATTAGCGTCATCTTTATCGGAATCAATTTTTGGCAATATTCTACAAAATGAATTGTCAAGTACATTACAACAAATTGTTCCATTCCATTTATTATCGTGCCAAGGAACTCTTGCAGATAGGTGTTTTGTAGGGAGTGTGTTTTTTATCATTACCCTAAAATTTTCTTTAATAATCCATCACTTGCATTTTCAATTGCTAGTAAATCTTTTGTTATCTCTTCTAATTTTCTAAGTGGTTTATATTTATAAAAATACTTAGTAAATGATATTTCATATCCAATAGTAGTTTTCGAATAATCAATCCAAGCATCTGAAACATGAGGTAAAACTTCTCTTTCGAAATAAACATCAATGTCTTCAAGTAATGGTACATTTTCCGAGTCTCTTAAATCAGAATCTGGTTCGTAAATAATTGTACCATCTTTTTCTTTCTTTTTTACAATTGGTTCTGCTTCTTCATTTTTCCAACTAATGGCATTAATAATTTGCTTTTTTTCAGATGTATTTATATTTATTTTAAGTTTTTTAATGCTTTTATCTAATTCTCCTTTATACAAATTGAAATTATTAGAAATAGTAACTCCAAAATGGTCTAATAATTTTTGTGCTGCTAACATTATTCCTTTTTGAACCTTCCAATATTTCACATCAAACAATTTATTCCTATTAGCTGGAGAAACTTTAATCTCATTGGTTTCCCAGTATTTTAACAAAATCTCTTTGTGTTGTTTTATATCTGTATATACATCTTCTCCAAATTGCTCGTAGATGTATTCCATTTCATCTTGTAGTGCATTATGAAATCTTAATCCGTCTACTTTTTCTTGTGTAAATTGACAAGACATACGCAATGGTCTATCTATAGTGATTTTTTGATAACCAAAATCGGAGTTTTTGAATATTTTAGACTGTTCAGTAGATTCAAAATTTAAATAAATATCAGTAATCTGTCTAATATGATCTTTAGTTAATTCATTAGACTTATTTCCTAAACTTTTTCGCTTCTTTTTATATATTTCGGTTGCGTCTATTAATTGTACTTTACCTTTTCTATGCTCAAGTTTCCTATTAGAAAGAATGAAGATATAGGTCGAAATACCTGTATTATAAAACATGTTCTTTGGTAAACCGATAATACAATCTACCCAATCGTTTTCAATTAACCATTTTCGAATATTACTTTCACCGCTTCCTGCATCACCTGTAAATAATGCCGAACCATTGTGTACAGAAGCCACACGAGAACCTAAATCTGTATTGTTCTTCATTTTATAAGCCATGTTAGCTAAAAACAACAATTGTCCATCGCTACTTCTTGGTGTCCCTACAGAAAATCTAGGGTCTAATATTTTTTTGCCATCCTGAATAGCATCGATATCAATTTTCCAACTCTTTCCGTATGGTGGATTAGAAAGCATAAAATCAAATTCCTTTCCCATAAATCCATCATTCCCTAGCGTTGATCCATAGGCGATATTTTCAGGATTTTCATTTTTAATTAGCATGTCAGAAGTACAAATAGCATATGTTTCTGGGTTTACTTCTTGCCCATACAAAACAAACTTAGATTTATTGTTTGTAATTTCTTCTGCAAAATGTTCTGCTTCGGTAAGCATACCTCCAGAACCACAGGCTGGGTCGTAAATAGAGTAACGTGCATGTTCTTTTATCTTCCCTTTTAAAGGCTCAAAAACAACATGTGTCATTAAACGGATTATTTCTCTTGGCGTAAAATGTTCTCCAGCTTCTTCATTATTCTCCTCGTTAAATTTTCTAATCAACTCTTCAAAAACGTAACCCATTCCTAAATTAGATAAACCAGGTAGTTTTTCACCTTTTGAGTTGGTTACATCATTTGGTCCGAGATTTATTTCATTAGAAACTAATTTTTCAATCAAGGCAAAAGTAATTCCAGCTTCGTGCATTGTTTGAAGCTGATTTCTAATCTTGAACTTAGAAATAATCTCTTGAACATTTGGCCCAAATCCATCTAAATACTCTTCTAAATTTGAATCTATATTTTCTGGATCAGACATTAATGATACATACTTAAACTTTGCATCTGAAGGTCCATTTCTCCCCATTGTAAATCGAGAAGTATTATAGAACGGGTAACCAGAGAATTTATTCAATGCTGATTTATCATCAATTTTATTATCAATTAAAAATTGATCGTTTTCTAACACTTTTTCTTTTGAAGCATCAAGTAATACATCTAACCTTCTAATTACTGTAAAGGGAAGAATAATATCTCTATATTTTCCTCTTACAAATACATCTCTTAATACATCATCTGCTATTCCCCAGATAAAACCTACTACTTTATTGTGTGCTTTTTGTTTCATTTAATCTAAATTCTTAATGCTTACTAATAATTCTTTTACATCCACATCTAAAATATTTGCAATTCTATTTAGATCTTCAATACTTGGTTGTCTCCTATTTTGCACATATGAATTTACCATATTATAGCTTTTACTAAGTTTTTCAGCTAACCAAGTTTGCTTTATTCCTTTCTCTTCTAGTACCTCTTTAATACGATTCATTATACTTGGAAATTTGAAAAATAAAAGTACCATTATTATTTATTTATATATCATATTTTGAGATAAAATTAAAACACACTGTTTTTAACAACAATCTTCAATATTATTTTGTTTTAATCTAAGTTTTGATGATTAACTACCAAAAAATAATTTTTCTGATTATTCAAAGTTTAAAAATCCATTTATGTAAGTATTTTTATTAAATATGACACTATTATCAATAGTGTCAAGTAACTTTATACTTTCCTTGTATATTGCTAATAATAATTAAAAGTAATGTTTAAAAAATATGACAAAATTCATTAGTTTTGTCAGATATGAGCGAAATGAGACTTTTTGACCCAGATGGAAATCGACTTTATTTGAATTCTATAGAGATGGAGAAATTTTTGCAATCGGCAAAAGAGCAAAATCCTAAATTAAGAACCCTTGCCGAAACAATGGCATATACTGGATGTCGAATTTCTGAAGCATTGCAATTATCAACAAGAAGTATTGAACGAGAATCAAACAGAATTGTTTTTAATAGTTTAAAGAAAAGAAGAGGAGATATTTTTAGAGTAGTTCCTGTACCTCCAAAATTGATTGACCTTCTAACCATTGGTCATGACCTTATAAAAAAACAGAAAAAAGAAAAGGATTCTAAAATTCTTTTATGGTCTTGGTCTAGACAACACGCTTATGAACTTATTAAAAAAGTAATGATTGATGCTGGCATTTCTGAAGGAAAACATCGTTCCCCTAAAGGTTTAAGACATGCATATGGAGTAAATGCAATATCAAAAGGAATTCCTATTAATATGTTGCAGAAATGGATGGGACATGCAGATATCAAAACTACTTCAATTTATGCTAATGCAATAGGTAAAGAGGAAGCAGATATTGCAAGTAAAATGTGGTAAATTACAGGTTTATTTCTTTAAAAAAATCAAAAAGTGAAATTTGATAGTATTTACAAAGTGCTCCTAATGTACTTAGTGTAATATTAGCTTTACTAGACTCAATTCTAGAAATATGAATACCTGTATCATTATAAACATCCTCCTGAGTAAGTTCCTTTTTTTCTCTCAACAATTTTAAACTTGTCGAAATTTTCAATAATAATTCTTCGTTACGTAAATGACTTGCCATATAATTGGAAAAGTCCAAAAAATTTACGATTTTAGTAATGACATATATGTCATTACATTTATTAATAGATTATATGGAATATGAAATAATTATATCAAATAAAACTCCCGAAGCTTTATTAGAAATAATACCCAAATATTGGATTTTAAAAAAAGAAAAGTTTAAATATTCAATAGAGGATATTATTATAAATGAATTAGAAATTGAGAAGGTAATTGGTGAATTATTAAAATATTCTTATTGTCTTCTTCATACTAGCCCCTGTAGACTATGCTCTTCTAAATCCACAATTAGAATTAATAATAGGCAACATTTTTCTGAAGTTATAAAAAGTAAAAATTTAATATGTGATTATTGTAAAATGTATTCACCAAATTTCATAGAAGAAAACCAAATTTCTTATGACTTGGATTATAATTTAGGTTTATTATCTGATGAAGAGTTTAATGTCTTAAGAGGAATTATACATTTAAAAACCAAATTTTTAATATACCGTCATATCTTTAATAACGACATAGAAGACAATTCAATATGGGAGATAGTAAACAAAATCCAAAAACTTGGTCTTATTTGGATTGAAAGAGATTGTTCTTGGAGGATTAAATCATTTCATTATAATTCTGAATTAGTAGAACTCATAAGTAAATTATAATTTCGAATTGTTCTTGAAATAAAAATAATTTTCAATACTATTAGTTAAATCACCGATGGTTTTCATTTTCAAAAAACGAGTACTAATATCACTATTAGATGTAATATTATATGCTTTGCAAACACCTCTAATTTCTTCTTTTGTTAAATCTTTTAAAGGTATAATTCTATTTACCCTCCTATAAAACTCTGGTACACCTCTTTTTTGAACATTATTCCATAAATTTAATTGTTCAACAAAATACTTTGGACCAGACAATATGATTCCAAGATTTTCATCAGTTAAATCTCTTAATTCGTGTATTAAACTTAGCTGCTCGTGATTGAACATTCCTCCTTCATCAATGATTAATAGTTGCTTTTCATCATTTTCCTCTATATAATCCCTAATCCAATTCATAAAACGATATAATGTTTTATAAGAGAATTTATATCCGTAAGCACTGGCTATTTCTGTAAAAAAATTTGAAGTAGTCATACTTTTACGCAACCTAACATATTTGATATTATCAAAGTCTTTTTTTCTATAATTTATTAAGCCTTCAGTTTTACCTGTACCTGTTTCTCCTGAAATTATTAAAAATTTTGAGTGTGATTTAGCATAATCACAAATTTTTATAATTTGATTGTAATTTCTCAATTCAAATAATTCTTTCTTAAAACCTTCCATTAATTCACTTTTTTTAATTTAAATGGAATACTTCTATCTATAGGTTCGGGCATTGTTTTTAAATCTCCAGAATAAGCTGCATTGCTTGAAATTGAATTAATCACTTTTAGAGACAATAATTCCTTTTCAATATCATTTAAATTTTCATTTCTTTGTTCAATCAACTTTAAATTAAAATCTTCATCTAAACCCATTATAGGAATTGCTTCTAATTCTTCATAACCTTCCTTAATTTCGCTATATACTTCTTTTAAATTTTTCCTAGTATTTCTAAGATTTCTTAAGTAATGACTTTGGTAAACCTTCTCTTCTTCGTTAGTCATTGGAACAATATTAACTTCTATATCTCTGTAAATAAATCCTAAATTTTCATCATTCAAACTGCTTATAAACACACGTGAGAGGTCAAGTTCATCATAATAAACTTTTAGTTTTGTTCTATTATGTTTATTTGATATTTTAATATCATGTATTTCATAAAAATAAGTAATTCCTGATACTGTTAAAATAATTTTATTTTTTCTAACTGTAATAGTTTTAGTTTTTCCAAATATTAAAGCTATATCATATTCGTTGATTGTTTTCTCAGATTTACTTGCTGAAATTCTAAATAAATTATAAGGGCTATCTTTGGTTACACCATGAATAGCTTCATTATATTCATCTATTTTACCCTTTATTGATTCTTTTAGATTTTCTTTTGTATGTAGGTTTTTAAGTTTTCTATATTCTTTAGTTTTTTCATCACTTGCCCTACCTCCTTCTCTTTTTGTTTTTATACCTTCACCTAAAAACCCATATATATCCGGTAAATAGGTTGATTGAAAGGTTCCAAACCATCGTTCGATATGGGCTTTGTCTTTTGCATTTTTCACTTGAGCATACCGAACATTAACACCACAACTTTTTAATTTACTTTTTAAATTTTTAAAATCATGACTATGGTATGCTGAATGATTGTCTACTAATATATGATCTGGAGCTATTTTACCATTAACAAAAGCACTTTTAATTGCATTTTTAATTAATTGAAAATTTTCAATATCACCAATTTCATAACCAATTATTTTTCTGGAATGAACATCTATTACCGCACATAAAGTTAAATATGAAGGAATACCTTTATTATTATAATAAATATTAATTTGGGAAGAGTCTATTTGATAAAGCCCTCCTGCATAGTCAGGGACTTTTCTAGATAAATATGGGGTAATATTATCATTAGCATATTTTTTACCTAATCTTATTATATCTGTTTCGTTTCTAAACTTCATGTCATTGCAAATTCTATCAACAGTAGATTTAGAGATTGTTGGATATTTTATTTGTTTTAAATGTGTATTAACTATGGTTAAAATTTTTGCTTTATTATATCCACGAGAGTCCAATCTAAACCTTTTAATTAATGTACTAACAACTTTATTCACTCTATACGGTTCTCTTCCTTGAATTTTAAAATTATGTATTATGGTTTCTGTTATTCCATTTTTATTACAGTGATTTAATTTTGTAGAAAAATAAGTACAAGAAGCTGCTTTAAACCCTACTTTCGGTAGTTTTTGAAAGGCATTATGAATCTCTTTTAACTCATAGATTTTTTCTTTTTTTAAAATTAACATCTCCGTAATTACAGCATGAGTTCTTGCATGATTATCAATTACCTCTGGATCCGAAAAGTATTCCATATATATTGGAATATATTGAGTCCAATAATCTGAGTTTACCCAAACCTGATGTAAATTAAAATCTAAATGAGAGTTATATGAATCGTCATTGGGTGTCGAGTTTTTCATATCTTCAATAAATTTGGCTTCATCTATCGAAAAATTTAATTTATTTAAAACCTTAACAGGAATACTTTGATATAGGATCCATATTTTTTTTGAACCTGGTTTCTTATATGTGTGGTAAAAATTCGTTTTTTTAATTTTAGCCCTAGACATTTCATTATTGAGTGTTCCTATTTTATAACCGTTTTCTACTAAGCAAGATTTTGTTACATAAGCTCTTCCTTCAATTATTTTAAAATACCCAAGTTCCATTTTGTAAATATTTATTACTGATAGTCAATTAGTTATAAATATAAGTATAAATAAAATAATCAAAGTACAATTAATGCTTTTTAATAATTAAATGAATTTTTTGGTATAAAAAATTATGATTTATAAATAATTGAATTTTAGTTAATTGCAGTAGTTTGTTAATTATAATATAAATTTTAAATGATTTATATCTTACAAATGGAAATATCCGAATTAAAGGCACGTATTATAAAAAAAACAGATGTTTTAAGCTAACTCAAATTTGAGGTATAAGGTGAAATTCAAGCTAATTTATTTAAGAATAAAGTGTGAGTAAAAATATAAATTTTAAATAACATCATAGACTAAATATAAATTTTAAATAGTTTTGACTTTTTACAGGAGAAGCCTTTAAAATAAGAGTTCATAAGCATTTTCTTATGGAATTTGATTATAAATTTTAAATGAACTTTGACAAAGCTTTAGTTTTCATAAAATTCCGGAAACATTGTAACTCATTAACATTGCTTTGAAATCCATTGTATAATTGAAACTCTTAAGGAACTATATTACTAAATCCCTAAAATATAGACGCTCATTTTT